>Ga0209023_10005303_pt1 | contig 14171 bp, 11 predicted proteins | sample LakOneMetagenome_FD_187468 | JGI IMG/M metagenome (GOLD analysis project Ga0209023, IMG submission 187468) | Freshwater and sediment microbial communities from Lake Erie, Canada (SPAdes) (version 2) | ecosystem: Environmental > Aquatic > Freshwater > Lentic | place: Lake Erie, Canada...
CTGGATCGTATTATTGGTACTGACACCAATAATCCACCTGAAGAAATCATCGCTAAACTCGAAGCCGATCCTTATTATTCTAAAGTTGTTAAAGCGTTTATTCCGCTGCAGTATGTTGTCCTGTTTTTGGGTGCATACCTCTACACCCGTAAAGAAACCCCATTGGTCGACAAACTCGGCATCGCATTGTCGATTGGCGCCATGAACGGCATCGCGATCAACACTGGCCATGAACTGAGCCATAAGAGCAATAAATTTGATCAAATGCTGTCACATCTGGCGCTGGCTCCTACCGCCTACGGCCATTTCCGTGTTGAGCATCCCTATGGTCACCACAAGCGTGTTGCAACGCCTGAAGATCCAGCCAGCTCAAAAATGGGCGAAACTTTCTGGCAGTTCTTCCCTCGCTCAGTGATTGGTAGCTTTAAATCCGCAATCCATATCGAAAAAACCCGTCTGGCACGTCGCGGCAAGGGCTTCTGGACATTGGACAACGAATTGCTGCAAGGTTGGGCCATGACCGCAGGTCTGTATACCACCTTGGTTGCGATCTTTGGTCGCAAAGTCATTCCCTTTATCGGTATCCAGGCCGTATATGGCTTTAGCCTGCTTGAAGTGATCAACTATGTTGAACACTATGGTCTGCTGCGTCAGAAGAAAGAAAATGGCCAGTACGAGCGCACCATGCCTGAGCACAGCTGGAACAGCAACAACATCGTCACCAACCTGTTCCTGTATCAACTGCAACGTCACTCAGATCATCATGCGCATCCGACCCGTAGCTTCCAGGCGCTGCGTCATTTCGAAAAAGCACCACAACTGCCTTCAGGCTATGCCTCAATGCTGTTGCCAGCTTACATCCCGCCGGTCTGGTTCAAGATGATGGATAAGCGTGTTGCCGAGCATTATAACGGCGACCTGAACAAAGCCAACATCCTGCCGGCCAAGCGTCGTGCCTTGATGAAAAAATTTGGGGTCGTTGACCAAAATGAAACTGCCGCTGTCCCAGAGCAAGCAGTTCCAGTCGTAAAAGCAGCTTTGGCTGTAGATGCATAAGCTGCGTTAGATGTGAGGTGCCACTGCTTCAAGTGAAGCCGTGGCATTTTTATGAGGTTTTAAAGCTTTAAAGTCGGTCTCTCTATAGCTCTTTTTTACGAAGGAGTGCTCTGCGGTTTAGGAGCTTTTTTATAGAGAGATTTTTTTTATTTTAGGCCTGTTAGTTTTGATGTAAGTTTTGAAAACTATAAAAATATAATCCTACTCCAAACAAAATACGTACCCGCAATACCTCGATGGATGCTCAATCACGCGTACAGGTTGGCGTTTGAAGTGATCCTGCTTTAACACCTACTCTGATCGTTCGACTTTAGTTTTTATTGCTAAAGAGATGCTCTATGGTCTGCAAGTAGGGGGCTTTGGTGTGATTTAGTGACCTAGTAGACACATCAAGAGACGCCCGCAACATCACAAACATTACGCATTTCACCACAAAATTAGCGTTTGACACAGATTTCTTGGACGATGCAGAGTGGTTGAGCCTCGGTTTTTATACGATCATATACCAAGAATATAGATGATGAAGACCGGAGCGAAAAAGCCTCATGAATGCTAACACCCCAATCGCGCTGTTGCAGCAGCAGTCAGTCAATACACCCAAGCATAAAGATCCAAAACGCTATTTGTGGTTGCTTAGCCCAGCCTTGCCCTTGATCGGATTGGCCGCAGCGACTGGTTATGCGATTGCTCCTAAAAAACTCCGTGCGATGGCCGCTTTAGGTCCAATCATGCTGCACGGCGTCATCCCATTGATTGACAAGCTGGTGGGTGCCGATGCAGAAAACCATCCAGAAGACGCGATTAAACAGCTCGAGCAAGATCCCTATTACATGCGCATCGTTAAAGCGTATATTCCGTTGCAATATCTGACCACCATTGTGGGTGCTTATGCTGCAAGCCGTAAAGATACGCCATTGATCGACCAGATCGTGCTGGGGATGTCTGTGGGTGCGGTGAATGGTATTGCGCTCAACACTGCACATGAATTAAGCCATAAATCAGAAAAAGTCTATCACTACCTGTCACATCTGGCTTTATTGCCTACAGGTTATGTTCATTTCCGTATTGAGCACCCATACGGCCACCATCGCCGTGTTGCCACCCCTGAAGATCCAGCATCGTCACAAATGGGCGAAAGCTTCTGGCAATTCTGGCCTCGTACCGTCATTGGTAGCTTTAAATCAGCCATTGAAATCGAAACTGCACGTCTGAAGCGTCGCGGCAAAGGCTGGTGGTCACTCGACAATGAGCTGTTGCAGGGATGGGCCATGGCGGCTGCATTTCATGGCACGATGATTGCTGTGTTTGGTCGCCGCGTTATCCCATTTATGGCGACGCAAGCGGTGTATGGCTTCACCTTGTTTGAAGTGATCAACTACCTTGAGCATTATGGTTTGAAGCGCCAAAAGCTCGAAAATGGTAAATATGAACGCACCATGCCTGAGCATAGCTGGAACAATAACAGCATGGTTACCAATCTGTTCCTGTACCAGTTGCAACGCCATTCGGATCACCATGCGTTTCCAACGCGTTCGTTCCAGGCATTACGTCATTTTGAAGACGTGCCTCAATTACCCGCAGGCTATTCTTCATTGCTATTGCCCGCGATCATTCCTAGCTGGTGGTACAAGCTAATGGATCAACGTGTTGTGGACAACTATAACGGTGACTTGAACAAAGCCAACGTTCATCCCAAAGCACGTGCCCGCCTGTTTGCCAAATACGGCGTGGTAGATCAGGAATTAGTCGAAAAAGTAGAAGCCTAATTTTTAAAGTTGTGTGCTTTTCTACATACCCACCGCAAGGTGGGTATTTTTTTGTATTTTAAAACAAACTGTTATCCGGGGTTCTGTCGAATACGCGTAAGTTAGAGTGATTGAGTTGCCTTCGCGCAAAGTCCATAGTCTCTCATTCTTTCAATTTCGCTACCCTCAGGTCTCTGCTTTATGCGATAGTCACTTTAAGATCAACACGATGTTCAATTCTTAAGGATCAGACGCCATGTTTAAACTTACTTCATTGTTGCTCTTGTGCCTGACGGGTGCGCTGAATGTCGTTCATGCCGAATCGGATTCAGTGTCAGCGAGTGCTGCCAAGCCTGCCACCTTGCTCGGCAGTAAAATCGACAAAAGCCAAGGTGAATGGGTCGGGCAGCCCGCCGCGGATTTTCGGCTACAAGATCAGAACCAGCAATGGCATACCTTAAAAGACTATAAGGGCAAATGGCTGGTCTTGTATTTTTACCCCATGGATGACACGCCCGGCTGCACCGAAGAAGCGCGTCAGTTTCGTGATCTCTATCCGACCTTTAAACAGCGCAATATCGCCGTACTGGGCATCAGCCTGAATAAAGTCGCGTCGCATAAATCCTTCGCCGACAAACTCGGTCTGCCATTTCCGATCTTGTCAGATGCTCAGCATGATCTGGCCAAGGCCTACAAGGTACTGCGTGGTTTTGGCATGATGTCCTATACCGCGCGCGAAACCTTCCTGATCGACCCACAAGGCACTATTGTCTACCACTACAGCAGCGTGAATACCCAGTCTCATGCGGGGCAGGTGTTGAAGGATATTGCACAACTGTCGGCAGGGAAGTAAAGGATAAAATTATGAGAGATTGGGTTGATTATGCAACTGTAGCTGGTGCGGCCTTAACGCCCTTGTTTGTTCTGTTGCTGACAGGAGTTGGTTGGCATATAAAGAATAAAATAGAAAGTACACGCAACAACGACATTAGAGTTCAAGAGCGTATAAGAGACCTTGAGGATAAGCTGCGGACCGACAGAATTGAAACTTATAATAAATTATTAGAGCCTTTCTTTTTGCTTTTCACTACAGATGCTGTATTTGAAAGTGATCCGAAGTACATAGGTAAAGATAGAACTGAATATGCCTTAAGTAAGATGCTAACTGTCGAGTACAGAATGGTCGGTTTTAAATTATCGTTAGTAGCAGATGATGCTGTTGTTCGTACATACAACGCCCTCATGCAATTCTTTTATACAGGACAGCATGCGGATTCAGCGCAGGAGAATGTATCGAAAAATACATCTAAATGGATAAAGTTACTTTCAGAAATGCTGCTTGAGATTCGCAGAAGCATGGGAAATCACGAAACCTCTTTAAACAACTGGGAGATGATAGAGTGGTTTCTTTCAGATGCCCATAAGATGCGTGAACTTATTAATGCTTCGTAAGGCTTTATTCCCAAGATGCATTGTTTAACTACTTTTAAGCCTAGTCGAGTAATTCAAAAAGCCCCATCTCACGACAGGGCTTTTTCATTCTAATAACTTAATCTTACTTCAACTCACTCGACGACTTGTTCAACAGACGGCGTGCGACGATCAGCAACTGGATCTGTTGAGTGCCTTCAAAGATGTCGAGGATCTTGGAGTCACGGCCCCATTTCTCCAGCAGCTCGGTTTCGCCGTAGCCGACGGAGCCACACAGCTCGATACATTTCAGCGTCACTTCGTTAGAGACACGACCAGCTTTAGCTTTGGCGATCGAGGCTTCTTTCGAGTTTGGCATCTTGTTGTCAGCCATCCACGCGGCTTTCAGGGTCAACAGGCGGGCGGCTTCCCATTCAGCTTCCAGACGATTTAGCGTTGCTTCGATATACGAGGCATTGATCGGCAGGTTGGCGTAGTTAGGGGACAGATGGTCTTTCAGGATTTCACGGGTCAGATCCAGCGACGCTTTGGTGATCCCCACCGCCATCGCGGCAACCAGTGGACGGGTGTTGTCAAAGGTCTGCATCACGCCGGCAAAGCCTTTTTGCACATCGACTTCAGGTGAGCCGAGCAGGTTGGCTGCAGGTACGCGGCAATCGACAAAGTTGATCGCAGCGGTATCTGAAGATTTGATGCCGAGTTTGTGCTCCAGACGTGCGATTTCCATGCCTGGTGTACCTTGCTCAACCACAAAGGATTTGATCGCCGCACGGCCGACTTTACGGTCGAGAGTTGCCCAGACGACCACACAGTCAGCACGCTCGCCACAGGTGACGAAAATCTTTTCGCCATTCAGGATGTAGTCATCGCCATCTTTAACAGCGGTGGTGCGGATCGCAGCAGAGTCAGAACCGGTACCGGGTTCGGTGATGGCCATCGCCGCCCATTTGCCGTTAAAGCGCTTGAGCTGTTCTTCGTTGGCGACTGCACCAATCGCGGCATTGCCCAAGCCTTGACGTGGCATACCGAGACAGAAACCGACATCGCCCCAGCATAGCTCCATCACGCCGAGTGCGGTGGACATGTTGGCGCCGTTCTTGATTTCACCGGCATTGGTGTTGCTGCCGCCGCCTGTTGCACTGGTGGCGCCGGTAGTGCTGTCACCACCATCGTTCATGCCATCCAGCAGGGAGGCCAGCATGTCCAGCTCTTTAGGATAGTCATGCTCGGCTTTGTCATATTTGCGCGAGATTGGGCGAAATACGTTGGCGGCGACTTGATGAGCCTGCTCAACCAGCATGGCATATTTTTTAGGAACTTCTAAATTCATGTCTGATACTCCAATTACAGGCTGAGGGCATTTTGCGTGACGGCGACACTGCGCAGGTCACGATACCAACGTTCGACCGGATGCTCTTTGGTAAAGCCATGGCCACCCAGCAACTGTACGCCATCGGTACCGATCTTCATGGATTTTTCCGCGCAGAGGATGCGTGCCAGATGCGCTTCACGGTGGAACGGCTTGCCCGCTTCGGCCAGTGAGCATGCGCTCCAGACCAGCATACGCATGGCGTCGACTTCGATGGCGATGTCGGCGATCATGAATGCCACACCTTGACGATGGCTGATCGGTTCGCCAAACGCTTCACGCTCATTGGCGTACACGGTGACGTATTCCAGCACCGCTTGGGCAGTACCGACGGCCACTGCACAGGAGGCCAGTGCGCCGAGGTCGAGGAACTCGCGGTAGTTGGCATCCGACAGGATATTGGCTTTCGGGATGCGCACATTGTGGAAGTGCAGACGGCCGGTTTTGCCCGCTTTGAGACCCATGGCGGGTTCGTCAGAGCGCGTCAGCCCTTTCAGGCCGCTTTCAACGATAAACAGTGCTGGGTTGCCGTTCAGTTGGGCCGAGACGATAAACAGCTCGCAGTCAGCTGCCAGCAGAACCAGTGATTTTTCACCATTCAAGACATAGCTGTCGCCATCAGCAGTGGCAGTGGTTTTCAGCTTGTAGGCATCATAGATCGCAACCGGTTCGTTGCAGGCCAAGGCCGCAATCGTTGGCTTGGTTTCATCGAGGAATGCGGGCAGGTATTGCTGTTGCTGTGAGGCAGTGCCATAGCGGGTCAGCACGTTGGCAACGCTGACTGGTGCATAGATGGCAGAGGCCAGCGAAAAGTCGCCGTGGCCGAGGTCTTCGAGCGCCAGCATCTGGGTAACCAGACTGTCTTCGGTGGCTGCGCCGCCTAGGGATTCAGGGATGGCGTAGTAGATCAGGCCGAGTTCATGAGCTTGCGCTTGCAGCTCTGCAGGGATGGCGTGATGGGTGTCGGCAGCGTGTGCGGCTGGACGGATGACTTCTTTGGCAAAACGCGACAGTGAGTCACGGGTCATCAGCTGTTCGTCAGACAGGGTCAGGTCAAATACGTTTTTGCGTTGTTGGCTCGGCAGGCGAGTGGCAGGGCCTTTGGTCGGTGCTGGGGTGAAGATACGCGCTGCTTGCGTCGCGATCTGAAAACCGGTTTTTGAGCCTTGATAGAGCAGGCTTTCGATTGGTTTGCGGATTTTCAATCGGTCGGCGATGTCGCTCGACGCGAATTGAGTCAGGGCGTGCAAGCCTAAGCCTTGCACCTTGCCCATAAGTGTATCCTGAGTATGCATGGTGGTCATTCCATCGTTGATGAAGAGGTAACGGAGTGAATGCTGTCACGAAAACTGCCCCTATCCTTTGGTCAAGCGCTGGGCAATTTTTGTCAGCAAAGTCAATCCATCGATTTTTATTAAATGTTGTTTTCGCATCATTGCGGGTGTTTTTCGCGCTCTGATCATACACCCTTCATGGGGTCTTTCACGCATAAAAAAGCGGCCATCGCAAGCGTCTGTTTGCGATGGCCGCTGGAGGTAACGCCTTATTCGACTTCGTTTAAAATCAGTCGTCCTTCGCCGATCCAGTCGATCAAAAACTCAAGGTCAGCGGGCTGAATGTCGGCTTGGGAAAGGTGTAAACCATCTGCCACTTTCTGCGCCAGAGGTGCTTGGGCGTCTTGCACTTCGACGACTTCACCGTTCCACCAGAATTCCAGTTGCTCACCTTTTTTGACATAGATTAGGCGACCGGCAGGTTCACGCTGCAAGGTTGCACCGCTCTTCAGCGCGGTTTTGAGCTCGCTGGTGGCGATGCCAAAGCCCTCGGGCAAGTTGTCAGCGTCGCGTGATTCACTCAGCAGCGGCAGGATGGCGTCGTGGAAATACTCAGGGTGATGCAGGGTGTTTTGCAGTGCGTCGATGAGTTGGAGGCGCAAGGTTTCAATCTCGGCATGGCTGATCAGTCCGGCCGGGCTGGCCTGACTGCGTGGGTCATTCACCGGGAGCTGCAGATCGGTATGGCCGATGACATGATCGACGACGCGTTCTAGCATCTGTGCGGCATTGGGCATGCGAAAGCCAAACGAGTAGGTCAGGCATTCATCCTGTGCGACGCCGTAGTGGGCAAGCTTCGGCGGGACATAGAGCACGTCGCCTACCTCGAGGATTTCGTCAAAGAATACCTCGCTCATTTCGGGCAGCAGGCGCAGGGGTTGATCGGGTACTAACGGCGTGTCGCTATCGCACCATTGGCCAAGCTGCCAGCGGCGGCTACCGTGGCCTTGCACCAAAAACACATCGTATTGGTCAAAGTGACGGCCGACTGAGCCGCCTTTCGGGGCATAGGACACCATGACATCATCGCGACGCCACTGCGGGATAAAGTCAAACAGCTGCCACAGGTTCGCCACATCCAGAGACCAGTGGTCAACGGCTTGGACGAGGAGGGTATGTAGCGGCGGCAAGTTTTTGAGATCATTTGCGCTAAAGGGTGAGCGTTTGACGCGCCATTGTTCGGCATTTTTCGGGTTTTGCATTAGCAGGCGGGCTTGGACGTCTTCTTCTAACGCCAGCTCTTTGAGATCCGCAGGTTCTAGCAGGACGGCGATTTGTGGCATGCCGTTTTTGATCAGCAGTGGTTTCTTTTGCCAGTAGTCGGTCAAAAAAGTCGTGATGGAGATGTCGCCCAGAAGATGAGTCATGTTGCCGCGTCTTTGCAGAAAAGTTGGCGGGCATTATATCGTAACTGGAGAGAATTGCTGTGCTGACTGTTATGGGCAAGCACACATTGGGATATGCGGCTATAGAGGCTGAAACAGCACAGGATCATCGCATATGGATGATCCTGTGAGTGGCGCTATGGAGAGCGTTTAGTGTGTTGCTTTAGCGGCACCTTTCTTGCTCGGCGTGTAGTTCAGGACGTCGAGGCAGACTTCACGATTGTCTTCCGTTTTTTGAGCCAAGGCTTGGGTACGGGCATCGCTATAGATTTTCATATATTCAGGATCGCTATGCATCGCGGCGACGGATTCGACCGGAAATTTAATCGACGGCAGCAGCGAGGTGATCAAACTCCGATAGCCTTTGGCAAAGTTTTTGTTATTGTTAGTCCCGAGGATGTTGGGGCAGATCTCGTTCAGCACATCGACGGTAGCAATTTCTTCTTGGGAGGTGCTAGAAGTGCCTTCGACCGTGACTTGAGACTTGGCGGCGGCTGGCGCTGCGGCCTTCACATGACTGGCTGCATAGCTATTGGACACCATACAAAGTGCCAAGAGTGTCGTGGTCAGGGCACTGGTTGCGAGATGAATACGATTCATATAATAACTCGGGTATCGGCTGTGTTTAGATAACGCGTATTATGCAGTGATGTTTGACACAGTTTTGCGGTGCTTTGACGGCGAGTTTGCATTATTTTTGTAGACGTGTGTTTTTATGCAGAATTTTGGGATAGCCAACGTGTCCTTGGCCTAGAGTGATGGTGTTATGGGTCAGGGGATGGCATGTTGCCCATTTATTGCGACCCCGAAAGAGATATGCTATCGCACAATCATAAATAGAGTATGGGTCACCCCTAGAATGAGAGTTTGAATTGAGAATTTTGCTAAGTAATGATGATGGGGTGCTTGCACCGGGGCTGGCGGCCTTGGCTCAGGCGCTGGCAGAGATTGCCGAAGTGACTGTGGTAGCGCCAGAAGGGGAGCGCAGTGGATCATCCAGTGCATTGACCCTAGATCGTCCGCTCCATCCGGTACAGCTGGCCAATGGCTATTGGGCACTGAACGGTTTCCCCGCGGATTGTGTCTATGTTGGGCTCAATGGTATGTTTGAGCAGACGTTTGATCTGGTGATCAGCGGCATTAATGCCGGCGCCAATATGGGTGATGACGTGCTGTACTCCGGTACTGTGGGCGCGGCTTTTGAAGGTCGTGGCATGAAACTGCCCGCATTGGCGGTCTCTTTGGTCGGTGTGCATGCCAAGCAATATCGCGATATTGCCAACTTTCGCGTCGCGGCAGCTTGGGTCAGGGATTTTGTCGCGCAGGGAGTGCCCAATCTTGCCAATGGGCATATTCTCAATATAAACATTCCCGATGTAACGACGATTGATGAATTGCGTCATGTCGAAGTGACGCGGATGGGGGTACGCGACGTATCGCAACCGGTATATAGTGAGATTGATCCGCGTGGTCGAAAAATGTATTGGGTCGGTAAGTCGGGTGATCCACTGGGTCAGGATCATGTGCTCAATCTACCCGCGCAAGAGATCATCAATAATCAATCAGGCATCCCGTCTAAAGAACAGTTTCGTACGGATTTTGCAGCATTGGATGATGGATTTGTGAGTATTACGCCAATTCGACTAGATGCAACTGGTTATTCGACCCTAGTCGGTTTAAAACAGGCATTGTCTAAAGAACGTATACTGCCCTAAGACGGCGGATTACGCTTTAATCATCAGTGATGTCATCGTGGGCAGAGTTGCTCATCAACGCATCGTCATTGAAGCATAGAGGATAGAAGATTGTCTGATTTAAATAACAAGGTGTGGTCAAGAGCCGCAGTACTGCCCCGTGCATCGACACGGCTACTCGCACAGGGTGTGCTAGTATGGGCCACGATATATATGGTGGGGTGTGCATCTGCACCAACGCCGCCACGGGGCAGTGGTCAGGCTGGCGTGGCCGTACCGACTTTTTATACCGTGCAAAAAGACGATTCGCTGTCGAAGATTGCCAATCGCTATAATCTGGATTATCAGAATATTGCCAAGCTCAACCAGATTGGCAGTGACTATGTGATTCATGTCGGTCAGCGCCTGCGTCTGGTTGCGGCAGGTGCATCGCGGCCACAGGCTGCGCCGATTGCTGCGGCTGCACCGCTCAAGGCTCAGCCTCTGAGCAGTGCGCCGCTGCCACCGCCCAGAACCAGTAATTCTTCGGCTGCCCAACCTAGCGGTCCTGCCTACGGCACGATCGCGTGGCGCTGGCCAAGCGATGCTGCGGTCACTCAGGGTTTTGATCTGGCGCATCAGGTCAAAGGCTTAAGATTTAGCGGCAATGCGGGAGATCCGGTGAAGGCTGCTGCGGATGGTAGCGTGATCTATGCCAGTAATGGTCTGCCGGAATATGGCAATCTGATCCTGATCCAGCACAGTAATGGCTATATCACTGCGTATGCCCATAATCAGCGTTTGCTGGTGCAGGAAAAAACCAAGGTGACTGCAGATCAGCAGATTGCCGAGATGGGGTCTACAGGCACTAATCGGGTGATGCTGGAGTTTCAGGTGCGGTTAAATGGCAAGCCGATGGATCCTAATCTAGTCTTGCCGCAGCGTTAATCAAGTCAGTAAACGCTGATTCTTTAGGGTTGGCGGATGTTTCTTTATCTTGCTCTACAGGTTGGATCTTGTGTCTATGTTAGATAATCTGCGCAGTATGGCTATCTTTGTCAGCGTTGTTGACAGAGGGTCGTTTAGCGGTGCTGCCCGTGAATTGGGGATTACCACCAGTGCGGTGAGTCAGCAAATACGCCTGCTTGAGCATGAGATGGGTACGGCACTGCTGCATCGTTCGACGCGTAAGCTTAGCCTCACTGAAGCGGGGAGTGTCTTTTACGAGAGCTGCAACGAGATGGTGCAGGCGGCCAAGCGTGGTCGCGTGCGGCTAAATGAACTGCGCGATGAGCTGGTGGGCGATTTACGCATTGCCACCACCCCTGAACTTGGGGTCAATCATGTATTGCCGGCATTATCCAGCTGGCTGCAAGCCCATCCGAGCCTTAATGTCCATTTCGAAGCTGACAATCGCTATATCGACCTGATTGAAGAGCGTATCGACATCGCGGTACGTATGAGTCCAGGCCTTGCGGACTCCAGTCTGATCGCCCGTCCCATGGCCGAGGCGCGCTTGATCCTCTGTGCCTCGCCAGAATATATCAATAGCCATCCCCCGATCACCACTCCGGCGGATCTGGCACAGCATGACATGATTGGCTTGACCTTGGCCAAAGATCCGCTAGAGCGCAGGCTGCGCCATCGTATAACCGGCGAGGAACAACGCGTGCGGGTGCAATCGCGGGTACAGACCAATAATGTATTCCTGATGCGCTCACTGGTTGCCAAAGGCCATGGCATTTCGGCGTTGTTGTCGGTCGATATTCCGCAATATTTTCATGACGGTGAGATCATCGAGGTGCTGCCGGAGTGGGAACTGCAACCCCGCTATACCGTCTACGCCATCACTCTACGTCGTGAGCAACCGCTTAAGGTGGTGCGCTGTATCGAGACTTTGATCCAGTATTTTAGCCAGATGCCGGTGATCTAAGCCTGATGGACTGACATGAGTGCATTAAAAAAGCCACCCATGGCTTAGGCGATGGGTGGCTTTATCATGTGGGGGATCGTATGTTAGGCAGCCAAAAACTTTTTCACCAGTATGACGACGCGGGTGATTAGCTCATCGGCGTCGGCGCGGCTCAGGTTGAGCGCGGGGAGCAAACGGATGACGTTGTCGGCAGTGACGTTGATAATCAGGTGGTGTTCATCACGCGCGACCGCCACCAGTTCACCACATGGGCGTGGCAATTCAATGCCCAGCATCATGCCAAAGCCACGGACGGTCACGCCCAGAGGGGCGAGTTCTTGGGTGAAGCAGTCTTTCAGATAGCCACCGACCAGCGCGGCGTTTTCGACCGCTTTCTCTTTCTGAATACTGTCGATCACCGCATAGACGGTACGGCAAGCCAGTGGCGTGCCGCCAAAGGTCGAGCCGTGGTTGCCAGCGGCAAACAAGTCACGCGCTTTATCACGCACGAGGCAGGCTCCGACGGGAAAACCATTGCCCAGACCTTTGGCCGTGGTCAGCACATCCGGTTTGATCGCGGTGTGCTGATAGGCGAAGTATTGGCCAGTACGGCCATTGCCAGTCTGAATCTCATCCAGCATCAGCAGCCAGTCGTGCTGGTCACACAGAGCGCGCAGTTGCTCCAGATAAACAAAGCCCTGCGGTGCGGTATTCACGCCGCCTTCACCCTGGATCGGTTCAACCAGTATTGCCACGATGTCGCTGTGCTCTTTGGCCAGTTGTTCGATGGCTTCGACATCGCCAAAGGGTACACGCAGGAAACCTTCGACCAACGGATAGAAGCCTTTTTGCACTTTTTCATTGCCGGTTGCCGACAGGGTTGCCAACGTCCTGCCATGAAATGATTTTTCCATGACGATGATTTTTGGAGTGCTGATGCCTTTTTTGTAGGCACTCATCCGGGCAAGCTTGATCGCGGCTTCATTGGCTTCGGCACCGCTATTGGCGAAGAAACAGCGCTCCATGCCCGCGACCTGACACAGCAGGCTACCGGCTTGTTCTTGCCAAGGGATCTGAAACAGGTTGCTGGTATGCACCAGCGTTGAGGCCTGATCAATCATGGCTGCGGTGACCGCATCATGGGTATGGCCGAGACCGCAGACCGCGATACCGGTCAGTGCGTCCAGATAGGCCGTGCCATCCGCGCTATACAGATACGAGCCATGACCGCGCACAAACGCAATCGGTTGACGCGCGTAGGTCGGCATCAAATAACTGGTTTGTTCAGCAGGCTGGGTCGCCTGTACTGGCGAGGGATGTAAGGACGAGTTCATGGCAGGTTCCAAGTGGCACGCAAAATATAGGCGAATATATTAGCAAAGTATCCAGCCAAAATATTATGCAATTGATGTTAAATCGGCATAGTTTTGCGCAAAAAAGCACAGCGCCGCTATATCGTCAGAGCGCGAGGTGTTGTACATTTGTCCACCGATTCGCTGGTTACTTGTGCAGGAATGCCAATATGTGGCATCTCTGGCTGAAAAAGACATGCTGAACTAGGTTGAGGATGCCGTGGGCGGGCGGTGTTGCTGTCCTTACGTCGGCAATTGGGTTAGCACATTTGCTCTTTGATATGGATATTGCGTCGTGACCGTAAATCATGGATGCTGTCACGAGCAGGGTTGATCTATAGACCCATATAAAAAAACAAGGAATGTAAAACACATGTTAACGACTCAGCAAAAAAAGATAGCGCTCATCGCCGGAATCGTGATTTTGGCGTTACTGATCATCCTCGGGATCTGGCAGCTCAAGCCTGATCAGCCTGCTACAGATGTGATTGCACCCCCTCCTACTTTAGCGACCCAACCATCGGCGTCAGCGCCTGCCGATGCGATGCCGGTCTCCGCAGTTCATGGTCCAGTGCACGGCCCACTGCCGACACTGGCACCGTCGTTGCGTGGCACACAGGTTGACTGTCCATTGCAGATAGATGGTCAGGGGCATCTGGTGCTGACAGTAGGGATTCGCAATTGTTTTGATTATTTCCTGTCGAGCCTCGGTGAGAAGACGGAGACACAATTGATTGCAGATATCCGTCTGTATATGAGCAGTACTTTGCCAGCCACCGCGCTGCCATATGGCAACAAATTGCTTGATCAATATATCGCCTACATGCATGCCAAGACCCAGCAAACAGCACCTGCTGCAATCGGCAACACGCCTGATGCCTATCAAGCGATTTTTGCGGCTCAAAAGGACTTGC
>Ga0209023_10005304_pt1 | contig 14165 bp, 13 predicted proteins | sample LakOneMetagenome_FD_187468 | JGI IMG/M metagenome (GOLD analysis project Ga0209023, IMG submission 187468) | Freshwater and sediment microbial communities from Lake Erie, Canada (SPAdes) (version 2) | ecosystem: Environmental > Aquatic > Freshwater > Lentic | place: Lake Erie, Canada...
GATCCCCGAGGCTAAGCCCCAGGTCGTCGAGCGCTGCTCGGGTCATGGGGGAAAATGGGGGATCTTCAAGGAGAATTTCGAGACCGCGATCAAGATCGGCAAGCCTGCCGCGCGCGCGATCGAGAAGCTGAAGCCCGATTATGTCGTCTCCGAATGTCCGCTTGCCGGGCCGCATCTGAAGCAAGTGCTGAAGGCGGTCGATTCGGACATCGTCCCCGAACGCATCGGCCACCCGATCGAGGTGATGGCCAAGGCCTATGGATTGTAAAATGCCCCGTGAAACCAGAACGATCACCCAAGCCGATATCCTGCCGCTCGCAGGATGGTCGAAGATCCGCAAGGATCATCGCAAGGCGCTTTCCGAGCGCAAGAAGAACAGGCGGGTCGCCATCGGCCCGCACGCGGTGTTGCTGTTCGAGAATTGGGATACGATGTGGTATCAGGTCCAGGAAATGCTCTGGATCGAAAAGGGCGGAGCCGAGCAGCTCCCCGACGAACTGGCCGCCTATAACCCGATGATCCCGCAAGGGTCCGAACTGACCGCGACCTTGATGTTCGGCATTTCCGATGAGGCCAAGCGTCGCCACATTCTGGCCGATCTTGGCGGCGTTGAAGAGACGATCTCGATCAGCATCGGCGGAGACCGGGTGAAGGCAGTTGCCGAAGACGATCTCGACCGCACGACGGCCGAGGGAAAGACCTCGAGCGTCCACTTCCTCCATTTCCCGTTTACCGCAGCCCAGATCGCGGCATTCCGGTCGGGCGGCGACATACTTGTGCGCATCGACCACCCCAATTACGGCCATGCCGCGATCATGGGCGACGTCGTGCGGGCGGAGCTGGCGGGTGATTTCGCCTAGATTGGGCGGCGCTCCTATTTGAGCAGGATATAAGCCGCGACAGCCGCCACAAGGAGCGCGAAGATCGTCCGGGCGACATTGACGCGCGTCGCGAGCCAGCGCGAAACGGGCAGTCCCAAAGCAGCGCCGGCGCCCCCGCCTGCCACCAGCGCGCAGAACAATAGCCAGTCGATCTGCCCTGAAAAGGCGTAGCTGGCACTGGTGGCGCTACCGAACAATGTCACGGACACCAGGCTGGACGCCGCTGCATTGGCAAGCGTCATGCCCGTCGAGGCCATGAGCCCGGGGGCGATCAGGAACCCGCCACCGATGCCGAAGAAGCCCGCGGCAAAGCCCGCCGCGAGGCCCACGGGCGCCAGTTTCCAGACCATCACGGGCGTCAGACGAACGGCGGGATCGCCTTCGCTCTTGCGTGGGACAAGCATCGACGCGGCAATGGCGATCATCGCAATGGCGAACCAATCGAGCAGCATCGCACCGTCGATCCTCTTGCCAATCTCGGCCCCCACCAGGGCGCCGGCCAGGCCGGCCGTTGCAAAGACACTGGCACACGGCCATTTGACTGTGCCCGCGCGCGCCTGTGCCCAGAGTCCTGTGGCCGCATTGACCGCAACAGCCGCCGCCGACGTGCCGATCGCGATGTGCGTGTCGACGACACCCACGACATAGATCAGCCAGGGCGTTGCAAGCACTGATCCACCCCCGCCAAAAACGGTCAGCAGCAGTCCGATCAGGACGCCTCCCAGCGCGGCGAGGAACAATGCTTCCACCATGGCGTCAGATGGTCCCTGTGCGGCGGTTCCAGGGCGCGAGCATGAGAAGCCGCGCCATCCCGCAAAAGCCGGTCACCCCTGCAAAGGTCAGGCCGGCACCAACAAAGGCGGAAAGACCGAACCAGCCCGGCGCAACGGTGAAGCCAAGGATGACCCCGGTGAGGATAAGGAGGCCCGCCACAATCTGGACCTGGCGCATGATTTCAAGCGGCGCCTTTGCATCGATGACCAGCGGAAGGCCGAGCTTGTCCCAGGCGTCTACCCCGCCCTGCAAGACATAGGCTGGCGAAGAAACCCGGGCGGCAAGGCGATCGCAGGCGCCAGCCGTCCTCATGCCGGAGCGGCAGGTGAATACGACGTCCTGGCCCGGCCTGACCGGAACTTCGACCGTTTCCCAGCCCGACAAGGGACGCGAGAGCGATCCCGCGACGTGGCGGCGGGCAAATTCGTCCGGCTCACGCACGTCGACAAGGATTGCACTTCCATCGGCAAGGCGGCGACGGGTTTCTTCGGGAGACAGCGGCGTGAGAACAGCAGTCATGAGGCACTTTCTTCATCAGTGGGGCAGAATAGATCGGCAAGGGTGGCCATCACGCTGAGGGCCGCCGGATCGACGATCCGGTAGAAGATCGCCTGCCCGTCGCGACGGGTGGCAAGAATGCCCTGCTCACGGAGCAGGCCGAGATGTTGCGACAGCGCGGACTGGCTGACGCCAATGCGCGCCTGAATCTGCCCGACCGAACGCTCGCCGCCATCGGCGAGCTGGCACAGGATCATCAGCCGCCGCTCATTGCCAAGCAAGCGGAGGAGAGCAGCGGCCTTGGCCGCGCTGGCCTCGAAAAGGGCGAGGTCGAATTTTGCAAGATCGAACATGATCCAAATATATTAGTTGATTCTAATTTAGCAATAGCTAATATAAAAAACATTCAGGAGAAATTGCGATGACCGATTCCATGCCTTCCCCAGCCGCTGCACCCCAAGTCCAGGGGTTCTTTGACAAGGCAACCAATACCGTCAGCTATATCGTCCACGATCCGGCGACCAGGGAAGCCGCGATCGTGGATCCGGTGCTGGATTATACACCGCGCAACGGCCGAACGAACACGGCGAGTGCGGACGCGCTGCTCGAAGCGGTCCGCGATCAGGGCCTTGATCTGCGCTATCTTCTCGAAACGCATGCCCATGCGGACCATCTTTCGGCTTCGCACTATCTCCGCGAGAAGACCGGTGCTCCGGTGGTGATCGGCGCGCACATTGCTGACGTTCAGGCGATATTCGCGGACCTGTTCGAGGCCGACGATGTTGCGCGCGACGGCAGCGCCTTTGACAGGCTTGTCGAAGAGGGTGATGTCTTGCCGCTGGGCGAGTTCGAGATCCGCATTCTCCACACGCCCGGTCACACCCCGGCGTGCGTGAGCTACTCGATTGGTGACGCGGTCTTTGTTGGCGATACGCTCTTCATGCCCGATTACGGCACCGCGCGCGCGGACTTTCCGGGTGGCAACGCCGCCGCGCTTTATCGGTCAATCCGCAAGCTCCTTGACCTGCCGGCGGCGACGCGCGTGTTCACAGGGCACGACTATCCCCCTGCCTCGCGCGGCAACCCGGCCTGGGAGGCAAGCGTTGCCGAACATCGCCGCGCCAACATCCACGTTCATGACGGGATCGATGAGGCAGCTTTCGTTGCGATGCGTGAAGCGCGCGACGCGACGCTCGAAGCCCCGCTGCTGATCCTGCCCTCGCTGCAGGTCAACATCCGTGCGGGGCAATTGCCCCCGGCGACGTCCGGTGGGCATGTGTATCTGCTCATTCCCGTCAACGCGATCTGACATAAGAAACGCCCGCCGGTGGTTTCCCACCGACGGGCGCACTTTCCTCCCCAGGAACTGTTGGCCTATTTCGGCATTGCGCTTCCGAGCCGGTGATAGAGCCGTGAAAATTTGATCGATTCGGGCTTGTCGGCCACGACCGTCAGATAGTGGGCGACCGCTTCGCGCAGCAGTTCGAAATCCTCGTTCGAAAGAACTGCGCGGGAACGGGCAGGTTCGGCCATTGCTTCTCTCCCTGCTCAGCCGAACTGGTTCATGGTGTTGTGGACGCCGCCGGCCTTCAGCGCAGCTTCGCCCGCGAAATATTCCTTGTGATCGTCGCCAATGTCGGAGCCAGACATGTTCTGGTGACGCACACAGGCAATGCCCTGGCGGATTTCCTGACGCTGGACGCCAAGGACATAGCCAAGCATCCCGGCCTCGCCGAAATATTCCTTGGCCAGATTGTCCGTGGAAAGGGCGGCCGTGTGATAGGTCGGCAGGGTGATCAGGTGGTGGAAAATGCCCGCCCGCTTTGCACTGTCCGCCTGGAAGGTGCGGATGCGCTTGTCGGCCTGTTCGCCAAGCTCGGTCTCGTCATATTTCGCGCTCATCAGGTCCGCACGGTCATAGGCGGAGACGTCGAGCCCCTCGGCCTTCATCACGTCATAGACCTGCTGGCGGAAATTGAGCGTCCAGTTGAACGAGGGCGAGTTGTTGTAGACCAGCTTGGCATTGGGAACGACTTCGCGGATGCGGTCCATCATCCCGGCAATCTGTTCGATATGCGGCTTTTCGGTTTCGATCCACAGCAGGTCGGCGCCATTCTGGAGCGACGTGATGCTGTCGAGCACGCAGCGATCCTCTCCGGTTCCGGGGCGGAACTGGAACAGGTTCGACGGCAGTCGCTTCGGCCGCAGCATCTTGCCGTCGCGATTGATGATGACATCGCCATTCTTCGCCGTCGCCGGATCTATCTCCTCGCAATCGAGGAAGCTGTTATACTGGTCGCCCAGGTCGCCGGGTTCGTGGCTGACCGCGATCTGCTTGGTGAGGCCGGCGCCCAGCGAATCGGTGCGCGTGACGATGATCCCGTCCTCGACGCCGAGTTCGAGGAAGGCATAGCGGCAGGCGCGAACCTTGGCGAGGAAGTCCTCGTGCGGCACCGTGACTTTGCCATCCTGGTGGCCACACTGCTTCTCGTCGGAGACCTGATTTTCGATCTGAAGCGCACAGGCGCCAGCCTCGATCATCTTCTTGGCGAGCAGGTAGGTCGCCTCGGCATTGCCGAAGCCCGCATCGATATCGGCGATGATCGGCACGACGTGCGTCTGAAAATTCTCGATCTTGTCGAGTGTCGCCTTTTCCTTGCCAAGATCGTTCGCGGCGCGAGCGGCATCGAGGTCGCGGAAGAGCAAGTTGAGTTCGCGCGAATCGGCCTGGCGGAGGAAGGTATAGAGTTCCTCGATCAGCGCCGGGACGCTTGTCTTCTCGTGCATCGACTGATCGGGCAGCGGACCGAATTCGGAGCGCAACGCCGCGACCATCCAGCCGGAGAGATAGAGATATTTGCGCTTCGTATCGCCGAAGTGCTTCTTGATCGAGATCATCTTCTGCTGCGCGATGAAACCGTGCCAGCAGCCGAGCGACTGGGTGTAGTTGGCGGGATTCTTGTCATAGGCGGCCATGTCCGCGCGCATGATCTTCGCGGTGTAGCGCGCGATGTCGAGACCGGTCAGGAAGCGATTTTGAAGGCGCATGCGAGCGACAGACTCGGCATCGACGCCATCCCACGTCCCGTTCTTGGTGCGGACAAGCTGTCCGATCTGGGCGATATGGTCCTTGTACGACATGGCCTGTAATTCCTTAACAAAATATCTTAATAGGGTCATTGCCCTCAAGCATCCTTATGGGCAGACTTATCGCCCCGATCGGCGGCAATACTCCAGAAGCAAATCCGAATTCTGCTGTGCGACGGTGATGACCGCTTGCGGTCGGAGTTGTAATTTTGTAAATTAATTACAATGGCTGAACAGAAGCTCTTTGCGGGACACACCGTCCGGCGCTTGCGGCGGACCAATGGGCTGTCGCAGGCGGCGCTTGCCGAAGCGCTGGAAATTTCGCCCAGCTACCTGAACCTGATCGAACGCAACCAGCGCCCGCTGACCGCAGCATTGCTGCTGAAGCTTGCCGACCAGTTCGATACCGATCCGCGTGCTCTCGCCGGGGCGGGGGACCCCGGCGGCGGGATGGACGCGATGCGGCGCCGGCTTGCGGATCCCTTGTTCGCCGATCTCGAAATTGACCGCACCCAGATCGAGGAATGGCTCGCTGCTGCTCCAGCAGGCGCGGAGGCCTTTGCCCGCGCATTCGACAGGGGCGGAATTGCACCGGGCGCGGGAACTGATCCCTTTGCCGAAGTGCGCAGCGAAATAGAGCGCTGGCGCAATCATTTCGCCGATCTCGATACCAATGCGGAGACGCTGGCCGACGAACTGCGGCTCGGCGCCGGCGATCTTTACAATGCGATTGCAGAGCGGTTGCGGGTCAAGCACCAGCTTTCGATTCGCATTCTGCCGGTCGATGCCATGCCGGACCGGCTCAGGCGGCTCGATCTTCATGCCCGGCAATTGCAGCTGTCCGAACTGCTCGATCCCGCAAGCCGGACCTTTGGCGCAGCCTTCCAGCTTGCCCAGCTCGAGGCGAAGGACGCGATCGACTGGCTGGTCAAGGGCGCAGGGTTCAAGGAGCGCGTGTCCGAACGGCTCTTCCGCCGCCACCTGACCAGTTACTTCGCCGCTGCACTGATGATGCCCTATGCCCGCTTCCTGCGCGCGTGCGAGGCGACGGGATATGATATCGAGCTGCTGCAGCGGCGTTTTGGCGCGGGGTTCGAGCAGGTAGCGCATCGGCTGACGACGCTCCAGCGGGTCGGCGCGCGCGGGCTTCCGTTTTTCATGATCCGCATCGACCGGGCGGGCCAATCGTCCAAACGCTTCGGCGGGGCGAGTGGATCGCCGCTGGTCGAGGGTGACAGCCGCTGCCCGCTCTGGGCGCTGCATCAGGCGTTCGAGCGGCCCGGCAGGCTCATCACCCAGCTTGTCGAGCTGGAAGATGGAAGCCGCTGGTTCACGCTCGCGCGGACCGTGCGGCCTCAGGGCATCAATATCGGCAGCGTTGCCGCCGAATATGCGATCGGGCTTGGGCTGGCGGCCGATGTCGCTTCACCGCTCGCTTCCGCGCGGGGTATCGACCTGAAGCGCGGTGAGGCCGTACCGATCGGGTTGGGCTGCCGCAACTGCACGCGGCCCGATTGCCCGCAGCGTTCGTCTCCACCCGCCTCGCGCGCGCTTGTCTTCAACGAACGCGAGCGCGGGATTGCGCCCTTTGCGTTCGCGGGGGACTAGCCGCTGAATTTCCTGGCGTCCTGCGATGATCCGCGCGGCAGGATCATCACTTCATTGCCGCTCGCGACAATGATCAGATTGTCGACGCCCGAAACCGAAATGCGCAAGCCATCGCTCCGGACAAGATTGCCGCGCGATTCGAGCAGGCGCACATCGCCGCGAACGCTGTTGAGCGCGGCGTCCTTTTCTCCAAGTTCATAAAGCGCATCCCAGCTCCCTACGTCGGACCAGCCCATGCTGACCGGAACAACGGCGACGCGATCCGCCTTTTCCATCACCGCATAATCGATCGAATCTGCAGGCGATCCGGCAAAGGCCGCCGCATCCGGTTCGATCCGTGCACCCGACCGCGTGGCTCCGGCAAGGCTCGCCCGCGCCGCGGCGAGCATTTCGGGGGCATGGCGGGCCAGCGCATCAACAAAAACGTCCGCGTGGAAGAGGAAAATCCCTCCGTTCCAGTAATGATCGCCTGCCGCGATCATGGCCTCGGCACGCGCGCGGTCTGGCTTTTCGACGAAGCGCGCGACGCGCTGCAAGCCTGGGGCCAGCACATCGCCGGACTGGATATAGCCATAGCCGGTTTCAGGACCCGTCGGCGTAATGCCGAAGGTCACCAGCCAATCCTCGTCCAGCAAGGGCAAGGCGGTTTCTATCGCGTGCAGGAATGCGGCATTGTCGGCAATGACATGATCGCTGGGCATGGCCAGGATGGGCGCATTCCCGGCCTCAAGCGCTGCCAGAGCAATGGCCGGCGCGGTGTTGCGCGCGCAAGGTTCGAGGATGAGGGCGCCGGGCGTGACGCCGATCTCGGCAAGCTGTGTTTCGATGAGGTCGGCATGGCGGGCATTGGCGACGACCAGCGGGCGGCCGAAGTGGCTCGTATCGCCTGTCCTTTGGGCCGTCAGCTGAAACATCGTCAGCCGGTCGGTAAGCGGCAGGAACTGCTTCGGATGCTCGGGCGTCGACATTGGCCAGAGCCGGGTGCCCGATCCGCCGGAAAGGATGACGGGGATGATGGGGTGCGTGTCAGCCAAGCCTGCCTCCTGTTTGGTGCATCTCTAGGCTGGGAAGGTTAAATTTTCGAGGCTTTCAGCAAATATTTGTAAATTTCAGCGACAGTGCGACAAGTGTCGGAATATTTGACGCTTCTGCTGTCGCATGGGATTGAATCGGCCTCAATGTTAGCAGTGTTCAAACATGATGTTCCCCGTGCAGTGCTGATGCTCTGCCGGAAGGGCGCGCGATGATCGAATTTGTCGGGCAATGGGGGCATGCGCTCGCCGCGAGCCTGTTCGGCGCGATGGCAATTTGGCTGGCCCAGCGCTCGGCCGGTGAACGCGAAGGCCGGTTGCTGATACTCGCGACGTTCCTGACGGCGGTCTGGGCATTGGCCGTCGCCATGGGCGGGCGCGAGGCGCTTGTCGGGCAAATCGCCGAACATGGACGCAATGCTGCCTGGCTCGGCTTCATGTACGCGCTCTGGAGGCAGGGCCAGGGCGGCCAGGGCCTGTTTTCGGTAGCCCTGCTCTACGGGATATTGTCGGCGATCATCGGCCTCGAAGTGGCGGTCGATATCCTGCCGATCTGGCTCATCGGTGCGCCCCGTCTTCTCGAAGCGGCCTATCTCGCTTCGATGGTTCTCCACATGGTGGTTGCCGTCGGCGCACTGGTCCTTGTCCACAATCTTTATACCGCAGCAACCCCCGATGCCCGGGCCGCCATCCGCCTGCACATGGTCGGACTGGCTGCGATGTGGGTGTACGATCTTAATCTCTACACCGTGTCGTACCTGGCGAGGGGCTGGTCTTACGAACTGTTCGAATTGCGTGGGATCGCCGCAGTCCTTATCGCGCCGATCTTCGGCCTTGGCGCGCAACGCACGCGAAACTGGACGGTCCAGCTATCGCGGACGATGACGTTTCAGTCGCTGAGCCTGATCGCGATCGGCGGCTATCTGGCCGTTATGGTCGTCGTGACATCGGCACTTGAACTGATCGGCGGCGAGTTCGTGCGGACGGCGCAAGTGGCCTTCGTCTTCGGTGCCTCGGTTGCGGCGCTGGTACTGCTGCCGTCAAAATCGTTTCGCGCCTGGTTCCGCGTCAAGGTGTCCAAACACCTGTTCCAGCATCGTTACGACTATCGCTCCGAGTGGCTGCGCTTCACCGATACGATCGGTCGCCCGGTCGAGGGTGCCGAGCCGCTCCAGACTCGCGTTGTACAGGCCGTTGCCGATATTACCGAATCGCCGGGCGGTTTGCTGCTTGTGCCGGACGCCACCGGAACGCTGGTCGCGCAGGCCCGCTGGAACTGGCAGCTGGTCGACCCGCCGGCCTCTGGCGCCAGTGCCGAGGCCGCAGCCTGGTTCGCCCGCACGGGCCGCGTTGTCGAACTCGATGCCTTGCGCGAAAATGACGAAGCCGATGAGGAAATGGCCTCTATCGTTCCGCAGTGGATCATTACGGAACCCCGCGCATGGGCGATCGTGCCGCTTGTCCATTTCGATCGGCTGGCGGGACTTGTGCTGCTCGAACGCCCGCCGATCGACCGGACGCTCGATTGGGAGGATTTCGACCTGCTCCGCGTCGTCGGTCGGCAGGTTGCGAGTTACCTGGCCGAAGCGCAGGGGCAGGAAGCGCTTTCCGACGTGAAAAGGTTCGACGAATTCAATCGCCGCTTTGCCTTCATCATGCACGATGTGAAGAACCTGGTCAGCCAGTTGACGCTGGTCACGCGCAATGCGGAGCGCCATGCCGACAATCCGGAATTCCGCGCCGACATGATCGCCACGCTCCAGAATTCGACGGCGCGGATGAACGATCTTCTTGCCCGGCTGTCGCAGCATAACAAAGGCCGGGCAGAGGACCCGCGTCCCGTTGCGGCGGGAGCGCTGGTAGAGGGTGTTGCAGCCGCCAAGCGCTCGCTGCATCCGGTCGTGGTCACGGGCGATGTGGGGCAAATGGTTCTCGCCGATCCGCCAAGGCTGGAGCAGGCGCTTACGCACCTCATCCAGAATGCTATCGACGCCAGCCCGCCCACCGAGCCCGTGACAGTCAAGATCGACCGGCTGCGTGGAGAGATTGCCATTGCGGTTTGCGACAATGGTTGCGGAATGTCCGCCACTTTCATTCGCGAGAAACTGTTCAGGCCCTTCGCCTCGACGAAGGATGGCGGATTTGGGATCGGCGCCTATGAGGCCCGGGCCTTGATCGCGGCGATGGGCGGGCGGATCGAAGTCACCAGCCGCGAAGGTGGAGGTTCCAGCTTCACCGTCGTCCTGCCGGTCGCGCACGAAACATTCAATCGTCCCCTTTCATCATCTGCCGAGGCCGCATGAGCGACAATGCCAAACCCAAACTCCTGATCGTGGAGGATGACGAAGGGCTCCAGCGGCAATTGCGCTGGGCCTATGACGATTATGACGTTGTGGTGGCTGGGGATCGCACGACCGCGATCGACATGCTGCGGGCAGAAGAGCCTGCGGTCGTCACGCTCGATCTGGGGCTGCCGCCCGATCCGGACGGGGTCAGCGAGGGTTTTGCGACGCTTGCCGAGATTATCGCGCTCAAGCCCGACACCAAGATTATCGTGGCGTCGGGGCACGGCGCTCGCGAAAGCGCCATGCGCGCGATCGCGAGCGGTGCCTATGACTTCTACCAGAAGCCGGTCGACATCGATGAACTCGGCATGATCGTGCGCCGCGCTTTCCATCTCCATGCCATCGAGGCGGACAATCTGCGGCTGGCCTCGCTCCCCACATCCGACACGCGCGTTCTGGGCGGGATGGTGACCGCGGCGCCTGAAATGCTCAAGGTCGCGCGAACGATCGAACGGGTCGCGAGCGCCGATGTTTCGGTGATGCTGCTCGGCGCAAGCGGCACCGGCAAGGAACTGCTCGCGCGCGGCGTTCACCAGGCGAGCAATCGCAAGGGCGGCGCGTTTGTCGCGATCAACTGCGGGGCGATCCCCGAGAACCTGCTCGAGGCCGAACTGTTCGGCCATGAAAAGGGCGCGTTCACCGGGGCGGTCAAGACGACCGAGGGCAAGATCGAGCTCGCACAGGGCGGCACGCTCTTCCTCGATGAGGTTGGAGACATTCCCCTGCCGCTTCAGGTCAAGCTGCTCCGCTTCCTCCAGGAGCGGGTGATCGAGCGTATCGGTGGCCGCAAGTCGATCCCTGTCGACACGCGGATCGTCTGCGCGACGCACCGCAATCTTGAAGAGATGATCGCCGAAGGCAGTTTCCGCGAGGACCTTTACTACCGGCTGGCCGAAATCGTCGTACGCATCCCGACTCTTGCTGAACGGCCCGGCGATGCGGCGCTTCTCGCGAAGCATTTCCTCAAGACCTTTGCCGCAACGATGAATCCTGCGGTCAAGGGGCTTTCCCCCGACGCCCTCAGCGCCATCGATCGCTGGGCCTGGCCGGGCAATGTCCGCGAACTCGAAAACCGCATGAAGCGCGCCGTCATCATGGCCGATGGGAAGCTGGTGACCGCAGCCGACCTCGATCTTGAAGGACGCGAGGAGGATGGCGGCGATAGCGATCAGATCAACCTGAAGGCGGTGCGTGACGCGGCCGATCGCAAGGCCATTCGTCGTGCCATTGCCCGGACCGAGGGCAATATCTCCAATGCGGCCAAGCTGCTCGGAATAAGCCGCCCGACCCTCTACGACCTGATCAAGCAACATGGACTGCAGGTCTGACGGACACACCGCGCGCCTTCCGATAGCGAATAGATTGCGCCCGGGCTGCGGAGGCCATATCGAGCGGGGCGATGGAACAGCAATTGCTCGAAAGATTGGTATCGGCGCTCGAACGCCTTGCGCCCGTGCCGCCGGCACCGGTCGACCCGGTGGCGCGTGCCTATGTCTGGCATGACAATGCGCTTCATACGGCCCGGTTCGCGCCGCTGCCCCTTGCACTCCTCACGGGGATTGACGCTCAACGCGATGCTGTGGTCGAAAACGGACGGCGGCTGGCCAAGGGGCATTCCGCACACGACATCCTGCTTTGGGGCATGCGCGGGGGCGGAAAATCGGCGCTTGTCAAATCTTCGGTCGCTGCGCTGCAGGGGGAGGGGCTGGACCTTGCCCTTGTCGAAGTGGGCGCGAGCGATCTCGATAAACTGCCGGCGATCTTTTCGATTCTCGAACACTGGACGCGACCCGCAATCGTTTTTGTCGACGATCTGGCGTTCGAGGGTGGAACCGACGCTGCGCGCAGCCTGCGGTCGATGCTCGAAGGCGGGGCATCCGGGCGCCCGCCCCATGTCCGTCTCTATGTGACATCGAACCGTCGGCACATCGTGGCGCGCGACATGGCTGAGCAGGATTCGGCGATCAATGTTCGCGACGTCGTCGATGACCGGCTGGCGCTGGCCGACCGGTTCGGGCTGAGCCTTGGCTTTCATGCCTGCGATCAGGACACTTATCTGGCGATGGTTTCGCGCTACGCCGAAACCTTCGGCCTGCCATTCGACGAGAGCGATGCGCTCAAATGGTCGGCCCAGCGCGGCGCCCGGTCGGGCCGCGTCGCCTGGCATTATACCGTCGAACTGGCTGGGCGTGCGGGCAAGGCGCTCTGAGGCGCCGATCGCGCTTCCCATCCAAAATTTCGCTGCTACTCTCGCACGTTGAAACCGGACGAACCCGATTCACGAATATCGGGTTGGCGGGGCGGGGCGCGCGAATTGACAACCTTTGATAGGGGGAAGTGCGATGGCCGTTTCCGATCATGTCGATCTCAATACATTTGTCGAAGGCGTGAAAAGGCGCAATCCGGGCCAGCCCGAATTCGTCCAGGCGGTCACTGAGGTTGCCGAGGACATTTTCGATTTCATCGAAGACAAGGAGGAATATCACGCTGCCCAGATCCTTCGCCGCATCGCAGAGCCGGACAGGGTTACGTCCTTCCGGGTCTGCTGGCAGGATGATAAGGGTGAAATCCGTGTCCAGCGCGCGTGGCGCGTCCAGAACAACAATGCGATCGGTCCGTACAAGGGCGGCATTCGCTTTCATCCGTCGGTCACCGAATCGGTGCTCAAGTTCCTCGCCTTCGAGCAGACCTTCAAGAACGCCCTGACCGGCCTGCCGATGGGCGGTGGCAAGGGGGGATCGAACTTCAACCCCAAGGGCAAGTCAGATGGCGAGGTCATGCGCTTCTGCCAGTCGATGATGACCGAGCTTTATCGTTATATCGGCGCGGATATCGACGTGCCGGCCGGCGATATCGGGGTGGGCGCGCGCGAGATCGGATATCTGTTCGGCCAGTACAAGCGGATCACCAACGAATTTACCGGCGTGCTGACCGGCAAGGGCCTCGAATATGGCGGATCGCTGATCCGCACAGAGGCTACCGGTTATGGCGCGACCTATTTTCTCCAGAACATGCTCGCGACCAAGGGCAATGCCATCGAGGGCAAGACCGCGGTCATTTCCGGATCGGGCAATGTCGCGACGCACGCCGCGGAAAAGGTGACGCAGCTTGGCGGCAAGGTGCTGACGCTGTCGGATAGTGCGGGCTTCATCCACGATCCCGATGGCTTGACGCAGGAAAAGATCGACTGGATCAAGGAACTGAAGAATGTCCGGCGCGGCCGGATCGGCGACTATGCCGACCATTATACCGGCGCGACTTTCCATCCGGGCAAGACGCCTTGGGGCGTGCCTTGCGACGTGGCGCTGCCGTGCGCGACGCAGAACGAGCTGCTTGGGGCCGATGCCGAGATGCTGGTCAAGAATGGCTGTATCGCGGTTTCTGAAGGCGCGAACATGCCGACCGACCTTGATGGCGTGCATGCCTTCAAAAAGGCGAAGATTCTCTTCGCACCGGGCAAAGCGGCCAATGCGGGCGGCGTGGCGGTTTCCGGCCTCGAGATGAGCCAGAATTCGGCGCGCATTTCGTGGAAGGAAGAGGAACTGCAACGGCTCCTCCTCGACATCATGGCAGGCATTCATAGCCGTTGTCAGGAATATGGCACCGATTCAACGGGCTATTGCGACTATGTGAAGGGCGCGAACATCGCGGGCTTCAAAAAGGTTGCGGATGCCATGCTGGCCTATGGCGTGGTCTAGCCAGTCAAAGTGTGGCGTAATAGGCCAAGTCCATTCGGCCCGTACTGACCACATGGAAAATGGCGTCGCTGCTGACGATTTCGAAGTGGCGCCATTCGGATTCGGGAGGTTCGGGAAGGCGATCCGGGGCGAATGAAGCCAGCCATGAGGAAGGCCGCACCTCCAGCAACGGCAAGCTGAGTTTGGCGTTGCCCGACGTGGGGCAGGTCGCCGGACCCTCCTGCCACGGATCGACCAGAGATC
>Ga0209023_10005305_pt1 | contig 14161 bp, 14 predicted proteins | sample LakOneMetagenome_FD_187468 | JGI IMG/M metagenome (GOLD analysis project Ga0209023, IMG submission 187468) | Freshwater and sediment microbial communities from Lake Erie, Canada (SPAdes) (version 2) | ecosystem: Environmental > Aquatic > Freshwater > Lentic | place: Lake Erie, Canada...
GGGAGGGGTACCATCCGCAGGATGGTGGAGGGGCACGAGCGAGTTTTCCTGAGGGTGCTGGCCAGCGGCGTCGGGAGAACTCCCGCGTGCCCCTCCACCAGCTTCGCTGGTCCCCCTCCCCGTTTCGGGGAGGATTATCCCTTCCTCAACCAGCCACCGGGCCAGCTTGGCGACCCGTTCAACCTTGTCGGCAACGGTGCCCAGCTTCTCATGGAAGGTAATCCGCGACAGCTTCTTGGCCTGCTCTTCCAGCGAAACCTTGCGGTCCTGTTCCCAGAAGAACCGCGCATCGCTGAGCCGGGCGGCGAGGACCTTGCGGTTACCGTCGACAATCGCCGCGCCGCCATCGCTGGCGACGATGTTCGCGGTGCAGACGAACGCGTTGGCGAGATTGCCCGCGCCGTCGGTGCAGACGAAATACTTCTGGTTGGTCCGCGCGGTCAGCTGGATCACTTCGGGCGGGACATCGAGGAACGCCACGTCGAACCGGCCCAGCAGCGGCACCGGCCATTCGGTGAGACCGGCGTTTTCGATCACCAGGCCCTCGTCTTCGACCAGGGTCAGCCCGGAATCGGCAGCGGCCTTGGCCGCGCCGGCCCGGACAATGTTCTGGCGCTCGACATGATCGACGATCACGTGCGCAGCGCGCAGCTTGGCAGCGTAGTCATCGATGCCGTCGATGCTGATTTCGCCATTCGAGTGGAAGCGGTGGCCGCGGGTCAGGCGGCCAGGTTCAATTCCGTCCAAATTCGCAGACAAACCATGCCCGACAATCTCGCCACCAAACAACGCAACAATGCCCGAAAGCGGCCGTACCCAGCGCAAACTTGTTGTTTGCCGTGACGCAGGCCCCCAACGCATTGACTTTGGCCACGGGAAATCAAGTACAATCCTGAAGATCGCGTTCGCCAACACCTCGGTCATGGCCCTGCCAGGGACATCCTTGACCGCGAACAGCACGCCATCGCGTTCGACCAGCTGGTCTTCGGTCAGCCCGGTCTTGCGCAGGAACCCTTCAAGCGCCTGAGGCGGAGCGCCAACGCGCGGCCCCTTCACTTCCTCGCTGACAGCGGCAGTCGCGGCTGGCAAGTCGCGCGCGATGAGCGCGAGGCGGCGCGGGGTGGACCACACCGTGAGTTCGCCCACGACGACACCCGCCGCGTCCATTTCCTTGCGGAACAGCTTTTCCAGATCGGCGCGAGCGCCGGCCTGCATCCGCGCGGGGATTTCTTCGCAACGCAGTTCAAGGAGGAAGTCAGACATTGCCCGCCCCCCGACCATTATCGTCACCCTGAACTTGTTTCAGGGTCCATTTCGCGGCTGAGACCGAAGCTCTGTTGGGCAACAAGTGGCTCTCGTATTCCTTGCGCTGCGGCCACCGGGCCTGCGGCGCGATGGATCCTGAAACAAGTTCAGGATGACGGGACTGGGAGGTGGGCTGGAGGCTCACAGGCTCCACTCCGGAAATTGCTGAGCCCATGCCTCTTCGTTCTTGGCAATCCAGGCCTGCGCCGACCCCTTGGCCAGATCGCGCACGCGGCCCATGTAGCTGGCGCGTTCCTGGACCGAGATCACCCCGCGCGCCTGGAGCAGGTTGAACAGGTGGCTGGCCTCGATCGCCTGGTCATAGGCGGCGAGCGGAATGTCGGCCTCGATGCAGCGCTGGCATTCGGCCTCGGCGGCCTGGAAGCCCTTGAACAGGCTGTCAGTGTCGGCGACCTCGAAATTGTATTTCGAAAATTCCTGCTCGTTCTTCAGGAACACTTCGCCATAGCTGACCCCGGCGCTGTTGAACGCGAGGTCATAGACGTTGTCGACGCCCTGGATGTACATCGCCAGGCGTTCAAGGCCATAGGTCAGCTCGCCCGCGACCGGCTTGCAATCGAACCCGCCCATCTGCTGGAAATAAGTGAACTGGCTGACTTCCATCCCGTCGCACCAGACTTCCCAGCCCAGCCCCCAGGCGCCCAGCGTGGGGCTTTCCCAGTCGTCCTCGACAAAGCGGATGTCGTGCGCCAGCGGATCGACGCCGATCGCCAGCAGGCTGCCAAGGTAGAGCTCCTGGAAGTTCTCCGGGCTGGGCTTCATGATCACCTGGTACTGGTAATAGTGCTGCAGCCGGTTGGGGTTCTCACCATAGCGGCCATCGGTGGGTCGGCGGCTGGGCTGGACATAGGCCGCGTTCCACGGCTCTGGTCCCAGGCTGCGCAGCGTTGTTGCGGGATGAAAAGTCCCGGCGCCAACGCGCATGTCGTAGGGCTGAAGGATCAGGCAGCCCTGCTCGCTCCAGAAAGCGTGGAGCCGCAGGATCATGTCCTGGAATGACAGGGGCGAGGAACTGGCGGGCATGGTCCCCGGGCCTTTGGCGGATTGGCCCGCGCAAATCAACTGGGCGCAATCGGACAACAATTTGCAGGCAGCGGTCAAAAGGGTGATTGACAGTGTCAGGTGAACCTGACAATTTGTATCAACGGTCTTGCAGATAGCCCCGACTTCGACCCTCGGCAGCTGAAGCAAGGCGGTGCTGGTCGGTCTCCTTCGGGTGAGTCGCAGACACCTGGTACCGAACCTTAAGGGGTAGACCCGATGGTTGCATCACCGGGTCTACCCCTTCTTATTGCGGATTTGGCTTGAATTAGTCAATTGTTTAATTGACACGAGTGTAGGCAAGAAGCACCCAACTTCGCAGTGGTGCAAGGCTTGACTTACCGGGCAGCGCCAGCAAGTCACTGCCTTAGCCGAGCATTGCCGGGAAATGAGGCGAAACTTGACCGCATTCAAGCGCATCTACACACACTACATCCAGCTGATCGGGGTCAGTTTCTGGGTCCTGCTCGTCTGGCACCTGCGCGCAGTATTGCTGGCGTTGGGGCTGCCGCCCGAACTGCTGCTAGCCGCCAGCAAGCCGGTGAGTATGGTGCTATGGAGCCTGGTGATTGCGGTGCAATTTGGTGTGATCCCATTGATCCTGATGAGCAGATTGCGCGATGAATATGCCGAACGGCTGTGGCGTCAGGCGGCAGGAACCTATGTCAAATTTGTCATAATCACGCCGTTGCTGTGGATCGTCGTCATCCTGATTTTCACCAAGTTCGAAAAAGGGCTGACCTGGTATACAGAACACCCACAGGCTCTGCTCCTGCCGCTGGGCGCGCGTGTGCCCAATCCGGCCGGGAGCCTTGGAATCTACCAGTTCGAAGCGCTCAATTTCCTGGCCGCCAAGTTGTTCGCGTTTTTACCTTTGCTGTTTACCGGCTTCTTCAAGTGGCATCGCTGGCGTGATCGGGGGGTTGGCTGACAATGAAGCGCTATCAACTCTACTACCGGTTGGTCGATGCCTCGTTCTGGATCACGGCGGTCTGGCTGGCGCTCAAGGTTCTGGGAGTGTTTGCGCCGCGTATCCCCTATTTCTGGGGCGTGACCAATGCGATCTACACGGTCTTGTACCCCTTCAACATCCTGCTCGCGATCTTCCTGGTGCTGGCCCGGTTCATGCGCGATGAGCTTGCGGAGCGTATTTGGCAGGTAACCGCGCGGAGGTTCGTCAACTTCATGGTCGTCGGGCCACTGGTCGCCTGCCTCATTACGGCCGCGCTCTCATCCGAATTTGTCGCCAAAGCTCCGGATGTCCTCCATCCAAAGCTGGTCGAAATCCTGGAGCGAAGCGACAACGCCGGCCTTCACTTTATGTACGGCATCCTTGCGACACTGCTGATTATGGCCGAATTGATACCGATAATTTTCGTCCTGTTCTACCGCTGGGGCCTCTGGCGCGATTCGCGATGAAGAACCAGCTTCGCGTCCTTCGTGCGCAACGCAGCTGGAGCCAGGCGGACCTCGCCGAGGCGCTGGAAGTGTCGCGCCAGGCCGTGAATGCAATCGAAACCGGCAAGCACGATCCTTCCTTGCCGCTGGCCTTCCGGATCTCGCGGCTGTTCGCCATGCCAATCCAGGAAATCTTCGACGACGAAGCCGAATAGCCGCCCCGCGCGATTTGCGTTCATCTCCTGCAAAGACATTGTGATAGATCACTGCCTGCCATGAAGCTTCACCGCACTTTCGTCACCCTCGTCGTCAGCACCTGCGCGTTGCTGGGCACCACCACGCTGGCGCAGCAACCGACTGCCCCACAGCCCGCTCCCCAGGTTGCGGCAGCAACCGCGCCGGTACAGGCAATCGCCCGCCCGGCGCTGTGGAAAGTGGCCGACCATGACACCACGATCTACTTGTTCGGCACGATCCATGTACTACCCGAAGGGATCGACTGGTATTCTGGCCCGGTGCGCCAGGCGTTCGAGCATTCCGATCTCCTGATGACCGAACTGCCCGATCTCTCGACCGGTGAGGTTGCTTCGGCCATGCTCAAACAGGGGCTCTTGCCCAAAGGCCAAACATTGCGCGGCCTGATGAGCGAAGAACAGCGCGGCAAATACGATGCAGCCATGACCAAGATCGGGCTGCAGCCGGCCATGTTCGATCACAGCCGCCCATGGGTTGCCGCGCTGCTCTTGCCGCTGGTCAGGGTCCAGCAACTGGGCTTCGATCCGCAACACGGTGTGGAATCCCAGCTCGACAAGCGCAGCAAGGAACTGAAACGTCCGCGCCAGGGCCTTGAAACCATCGACGAGCAATTCACGATCTTCGCCGCGCTTTCGGCCGAAGACCAGATGGAATACCTCATGGCAGTCGTCGATGCCCTGCCCCAGATCGACGAGCAGATCCACACGATGGTCGGTTACTGGGCCAAGGGCGATGCACCCGGACTGGCCACATTTCTCAATTCCGACGAAGATGCCGCGCTCGGGGAAACGCTGATCTACAACCGCAATCGCAACTGGGCGAAGTGGATCGAAGCGCGGATGAAGCAGCCGGGTACGGTCTTCATCGCCGTCGGGGCCGGTCATCTCGGCGGCAAAGGCAGCGTTCAGGACGTGTTGGCATCCGATGGGCTCAAGGCCAGTCGTGTTCAGTAGGTGGCTTCGCCGGCTGCTGCTGGCCGTGCTGGGCGCGGTTGCGCTGTCAGCCTGTTCCAAGCCTGCGGAGGTTCGCCCCGCGTTGTGGCTGGTTGAAGGACCTGGCGGGCAGAAGGCCTGGCTCTTCGGCACGATCCACGCCCTGTCCGAGCCGGTGAACTGGCGCTCGGGCGCAGTCGAGCAGGCGCTTGAAGAATCCGACCGCCTGGTGCTGGAAGTGGCACGGATCGAAGATGACGCCGGAACCGCCAAGGCCTTTGCCAGCCTGGCCTCCTCACCGGGCCTGCCTCCGCTTGAACAGCGCCTGCCTCCTGAGCTGCGCGACGACCTGGCTGAGGCACTCAAGGCCGACGGAATCAAGCCAGGCGCGCTCGACGGTTATGAAAGCTGGGCCGCCGCACTGGTGTTGCAGCAGGCAGCCGCGCAGAACAGCAAGTCTGATGCCGACAACGGAATCGACCGGGCGTTGGCTCGCGACTATGGCAAGCCCATCGAAGAGTTCGAAGGTGCAGCCGCGCAACTGGCAATCTTTGATCGCCTGCCCGAAGCCGCGCAACGCACGTTGCTCAGTGCCTCGCTTGAAGGTCAGGACAGCTTCAAGGCGGAAGTTCGCCGCCTCGCTCAAGCCTGGGCAAAGGCCGACCTGGCCACGATCGAGCGCGAAACCGATCAGGACCTGCTGCGCGATCCAGTCTTGCGCGACGCGCTGTTGGTGGGCCGCAACCGGGCCTGGACCGACCGACTAGACACGATGCTCAAAGCGGGCGGCCACCCGTTTGTCGCGGTCGGCACGGCCCATCTGGTGGGCAAGGACGGGCTTCCGGCCATGCTCAGCGCGCGCGGCTACAAGGTTACGCGGCTACAGTAGCCTTGCATTTGCGGCGCATTGCCGCTAACGGCCCGCGCTTCCGTGTCATGGTCATCCCTGGAGGCGTGGCACGCGAATAACTGAAATCCTCGTTTTTGAAAGGCAAGTACCATGAGCGATACGCTGCACCTGCCGGCCGAGACGCGCGATCGGGCAGGCAAGGGAGCCTCCCGTGCACTGCGTCGTGAAGGCCGTGTCCCCGCCGTTGTCTATGGTGGCAAGGAAGAACCCCTCGCGATCCACGTCGAGGAAAAGCTGCTGATCAAGCAGTTGGGAACCGGCCACTTCTTCAACTCGGTTGTCGATGTCGAAGTCGGCGGCAAGACCGTGCGCACGCTCCCCAAGGACGTTGCCTTTCACCCCGTAACCGATCGTCCGCTGCATGTGGACTTCCTGCGCCTTGCGGCCAATTCGACCGTCCACGTCGAAGTGCCGGTGCTGTTCGTCAACGAAGCCGCTTCGCCCGGCCTCAAGCGCGGCGGCGTGCTCAACATCGTCCGCCACGAGCTGGAACTGGTCTGCGAAGCCGACAAGATCCCCGAAGACATCCAGATCGATGTCACCGGATTCGACGTTGGCGATTCGATCCACATCAGCCACGTAACCTTGCCGGCCGGTTCCAAGAGCGCGATCACCGACCGCGACTTCACCATCGCGACGATCGTTGCCCCTTCGGGCCTGCGCAGCGAAGAAGGTGACAACGCCAAGACCGAAGCCGCAGCTTGATCTGCTACTAGCCCCTCCCCTTCAGGGGAGGGGTTGGGGTGGGGCATGTCGGCCGGGCGCTGCTCCAAGCTGGACAGCCCCCACCCCCATCCCCTCCCCTAAAGGGGAGGGGCTTTTGTTGTGCAACTCTGGGTAGGCCTGGGCAATCCGGGGCCACAATACACCTTTCACCGGCACAACGTCGGCTTCATGGCAATCGACACGATTGCCGAGCTGCACGATTTCGGCCCGGTCCAGAAGAAGTTCCAGGGCTGGCTGCAGGAAGGCCGGATCGGTGGGCAGAAAGTACTGCTGCTCAAACCGGCGACCTTCATGAACGAAAGCGGCCGCGCGGTTGGTGAGGCGCTGCGGTTCTACAAGCTCGATACTGACGCGCTTACGGTTTTCCACGACGAGCTCGATCTTGCGCCCTTCAAGGTCAAGGTTCGAACCGGCGGCGGCCTGGCGGGCCACAACGGGCTGCGCTCAATCGACCAGCACCTTGGTCCTGATTTCCGCCGGGTACGGATCGGGATCGGCCATCCCGGGCACAAGGACCGGGTCACCGGACACGTCCTGGGTAACTATGCCAAGGCCGAAATGGACGATCTCGCCGAGATGTTGGGTGCAATTGCGGCCGAGGCGGATTGGCTGGCCAGGGGCGATGCCGTCCGATTCATGAGCGATGTCGCATTGCGCCAACAGACTGAGGATTAAGCGAAAAACCTGTCGGGCTTTTTTACAAGACTAATGCCCCGATTTCGGTGTTAACCACTGTCTCCCCCGAAAATCTCCATTTGGCACGGCTATTGCGAAGAATGCCGTCAACCAATGCTGTTTCCTTTGGGGGCTATGATTATGAAGACCAAGACCATCCTGCTTTCGACCCTGGCCGCTGCTGGCGCACTGGCTGTTTCGACTCCGGCCTTCGCCTGGGGCACAGCCACTCACACCCACTATTGCAACTGCGGTCACACAGCCGGTAGCAGCAGCTGCGGCACTTCGTCGGGCGGCACGACCACCACAACTTCGGGTGGCACCACCACAACTTCGGGCGGTACCACCACAACTTCGGGCGGGACCACCACCACTTCGGGTGGCACCACGACAACTTCGGGCGGCACCACGACGACCACTTCGGGCGGCACGACCACTTCGAGTTCGGGCGGCACCGCGGTTCCCGAACCGGGCATGCTGGGCATCATGGCCATGGGCATGGTGGGTGTAGGCCTGGCGCGCCGCCGCAAGCCTCGCGCCCAAGCCTAAGAGTTTCGGAAGCAGGTCCCGCTTCCCTTGCAAGCCGCCGCCGTCCTTCGGGTCGGTGGCGGTTTTGCATTGCGCGAGGTCAGTGAGCCTGGGCGCGAACCAAGTCTGCCCTGAATTGCATGGAATTGGGATCGCGTGCGATCGCTGCCTTCAGCAGGGCCAGCGCTTTGGGCCGGTCACGGCCTGCATTCAGCCGCGTCAACCCTGCGATGTGCAGCATATCTGGATTGTCCGGACGCAAGGCCAGGGCCTTGTCGGCATGGGCGATGGCCTCGTCATGGCGACCGGCCATGCTCAGCGCAAAGGCCAGACGCTTGTGAACCTCGCCGTCGCTGCCGAGTTCCGATAGCCGGCCGAAAGCCTCAATCGCGGCATTCCAGTCGCGCCTGGCCAGCGCCGCATGCCCCGCCGCGGACAGCGCCTGGGCCTGCTTGAGCTGCGTTGATTGCAACCGCGCCTTGATCGCATCAGCCACTGGATCGCCGGCAGCACGCGCCGCGCGTTCAGCCAGTTCCAACTCACGCGGGCCAGCCAGAACGCTATCGGCCAGCGGTTTGATCGTGGCATAGGCTTTGGTCGCATCGCCAGTCGCCAACTGGGCTTCGGCCGCCATCAGCCGTGAATAGGGATTGTTCGGCGAGAGCAGCATCGCCCGTTCGAACCATGCCCGCGCCTGTTCGCTGTGGCCCAGCCGCAGCAGGGCCTCGGCATAGGCCAGGCCATTGGCCGAGATTGGCGACAGCTCGGCCTCTTTGGGCGCCAGCATCTCACGCACCTTGTCCCACTCACCTTTCTCGCTGGCCAGCATGATCTGCAGGTTGAACAGCTCGGGATTTTCGGGCGCGATCTCGGTGGCGCGTCCAGCCAGCTTGATTGCATCGTCAACTTTGCCTTCGCTATCAAATGCATTGGCTGCTGCCAGCAGCGGTTCGATCCGCCTGGGATAGAGTTTGCTCGCCCGCGCCCAAGCCTTGTGCGCCTCGGCGCTGCGACCTAACCGCCAGGCTACGTCGGCGCTCAGCATCAGGCTGGCCATGGCTTCGGGATCGTACTGCACCAATCGCCTGGCCTGCGCTTCAGCCCCCGCCAGATCGCCGGTGCCGAGCAGGTAACGACCGTAGTCGAGCGTAATGAGGTAATTTCCCCCCGCAGCCATCCCGGCCTCGAATGCCGCCAGGGCCCCGGCGCTATCGCCAAGTTTGACCCGCGCCGCCGCTCGGATCCGCCAGGCATCGGCCGACTGGTCGTTCGCGACGAGGTTAATCGCGGGCTGCGTCTGGCCCAGAATTAACAAGGCCTCGGCCTCCATCCGCACCAGTTCCTCGCCTTTCATTCCGGCGGCTTTCAGCTGCCTTATTGAATTCTGCGCGCCCTCGCCATCAGCCAGCCGCAGTTGCGCGCGGGCCAGCATGACCAGCGCCGTGCGGTTGTCCGGATCGGCACGAAGCGCGGCGGCAAGGTCATTGCGGGCCGCCAGGAAATCCTGAGCAGCATATTCCTGCTTGGCGCGCGCGATTAGGTCTTCGGGGCTATCCGAACAAGCAGCGAGGGCCAGCAGAAGGGGCAGGACAAGTGAACGCTTCATGCCTTTGATTTAGCTCGAAACCCTGAAATTTCGATGAAATCGCGCAGCAGAGAGCTATAGCGACAGAATGAAACGCGTTCTCGTCATTGGATCGCCCGGCGCGGGCAAGTCCACCCTGTCGCACGCGCTGGCGCAGCGCACCGGCCTGCCGCTGTTCCACCTTGACCGGATGTTCTGGCTACCCGGTTGGGTCGAGCGCGACCGCGACGAAGGCCGGGCCGAACTGGCCGGAGTGCTGGAACAGGACCGCTGGATCATCGACGGCAACTATGGCTCCACCTTGCCGATGCGACTGCAGCGGGCCGAGACGGTTATCTGGCTTGATTACCCTACCAGCCTTTGCCTTAGGCGGGTGTTCAAACGCTGGCGCCGATACCGCGGCCGTGCCCGCCCGGACATGACCGAGGGCTGCCCGGAGAACCTCAATCTCGAATTCCTGCTCTACGTGCTCAATTTCCGCCGCGCCTGGCGAAGCCGCAATGCCAGCGCGCTGGCCGACTTTGGCGGCCAGGTGCTGCGCCATGACAGCCCTGCCCGCACAGCAGCCTGGCTGCAAAACCTGTAACCTCTCGCCAAACCACCCCGCCCCCGCTATGGGCGCGCCCTTGCACTGGATGCGGAGTAGGTAATGGGTTTTCGTTGCGGTATCGTCGGTCTGCCGAATGTCGGTAAAAGCACCCTGTTCAATGCCCTGACCGAGACGCAGGCGGCGCAGGCCGCCAACTATCCGTTTTGCACGATCGAACCCAATGTCGGCCAGGTCGGCGTGCCCGATCCGCGGCTTGACCAGCTGGCAGCGATCGCCGGCAGCCAGAAGATCATCCCGACCCAGCTGGGCTTTGTCGATATCGCCGGCCTGGTCCGCGGGGCCAGCAAGGGCGAAGGCTTGGGCAACCAGTTCCTTGGCAATATCCGCGAAGTCGATGCGATCGTCCACGTGCTGCGCTGCTTCGTCAACGACGACATCCAGCACGTCGACAACAAGATCGATCCGGTGTCGGACGCCGAGACGGTTGAGACCGAATTGATGCTGTCAGACCTTGAGAGCCTGGAGAAGCGCGTTCCCGCTGCCCAGAAGAAGGCCGCGCAGGGCGACAAGGAGGCCAAACTGTTGGCAGCCGTGCTGGGCCGTGCGCTCGAGCTGTTGCGCGATGGCAAGCCAGCCCGCCTCGCCCGCCCGAGCGACGAGGAAGAGCTGCGGGTGTTCAACCAGGCCCAGCTGCTCACCGCCAAGCCGGTGCTCTACGTCTGCAACGTCGAGGAAGAGAGCGCCGCCGAGGGCAATGAATTCACCGCTAAGGTCTTCGAAAAGGCCAAGGCCGAAGGAGCCAACGCGGTGATCGTTTCGGCCGCGATCGAAAGCGAGTTGGTGGGAATGGAGCCTGACGAACGGCTGGTGTTCCTGGAGGAAATGGGCCTCCACGAAACCGGCCTCGCCCGCGTGATCCGCTCGGGCTATGACCTGTTGCACCTGATCACATTCTTCACCGTCGGCCCCAAGGAAGCCCGAGCCTGGACCGTGCACACCGGCGACAAGGCCCCCGATGCCGCCGGCGAAATCCATTCCGATATGAAGCGCGGCTTCATCCGCGCCGAAACCATCGCCTTTGACGATTTCGTCAGCCTGGGCGGGGAAAACGGCGCCAAGGAAGCCGGCAAGCTGCGCCAGGAAGGCAAGGATTATGTCGTGCAGGACGGTGACGTCATGCACTTCAAGTTCAACGTCTGAGGCTGGCGGCCTATTCCTGGTCGACGCCTTCCAGCGGCCCCTTGTTGCGCCGGAACAGATTCATCACCTTGTTCTTGAACGCCCCGAAGGCGACCACCAGCCCCAGCAGGATCGGCTTGAGGAATTTGAGCAGGATCGCCAGCAGCCCCAGCTTCTTCGCCACCGCGACCCCCACCCCGGCAGCTACCAGGCCGCCGATGCCATATTCGGCCTTCTTGTCGACCCCGTCCTGATAATCCTCATAGCGTGCACCGGGATCGAACTTCACGTGACTGGCAAATTCGTGCGCAGCCTGTTTGACTTCGCCCAGGTGCGACATCGATGAAATCAGATTGACGCTGAGCACACCATTGCGCCCGAGCGTGCGCGCATCGTAATTGAGGCCATCGACCGGAGAGGTCGAGATCTTGAGATCGCGGGCCCAGACCACTGAATGGCTGGCCTTGTCATAACCGGGCTGCTCGGCCCAGCCGACCAGATGCATGGTGGGATAGCCGTCGGCCTGACGCTGTTTGTTGTCCTCGGCCTCGCCTTCCTGAAGCTGCTTGAGCAGTTCGGCATAGTCAGTGCTGGCGGCATCGTCGTCGGCGACATAGCCCGTATCCTCATAAGTGATCACCGCGCCCCAGGCGTCACTAAGTGGCGACTTGCCGGCCGGCATGACCAGCCCCAATACACCCTCGCCTGCACTGGGCGGGTTGCCCCAGATATCGACGAGGATCGATTTCGCATCGGCCGGACCATAGAAATCGTAAGCTGTACCAAGATCAAGTGTGGCCTTGGCCTCGGGCAAGGCAATCTTGCCATGCTGCGGCTTGAGACTGCTGGCGACTTGTTCGGCGCGCCCGATCTCGGCCTTGGGATCAGGCTGCTGTGCCGCCAATGGAACCGGGCCAATCACAGCTACACTCGCCAAAGCAAAAGCCACCACACCCAACAACTTCTTTGCCATTACTGTCCCCTTCCCGTTCGCTTGCACCAGTCACCCGATTTGACGAGGCAAGGTCAAGGAAAATCAGCGACAAATATATGCGATGCCTGCTTGAATCGACATTGCCTGCGCCAGGCGGTATGAACGCTGCCATGCTGCGCCGTCTGTTCCTTGCCCTGCTGACGCTGTGCCTGGCGTTGCCCGCGGCATTGCCGACCGGCGCTGCGGCTCAGCCTGCACATGCGACGGCGATGGCAATGGCGCATCACCAGCATCATCAGCCTGCCGACAGCGCTCACCACGATGCCAGCAAGCATCAATGCATCGGTTGTGCCGCGCCGGTTAGCCGAGCGCCTGAGCCGCCAACCCCGCCGCAATTGCGCGGTCCCTCGACTCGCCCTGCCCTGTCCACGCGCTTGCCTGAAACACGCGCTGGGCCCGATACGCCCCCGCCGCGATCCTGAAGAAACGCCGGGCGGCTCAGAGCCGCCCAGTCGCAGAGTTCAAACAGGACAAGACAATGAAACGATTGATTATCCCGGCACTGCTGGGTGCCAGCGCATTGGCCTCACCGGCCTTTGCCCAAGACCATTCGGGCCATGAAGGCCATGATATGGGTTCGATGCAGATGCCTACGGTTCAACCGGACCCGAACGCCGGTCATGCCGGGCACCAGATGGAACCCGCCGAAGGAGATCCCGAGGTTCCTTGCCTAAGCGGCACGAGACTGTCCCGCAAAAGCAGCGAAGGCTCAGGCACAGCCCGTCTTCCCGGTAACGAGGGTGCTATGCACGGCCTGCACCTGATGAGCGGCGAGTGGATGTTCATGGTCCACGGCAACGTGACGCTCAACTACACCGACCACAAGAGCCCGCGCGGCGATGACAAGGTCTATGCTACCTCGATGGCGATGCTCACTGCGCAGCGCGATACCGCGTGGGGCAAGATCCAGCTCAGGTCGATGCTCAGTCTTGAACCGGCGATGGACGCGGCAGGATACCCCAACCTGTTCGCGACCGGAGAGACGGCGAACGGTCAGCCGATTGTCGATCGCCAGCACCCGCACGACCTGTTCATGGAACTGGCGGCGCGGGTCGATGTGAATGCCGGGAATGGCTCGATCTACCTTTATGGCGGGCCGGTTGGCGAGCCTGCGCTCGGGCCCTCGGCCTTCATGCACCGCGGCTCGGCCAGGAATAACCCCGAACCGCCGATCAGCCATCACTGGCTCGATTCGACCCACATTACCTATGGCGTCGTGACCGTGGGCTATTCGGCACCCAAATGGCAGATCGAGGCCAGCGCCTTCCGTGGGGCCGAGCCCGACGAGCGGCGCTGGAACATCGAGACGCCCAAGCTGGACAGTTGGTCGGTTCGTGCCACGCTCAATCCCTCGCCGAGTTGGTCACTTCAGGCCAGCTACGGCAAATTGAAGGAGCCCGAGGCGACTCATCCCGGTGACGATGAGAAACGTTTCACCGCTTCGGCGCACTTCGCTGCCAAGGGTTTGTCGGCGATGCTGGCTTTCTCGGCCAAGCAGCCTGGCCACAATGACACCTTGACCGCCTGGCTGGGCGAAGTGAACTGGGATATCGACAGGCACAACAGCCTGTTCGGCCGGGTCGAAAACGTCAACAACGCCGAGTTGTTCCCAGATCACCTTGACCCGCTCCACGATACGCCATTCCGGGTCAGCAAGTTCCAGGCCGGTTATGCCCGCCATGTTCCGGTGGGGCCGTTCGACCTGGCGCTGGGCGGTTCGATCAACGCCTATGCCAAGCCCGCCGCGCTTGACGTCGCCTATGGCAACAACCCATGGGGCTACACGGTGTTTGCAAAGCTGAGCTTGGGGAACTGAGGGCATGAGTGAGGAAGGGCTGGTATACTTTGAGGACCTTGAAGTGGGTGCGAAGGCATCGTTTGGTGCCTATCATGTGACCCGCGAAGAGGTGATCGACTTCGCTGCAAAGTTTGATCCCCAGCCCTTCCACCTCTCCGACGAGGCGGCAGCACAAACCCATTTCGGCCGCATCTCGGCCAGCGGCTGGCACACCTGTGCGATGGTGATGCGGATGCTGGTCGACAACCTGACCGAGCGCAAACA
>Ga0209023_10005306_pt1 | contig 14160 bp, 16 predicted proteins | sample LakOneMetagenome_FD_187468 | JGI IMG/M metagenome (GOLD analysis project Ga0209023, IMG submission 187468) | Freshwater and sediment microbial communities from Lake Erie, Canada (SPAdes) (version 2) | ecosystem: Environmental > Aquatic > Freshwater > Lentic | place: Lake Erie, Canada...
GCCCTCTTCGGCCTCGCAGTTGGCCGCCGCCGGGGTGCGGGTTGAGACTGACCTGCGCAACGAGAAGATCAACTACAAGGTCCGCGACCACAGCCTGAAAAAGGTCCCGCACCTGCTGGTGGTGGGCAAGCGCGAGGCCGAAGAGGGCACCGTCGCGCTGCGCACCTTGGGGGCCGAACACCAGAAGGTGATGTCGCTGGCTGAAGCCATCGCGCTGCTCAAGGCTGAGGCAACTCCGCCGGACTTGCGATAAGCACCCACCTCCGTTCGTGTCGAGCGAAGTCGAGACACGGGGGCACGGCATCTCGACTTCGCTCGATGCGAACGGGGGTTTGGGATGTTGGGGGGATTGACGGAAATCCAGATCGCCGTCGCCGTGCTGGCGGCGCTGGGTGCTGCTTTCGTGCGGGGCCTTGCAGGCTTTGGCATGGCGATCCTGCTGGTGCCGGTGCTGGGCCTTGCCATCCCCCCGCGCGAGGCGGTGGTGGTGGCGAACTGGCTGGGGCTGCTGATCGGGTTGGTCGGCCTGAAGAAGATCTTGCACGCCAGCGAAAAGACCGCGTTCCAGATTTCGACCGTGGCGGTGCTGGCGACCCCGCTGGGGGTCTGGCTGCTGTCGGTCGCCGATCCCGCGCTTGCGCGGTTGCTGATTGCGCTGATCGCGTTCGGATCGTTCCTGCTGGTGCTGCTGCCCAAGAAGCCTGCGCACTATGCCCCAAGCATGCCCGAAACTGGCGGGACCGGGCTGCTCTCAGGCGTGCTGACCGGGTTTGCCGGAATGCCCGGGCCGCCGGTGGTGCCCTATTACCTGCGGCGCGAAATCCCGGCGCAGCTCGCCCGCGCCTCGATGATGACGATCTTCATGGCGACGTCGCTGGCCGGGGTCATCTCGGCATCGGTGCTGGGAGTGGCGACCGTGCGTGAACCCGCGCTGGCCTTGATCCTGTTCCCGGCGGTGCTGCTGGGCAACTGGCTGGGGACGCTGGCTTTCGGCAAGGTCAGCGACGCCACCTGGCGCAGCTTTACCGGCGGCGTGCTGGGGCTTTCGGCGCTTGCGGCGTTGTGGAAGCTGTTACAGGCCTGAGGGCCAGAACGGCCCGGCCAGGATCAGCGCAAGCGCGGAGGCGATCACCAGCGAGCCGCGCACCAGCTCACCCGGTTCGACCAGCGGCCGCGCGATGAGAAAGGCGATGACTTTGGCCATGCCGCCCTTATCGCGCGGCACGGTTACAAAAGCGTAAAGCCCTACACTCCGAACAGCGCGCGCAGGTCTTTCTTGAGGATCTTGCCATTGGCGTTGCGCGGCAGGGTTTCGGCGTGGAACAGGATCTTCACCGGCACCTTGAAGGCCGCGATCCGCTCCCGGCAAAACTGCTGCAATTCGGCCTCGCTCGCGTCCAGCCCCGCGCCCAGGTGGACCACCGCCGCCGGTTCCTCGCCCAGCACACGGTGCGGAATGCCGACGACTGCCGCGTCGGTGACCGCCGGGTGTTCGTAGAGTGCGTTCTCTACCTCGGTCGAATAGATGTTCTCGCCGCCGCGGATCACCATGTCCTTGGCGCGGTCGGCAATGAACAGGAAGCCCTCCTCGTCGATCCGCGCCAGATCGCCGGTACGGACCCAGCCGTCGACGAATGTCGCCGCCGTGGCTTCGGGGTTCTGCCAGTAACCCGCGACGATCATTGGCCCGCGCGCCCACAGTTCGCCCACTTCGCCCACCGGCAGCACGGTTACCCCGTCCTCGGCGCGGATTTCGATATCGGCGGCGGCAACCGGCGGCCCGGCGCTGGTCGGGCGGTTGATATAGTCTTCGGACGAATGGGTGGTGACCGTTGCGGTTGTCTCGGTCATCCCCCAGCCGTTGCCGGGCATGGCACCGAAGGTCTCGTAGATCTTGCGGACCAGTTCGGGTGCGGAAGGCGCGCCGCCATAGCCGATGCTTTCGATGCTGGAGAGGTCGTAATTCTCGCGCTCCGGGTGCTCGATCAGCTGCCAGGCGATGGTCGGCACGCCGCCCGTGGCATTGACCTTTTCGCGCTCGATGATGCCGAAGGCCTTTACCGGGTCCCACTTGTACATCAGCACGATGGTGTGCCCGCCCGCGACCGCACCCATCATCGTTGCCGAACAGGCGGTGGCGTGGAACAGCGGGATGACAGTGAGCATCACTTTCTTCGCCGGTTCGGGCAGCGGCTCACCCCGCCGCAGGAACGAACGCGCGGCGACGTATCCACTGGAAAGGATGTTCGAGAGGAAATTGCGGTGCGTCCCCAGCGCCCCCTTGGGATTGCCGGTGGTGCCCGAGGTGTAGAGGATCGTCGCCGGATCGTCGGGATGTAGCTCCACATGGGGAACTTCGGCGTCGGGCAGGCTGGCCCAGGCGGACGACGGCCCGATCACATCCTCCAGCCGCGCGACACCAGTGACAGTTGCCTCCAGCCGCGAGGCGATGACATGCTCCAGCGCGGGCAGTTCGCCCCGGTGCGGCAGGATTCGGTCCAACCGCTCGCCGTCACAGACCAGCACCTTGGCGCCTGAATTGCCCAGGCCATAGACCAGCTCCTGACTGGTCCACCAGGCGTTGAGCGGCACGCAGATCGCCCCGATCGACACTGCAGCGTAGAACACCACCGGCCATTCGGGCAGGTTGCGCATGGCCAGCGCCACCCGGTCGCCCTTGGCCACGCCCAGGCTTTGCAAGTGCTCCGCAAAGGCCGCCACCGCTCGGTGCCAGGCGTCATAGGAAACGCGCTCATCCTCATAGACCAGGAAAGTCGCCTCGCCGTGGCTGCGGCCTTGCGCGACCAATGCGGCCAGGCTGGGCAAGGCATTCTTCCAGACCCGGGTCGGCACGCCGCGGATTTCGACCACTTCGGTTTCGAACGGCATGCCCGGCGCGCACAGCACCGCCTCGATCTCGCCTAGTGACCGCGCCGGCCAGCCTGCCGGCAGTCCAATTCCCAGTGACAAGTGCGGGTCCTCCCTGGCCCCTGTCGCGGGGCCTTGGCGATCAGACTAGCGTAATGGGCGGCATGCTCAAGCGGCAAGCGCCTGCCAGCTGCGCACCAGCATGTAGAGCGCGACCACAACGATCATGCCTGCGAAGACCGAGTTGAGCCGGCCCTTGCTCGCCGAAAGCCGCCGCGACACTGCGGTGCCCGCGAAACTGCCCAGCACGCCCCCGGCGATGAAGCTGCCGGCCAGGCCCCAGTCGAGCATCCCCGACAGGGCATAATTGAGCGCGGTGGTCAGCCCAAATGCACTGACCGCCACGAGCGAGGTTCCGATCGCGCGGTAGATCGTCATCGAGGTCGAGGCGATCAGCCCCGGCACGATCAGGAAGCCACCGCCGATCCCGAAAAAGCCCGAAAGCACCCCGGTGCCGAACCCGAAGCTGGCGACTTTGGGAAAATTGTCGCTGTTGCAGACCACGCCTTCGATACCTTGATCGCCGCGCCCGCGGAACATCACCCCGGCCACCACCAGCATCAGCAGCGCGAACAGGAACAGCAGCTTTTGCCCGTCGAAGGCCTTGCCCAGGCTCGATCCCACGAAGGCTCCGGCCACCCCGGCCAAGGCATAGGCCCCGCCGCAGCGCCAGTTGACGTTGCGGGCGCGGGCGTGGTTGGCGAGGCCAGCCAGCGCATTGACCGCCACGGCCAGCGCCGAGGTGCCGATCGCCATGTGCGGGCTTTTGACGCCGACGACATAGACCATCAGCGGCACCGCAAGGATCGACCCGCCGCCGCCAACCAGCCCAAGCGTAAAGCCCACCGCCACGCCAGACAGCGCGGCGAGCATGGCCTGGACCAGGTCGATCACAGCAGGTTCAGCGGCAGTTTGAGGTAACTGACACCGTTGGTTTCTGCTTCCGGGAAGTGTCCGGCACGGATGTTGACCTGGACCGAAGGCAGGATCAGTCGCGGCATGGCCAGCGTGGCATCGCGCGCCTCGCGCATCGCCACAAATGCGTCTTCGTCGATGCGATCATGGACGTGCAAATTGCCCGCGCGCTGCGCCGCGACCGTGCTCTCCCAGGCATAATCCTTGCGGTCCGGGGCGAGGTAATCGTGGCACAGAAACAGCCGCGTCTCGCCAGGCAGCGCCAGCAGGCGGCGGATCGATCGATAGAGTGTGCGGGCATCGCCGCCGGGGAAATCGCAGCGTGCAGTGCCATAGTCAGGCATGAATAGCGTATCGCCAACGAACACCGCGTCACCGATGACATAGGCAAGGCAGGCTGGAGTGTGCCCGGGCACATGCAGCACCGTCATCGCCAGTTCGCCAAGTTCGAAGCTGTCGCCATCGGCGAACAGCCGGTCGAACTGCGAACCATCCTGCGCAAAGCTGGCGGGTTCATTGAACACCTTGGCGAAGGTTTGCTGCACCGTGGTGATCGCCGCACCAATCGCCACCGCGCCGCCCAGCTGCTCTTTCAGGTAGGGCGCAGCCGAGAGGTGATCGGCATGGGCATGGGTTTCCAGCAGCCATTGGGCGCTGAGCCCTTCGGCACGGACATAGGCAATCACCGCATCGGCCGACACGGTTGAGGTCCGGCCCGAAGGCTGATCGAAATCGAGCACCGAATCGATGATCGCCGCGCGCCGGGTAGCCGGATCGTGGACCACATGGGTCGCGGTGAAAGTCGGCTCGTCAAAGAAGGTGCGGACCACCGGCACGCGGCTCGATGCACGCGCGGCCTCGATCTGGGCGATTGTGGCGGCAAAGACAGGGTCGGTCATGGTTTGGTTCCGTCCGGATTGGGTGTCCTGCGTCGCCGCCAGATGGGGCCAGGGACGACGCAGGACTGTATCAGGCAGCCGGGGGGCGGTCGCCCGAACTGGTCAATTGCTTGGGCTGCCGACGAGGGCACGCACCTTGTCATAGGCCGTGATCGCCGGACAGAACCCGGTGAAGCTGACCAGGACCATGTTGAACCCGGCAAAGGCGGTCAGCCACAGGAAGACGGGATGGGCCCATCGTGCCAGCGCAAGGCTGGCCAGGACGACCATTCCGGCAAAGCGGAAAACGGCGGATTCGAGCATCATTGATTGAGTCTCCATATATTCCTATTGACTAATATGCTGACTATCTCATATTAATCAATAGGAATATAAACCGGTCGATCCGGCTAATCGGAAGCAAGGTGGAAACTGCAATGATCTTTGGTTTTGGACGCAAGAAGCACCGTGAAGTTACCCCTCGCCAGCTCGATTCCATGCTGGAGCGAGGCCGCGCTCTGGTAATCGATGTGCGCGAGTTGGCTGAATTTGCCGCCGGACATATCCCCGGCGCGATCAATGTGCCGCTGTCTGGTTTTCGGGCCAACCAGTTGCCCGATTCAGAAGGTAAGCTGCTGGTGTTGAACTGCGCCGCCGGTCGCCGATCGACCATGGCGCTCGACAAGTGCGCCGCAGCGGGCGCCAAGGTCGATACGCATCTGGCCGGCGGTTATGGTGCATGGACTGCCGCAGGCCTGGCAGTCGAAGCCTGAGTGACTCAGCAGCTAGCCCTTTCTCGCATCGTCTTGCGCAGCCGCAGAAATCGCTTAGGTGAGGGAGAAGTATGAAGCCGACCGACCTGACCGAACTGAAAAGCAACGCCGGGATCATGGCCGCGCGGCTCAAGCTGATGAGCCACCCCGAGCGGCTGCTGATGCTGTGCCGGATGGACGAGGGCGAGACTTCGGTAACCGAACTGGTCGAGCTGACCGGGCTGTCGCAATCGGCGGTATCGCAGCACCTGGCCTTGCTGCGCGACGAAGGTGTGGTCGGCACGCGGGGAGAGGCGCAGACGCGCTATTACAGTCTGCGCGACCCGCAGGTCCGCGCGATCATCCACGCGCTGTGCGATATCTGCGGCGAGAGTTGTTAGTCCAGCAAGGCCACCGCACGGTAGCCATCCAGGCCATCCACTCGGGTTACCGGCACATCGCGTTCGGCGCAGAGCAGCAGCAAGTGGGCGAGCGCCCCATCGGTCTCGTCACCTGACACCAGCAGCGCGCGCGGCTGGCGGCGCAACACCGCCCGGGTCGCTTCGGCCAGCCCCGGCTTGATCCGGTTGACGTCGGTGATCGCATGGTCGTCCATCATTCGCGCCACCAGCCGTTGGCAAGCTGCGAGGCGCGCAGCGCGCGCTGTATCGCTCCACTCAGCAGGCGAACCGGATGGCAAATCGCGAACCAGCGCGTCGACATGGTCGACAAAGGCGCGGCTCAGGTCGTGCGGGGCAAGCTCGTGCAGCGTGCGGCAGGCATGGAACTGACCCGGCGTCAGCTCGGGCACGATTGCCGAGCGGCTGACCAGCCCAGAGACGATCCCGTTGAGGATGCCAGAAGGGATCAGGTAATCCTCACCGGTCGCAGCCAGCTCGGCCTGCCCTCCCGGATCGGCAACCACCACCAGGTAGGGTTCCACCCCCACCCGCGGCAGGTCCGCCGATCCGCGAAGTTCGCGCGAGATGGTGCCCTTGCCGGTCCAGCCGTCGATGAACACCACATCGCCGGGCGCATGCCGCGCCATCACATGCCCCAGCGCCGCCGGGTCGATCCCGCGATCGCGCACGATGCTGACCGAATAATGCTGCGCCGCCGCGCCCAGCCGCGCCAGTTCGCGCAGCAGCAAAACGCCGATCGGAGTCCCCGCCCGCGCGAAAGAAACCAGCGCCAGCCCGGCCGGCGAGGCCGCACGCTGGGCCAATGTCCTGGCCAGCGCCTTGATGTCCCTGGCCAGCCGCGCGCCGTTCTGCACCAGCGCAGCCTGGTAGGCTGCAAGATAAGCCGGGCTCGGCGGCGCTTCGGCCGAAAGCACTTCGGAATAGTGCCGCTTGCCTGCACGCAGCAGCGCTTCCTTTTCCGCCACCGACATCAGCGGCAGGTCGAGCGGGGTCAGCAGGAAACTGACGTCGGCCGGATCGTAACTGCCCGAGAATGTGCTCAAGACAGCAGATCCCGAAAGGCATGGCCCGCCAGTTGCGAGCTGCCGGGGATCATCGCGAAATCGCACAGCGCCAGGAACGGGGCGTCGGTCACACTGTCGCCCAGGCCGATGACTGGCAGGCCGGGATGGAGCGCGCGCAACTCGTCCAGCAGGTCTTCAACCGCCTGCCGCTTGCCCAGATGCGGAGGCAGATAGGCGACGTTGTTGCCATTGACGTGCTGGGTCCAGCCGGGCGGGACCGCGTCCGCAACTTCTCCAGCTAGGGCGTGCAGCGGAGCCTCGCGGGCAGGATCATTGTGTTTGGCGACGACATAGAGCGGCACGCCCTGCTCTTCGAGGATCCGCACCCGGACATCTTCGCCTTGCTTCGCGGCAGCCGCAGCAAAGCACGCCGCTATGCCTTCAAGCCCGGCGCGCTCGGCGGCGGCCCCGGCGGCGATCCGGCCGTGCCACTCCGCACAGATCGCTCCGCCCTGGCGCAGCACCACCCCGCCATGCGCAGCCACCCCATAGTCGAACTCCAGATCAACGCGCCCCAGCGCATCGACACTGCGCCCGGTGACCGGGACCAGCAGCGTTCCCGCCCGCAGCCATTCTATCCAGGCCATCTGCCGCGGGGTGGCAAAGCTGGCCGGCCGGCCGTCGCGGTCGAAGGCCATGGCAACCAGGTCGGCCTCGGCAATGTCAGGCGGGCATTTGCGGCGGGTCTGGAAAAGGGTGTCGTCAAGATCGACTAGAGCTATTGCAGAGATCATCTGAGGCTCGGCTCCGGCAGAGCGAAATCGACTGCATGATCGCCTGGGCGGATCAGCGCCGGGTCGAGCGAACTGCGCGGAGTCTCATGGCAGACGATCCTCCGTCGCGCCGCAGTGCGCGCCGTATTGTAAAGAAAGTTGGGCACCCCGGTGTGGTAATTGTCGGCCAGCCGCAGCACCGAACAGATCGCCGCGCCGACCCGTGCCGGGCTGCGGGTGGTAGCCTGGACCAACACATCGTGGCCATCGACCTCAAGCGCTTCGGCCAGCAGGAACGCCGGGTAATGCAATTCGCCGGTGCCGATCACGTGCAGCGGGTTGTCGTGGTTCGGCGGCAGGGCTTCGCACAGCGCGGCATGGCTGGGTGGCAAGGCGAGAGTGCCAAGCCGGCCATAGTTGACCTTCTGCTCCAGTGTGCCGAGCCGCCCGGTGCATGGCTCGACCGCCGCACCTTCAGATCCTTCGCCCTCCCAGGCGAGCGTCCCGGCCAGCAGCGAATGAACCCGCGCCGGGGCGGGCATCGCATCGAGGAAGCTGTCGCCGCCGGTCCAATCGGTCAGCACCGCGACTTCGATCTGCTCCAGCTGCGGCAGATGCGGGGCCAGCCGCGCGGCGAGGTTGACGAACGTATTGCCGGTGGTGACCTCATCATCGACCAGCACAAGCGTGCGCACTTGCTCCAGCCCGTGCGGCCATTGGGCACAATCGGGGGAATAGACCAGGTGCGAGGAGGCGTGGCTGTGCGGTTCCTCGAAGCGCACCAGCGGATCACGCCCGATCAACTGGCGGGTCGAATGGATATAGAGCGCATCGTTCCGGCTCGAGCCTGCCACCCAGGCGGCATGGACCGACTGGCCCAGCGCGATCGCGGTTTCGGCCATGCCGACGAACAACACTGGCCCCGGCAGATCGTGCGGCACTTGCCGCGCCAGCGCATCGCTGGCGGCGCGCATTTCCGACGGGCGCGCTGGGATATGGCGGCCCAGCACCCGCGAGACGATCAGAAACCCCCGCCGCCGGTTCTCGCGCGCGGCAAAGGCGCAGAGCCGGTCGAGCGGCCAATGCGCCTCGCGCCACAGCAGGTGCAGCGTGCCGTTGGGCAGCGTCACCGCCCGGCTGCGCGCGTCGGCACTGGTATTGAAGTCAAACGCGGGGGCGTTCTGCAAGGACAGCTCCTGGCGGGGGGAGGGGTGCGGTTAACAGTGCGCAGCTTAACCGAAAATTGCCGGAATCAGAACCCGATCTTGAGGCAGGTCGCGAACAGGCGTGCTTCCTTGGCAATATCGGCACGCGAGCGGCTTTGCCCGGGGTGCGCGACGCGCTGGCCAATGCCTGCCGCATCAAGGAACGCGCGGGCTACCGAGCCTTTGACCCCGAAGTTGATATTCTCAGATAGCGATCCAGCGCTGCGAATCTGGTCATGGGCGAGGCCGGCGCGGACCACTCCGATCACCAGCCCGGTTGAATCCAGGATCGGTCCGCCCGAGGATCCGCTGGCGGTGGGTGCGGTATATTGCATCCCCGCGGCATTGTTGCCGAAGCCGCACAAGCCAGAGATATTGCCCGCGGTAACCTGCGGACCTTGGCCCAACAGGTTTTGCAGCGGGAAGCCGACCAGCACCACGTCTTCGCCCAGGTGCAGCTCGATCCCGTCGCGGAAAGTCGCCATTTGCTCGAACGCGGTGTCGCATTCGACCAGCGCCAGGTCGTTGTAGGGATCGGAGAAGACCACGCGGCCCGGGCTGGAGCGGCGCTCGTTGGTGACTTCGATCTTTTGGGCGTCTTCGATCACGTGGTGGTTGGTCAGCACGTGGTTGGGCGCGATCACGAAGCCGCTGCCCGACGCGGTTGAGCCGGGCGGAGGGCGCGGGCCGCCGCGACCGGGGCCGTCATCGAAGCCGCCGCCAGCGGAGCGCGGCGGATCGGGCAGGCCGTGGTTGCTATCGAGATGCTGGCCGACCCGTGAGCCGATTACGCCCAGTCCGCCGGTAAAGCCCTGGCCATTGGCGAGGAGCCGCCAGCCGCCGTCGTGGCGATAGGCATCGACCAGATGCAGCGTGGCATTGCCGCAATTGGCAAGATCGATCCGGAAAGAGTATGGATCGGCGGGGGTATCGCCTTTCGCCTCGATCCAGGCCAGGTCCATGAAGGCCGCGCCGGTACCCGGCCCGCCCGCGACATAGGCAATCGCCTGGACCCGGGTAACCTCTGCCGGCAACCGATCGAGCGCAACGTCGGTGGTGAAACCGGCATCGAACTTGACGAACGGGTGCGCATCCTTGCCCGGTCCCAGCGCATAGGCTGGTTCGACATTGCTGGCTTTTTCGCCGTTCAGGAACAGCACCACCAGCGAAAAGCGCGCGGCGAGCAGCCCGGCGTTCCCGCATTCGAGCGAGAATCGCAGCTGGCTGCCCGTCAGCTTGACGCGCTGGCCGGGGACAAGCTGGGTCATTGGCGGGACTGCCTCAGAGGTTGACCCCCATCGACGCCGCGAGGGCGCCAAGCCCGCCAGCGAAGCCCTCGCCGCGAGCCTTGAACTTGAACCCGCCAGCCTCATTGGGATCGCGGTAAAGTTCGCCAAAGATCATCGCGGTTTCGACCGAGGCGTCTTCCGACAGGTCATACCGGGCAATCTCGGACCCGTCACGTTCATCGACCACGCGGATGAAAGCGCGCTGGACCATGCCAAAATTCTGGCGGCGAATGTCGGCCTCATGGATCGTCACGGTAAAGGCGACCCGTTCGACATCGCCTGGCAGTTGGCCCAGCGAGACCGAGATCACTTCGTCGTCGCCTTCGCCCACCCCGGTCAGGTTGTCGCCCTTGTGAACCACCGACCCATCGGCCGAGCGCGGCTGGTTGTAGAAGATGAAGTCCGCATCACTGCGCACTTTTCCACCGGCGCCCAGCAGGAAAGCCGAGGCATCGAGATCGAAAGCCGCGCCATCGGTGACCCGCGTGTCCCAGCCGAGACCAACGTGGATAGAACTGAGGCCAGGGGCCTGCTTGGTCAGGCTGACGTTGCCGCCCTTGGTAAGCGAAACTGCCATTGTAATCCTCCTAGTGGCGTGCGGCCGATCAGCCGATATTCACGCCGAAATTGCGCGCCATCGGGCCAAGCCCTCCGGCAAATCCCTGTCCGACCGCGCGGAACTTCCATTCCCCGCCGTGGCGATAGACCTCGCCAAAGATCATCGCGGTTTCGGTTGAACTGTCTTCGCTCAGGTCATAGCGGGTGATTTCGGCGCCATTGCTGCTGTCAACGATCCGTACGAAGGCGTTGCTGACCGAACCGAAGTTCTGGCGGCGCGCATCGGCATCGTGGATCGTCACCGCAATCGCGATCTTGGCGACATCGGCAGGGACCCGGCTGAGATCGACCTTGACCGCTTCATCATCGCCATCGCCTTCACCGGTCAGGTTGTCACCGGTGTGCTCGACCGAGCCATCGCTGGACTTGAGGTTGTTGTAGAAAATGAAATCCCCGTCCGAACGGACCTTGCCGCCTTCATTGAGCAGGAAGCACGATGCATCGAGATCGAAGGCAGCGCCATCGGTAGAGCGCACGTCCCAGCCAAGCCCGATCAGGATGTTCGAGAGCCCGGGGGCTTCCTTGGAAAGGCTGACATTACCGCCCTTGGAAAGACTGACACTCATCGTTTCACTCCATCTTGGGCCCGGATCGCCAATCCGGGCCGGTTGTCGGATAACTCAATTGCCGGCTGCGGCTTCAGCCTTGTTGTGCTTCATCGATGACAGCAGCGACAGCCCGATCAAAGCCGCGCCGATCAACCCGGTCACCGTTTCAGGGATTTCATAGATCACGCTGCTCAGCATGATTCCCGCCAGCGCGATGATCGCCCAGAATGCACCGTGTTCGAGATAGCGGTATTCGGCCAGCGTGCCCTTATCGACCAGGTAGATGGTCAGCGACCGGACGAACATTGCACCAATGCCGAGGCCAAGCGCGATGATGAAAAGATTGGTCGAAAGCGCAAAGGCTCCGATCACTCCGTCAAAGCTGAACGAAGCGTCGAGAACTTCGAGATAGAGAAATGCTCCCAGCCCGGCACGCTGGACGCCATCGGCGGCTTCGGGTGCTTCGAGCAGATTGCCGACCCATTCGACTGCGAAGAATGTCGCGATCCCGTAAAGCCCGGCGACAAGGTAGGTCCGCGCCTCGGCCGCGTCGTGGAGCTGGTTTGAGATCAGGTAGATCACGGCAATGGTCAGGATGATCTCGAAGGCTTCAAGGTCGGCAAACTTCTTGAGCGGTCCTTCGATCATCCCGATCCAGTCATGCTCCTTGTCCGAATCGAAGAAGAACTTGAGGCCCACCAGCAGCAGGAATGCCCCGCCAAAGCCCATGATCCCGGCATGCGCGCCTTCAATGATGAGCTTGTATTGCTCGGGATCCTTGATCGCGAGGGTCAGCGCCTCGATCGGCCCGAGGCTGGCAGCTATCACCACGATCAGCAGCGGGAACACGATCCGCATTCCGAACACTGCGATCACGATGCCCCAGGTCAGAAAGCGTTTTTGCCACTTGGGGTCCATGTCCTTGAGCACGGTGGCGTTGACCACCGCGTTGTCGAAAGAAAGCGAGACCTCGAGCACGCCGAGGACCAAGCAGATCCAGATGGTCGAAAGCACCGCGCCGACTGTTCCGCCCATCATCGTATAGCCAACCAGGCCGCCCAGCCCGAGGCAGAAGATCGTGAACACCAAGCTGCCACCAAAGTACTTCATCATAACGCGCATCCCCCCAATGGCAGCCACTCATGCATGCCCATCAATCCTTGCTGCCCGCGCTCCAGCGAAAGCCGAAGCCCAGCCGCTGATCGTATTCGCTGTGATCGCGGTAGTATTCGACCAGGCGGCTAATCTTGAGCTGCCCGCCTTCGTTTTCGAGCACCGCAATCCCGCAAAAGCCGCGATCGTTGCGGCCTTCGGTCATCCGCACTTCGATCGGCGGCTGGTCGGGCGCGGTGATCGTTACCACCCCGTCAGTCGACGACCAGTTGGGGGCGCCTTCATAGATATAGGCAAAAATCGCGATCCGGCGGATGGCGGACCATTGCCCGCCGTTGATCCGCATCGTCTCACCGCCTGCGACATCGCCGGTCCGGTCATCGCCCGATAGCGCAACGAATGGCATATCGTAGAAATCGCCGAAGCGGCGGCCCAGAGCCTGAACCACGGTCTTGTCGCCGTTGGCCAGTTCGATCATGCAGCCAAGATCAAGGTCAATCGCGTTGCCGCCGCCGAAGAAACCCTTCTTGCCGCGGTTCCAGTTGAGATTGACCAGAATCTCACCAAACGAAGACCCGCGCTTCTCAAGACTGATCGAGGGTCGGCCCTTGTCGAGCGAGATCTTCGACAGGTTGACCGGAGCAGTTGGCGTCGCCGGAGGAGGTGGGGGTGGCGGAGGAGGCGGCGGCGGCGGAGCCGGTGCGGGCTCATCCGCGACATCGATCCCGAACGAACGCGCCAAGGGCCCCAGCCCGCCGTTGAAGCCTTGCCCCACCGCGCGGATTTTCCAGCCGTTCCGCCGGTAAAGCTCAGCCACCATCAAGGCGGCCTCGGTCGCGCTGCCCAGCACCGGGGCATAATCGATGATTGCGGCTCCGCCCTGGCTGACGGTCAGCTTCAGCCCGTCATGGCGCGCCAGAGTCGATCCGCCAGCGCCGGTGTCGACAGTGACGCAGAACACCACTTTGTCGATTTCATCGGGGATCGCCGTCAGATCGACATCGAAGCGCAAATTGGTGCTGCTGTTGCCCGCGACCTTGATCGCGCCGCCCGCGCCATTCGGCTGGTTGTAGAACACCATGTCGGCGTCCGAACGGACCTTGCCCGACGCTGCCAGCAGGTAGGCCGAAGCATCGAGTCCGGCACTGCCCGCCAGCGGCCAGTCAATCGCCACGCTGATCGCGCCGCCGTCGAGCTGGGTATTGCCCCCAGTTTGCAGACTGTGCATCGGTCTTGCTTCTCCCCAGGCCGATCGCTCAGAGCGTGCGGACGATCGCCGGCATCATGTCGTGGAAAGTGCGGCCCGAAGTGATCGCACCGACCGCAGTCATGGTCCAGCCGCTGCCGCTGCGGGTCAGCTTGGCCATGATCTGCGCGGTATGCGAACCGCTGCCGGTAAGGTCATAGCGGGCCATTTCCTGCCCCGTCGTGGCATCGACCAGGCGGCAAAAGGCGTTCTCGATCCGGTCAAAGGTGTCGCCCTGGAACGAGTTGACGGTGAATACCAGCGTCTGGATCTCTGCGGGTACGCGCGGCAGGTCGACGATGATCTGTTCATCGTCGCCATCGCCATCGCCGGTGCGATTGTCGCCGGTGTGGACGATGCTGCCATCCTCACTCCGCAACTGGCCGAACCATACCGCTTCCAGCGGCTGGCCTTGCGCGTTGAACGACAGGCACGAGGCATCAAGGTCAATCTCATCAGCACCGCCCAT
>Ga0209023_10005308_pt1 | contig 14155 bp, 13 predicted proteins | sample LakOneMetagenome_FD_187468 | JGI IMG/M metagenome (GOLD analysis project Ga0209023, IMG submission 187468) | Freshwater and sediment microbial communities from Lake Erie, Canada (SPAdes) (version 2) | ecosystem: Environmental > Aquatic > Freshwater > Lentic | place: Lake Erie, Canada...
TATCCTTCAAAAAGATCGGATAATTTCCCACTGTTGTCCCTTCTCTTCCTAAATATAAAAATAATTGTTGGGAGTATGTCTCCGACTTCATTCCGGAGGAAGTCATTCTCTGATTGACGAATAATATCCAGCCGGAATTCACTCCCTATAGAATAGCAATAATCAGCCGAAACCCTTACTAGTAGCCCAAACTATTTTTTATGATACTACCGAAAAAGCTATATCATAGAAATTTCTTCTTGTTAGTTCCATTTACCCTTACGACCTTTGGCCGTTGAAACATTGGTATCAGCAATGTGCCCGAACCTATTGCGGCATAAGACTAGGTGTCGAACCGCTAACTTTCGTATATGACCTTAGCGTCATTGCGATCTGGCAGTTTAATGATTGGGGAGCATAATCGGCAAAAAGCAGCAATAAGCGGAAGCAACCGGAAGTGAAGAAGAAGTGGATTTATTAGATAAGTGCGCAAAAATTTCCCGCAGAAATCCCGCAATTTCCAGCAAATTCCCGCAGAAATCCCGCAATTTCTGCAAAATAAAACGTTGATTATCAACATTAATCGAAATTCGGCATTTTATTCCCGCAATTCCGCAAATCGCGTTTGAAGTTCCCCGGAACATGGTCCCGCAGCATTGTGGGAGGGGCGGCGCGGTTTAACAATTAAACTTTTTCACCATTTAACCAATTAACCATTTAACCAATTAATTTTGCACTATAAATGAATTATCCCTATAAAATTTCTGCGGTCATCTGCTCCTACAACAGGGCAAGATTTATTATCGATGCCGTAGAAAGTATTTTCAACCAGGACTATAGTAAGAATCTATACGAGGTCATTGTCGTAGACAATAACAGTACAGACAATACCGTGGCCCTGCTGGAAGCCTACAAGGCAAAACATCCTGATTACAATTTCCGCTACTATGTGGAAATGAACCAGGGCGTTTCTTACACCCGCACCCGTTGTGCCACAGAGGCCACCGGCGAGATAGTCGCCTACCTCGACGACGACTCTACCGCACAGCCTGGTTGGTTATCCTCTATAGCGCAGTTCTTCGACGAGCATCCTGAGACATGGTCCACTGGTGGTAAGATCACTCCGGTATTCCTCACCGGCATCCCGGATTGGTACTCCAAATACTTCTTCGGCCTAGTTGGCAATTTTGATCAGGGGCCTAAAGTAAAGCAGCTCACGGGCAACCGCTACCCATGTGGTGCAAACATGGCCTTCCGCAAAAAAGTGTTCGACGAGATCGGATATTTCAATACCGAGCTGGGCCGTAAAGGCAAGGGTTTACTGGCCAATGAAGAGAAAGATATTTATCTCCGGATACTCGCCCACCATCACGATGTCTACTACCTGCCGCATGTAGCAGTGCTGCACAATGTAGAGTCCAATAAATTCGATAAGAACTACGTAAGGCGCCACAGCATGGGCATAGGCGGTGGTGAGCGCCTGAGGCTGAAAGGCGATAACATGGCCCTGTTCATTAAGCTATTGGAATACATCGCCAAGTGGGGCTACGCAGTAGTCTATGGACTAGGATTCCTTTTAAAAGGACAGTTCAGCAAGTTCGTTATGCTGGAGCGTTTCCGTTGGTGGGTGGTCATGGGCTTCCTCGATCCCCAGGGCGCCAATTAATACACGTTCTTATCAAGGTAAGCAAGTAGCTCCTTGCTCACAGGCGTAAACTTTCTGGCAAACAATACGTTCTCCTTGGCAAGGTCCGGTATGTGCTCTTCGGTCATAGGGTTGGCATTGCTGATAGCATTCTTAAAATCCTGGAAGCGGACATTGTCATTCACCACATTTGCCACATACGGACTGTTCATGATCACCGTCTGGAAAAATATCTCATCCGGCAGCTGCACATACTTGAACCGTTGGTAAAAGTCAGGATGCTGATCAACATAGTCAACAATGTATTTGCAGGCATTATAGGTCAGGCTCCACCACGCAATACCTGCATACAGCTTAGGGTAGTGTGCAGGGTAGCGGCGATAGATGCCTAGAGGCTTCAGTACCCGCTGCAGTCTCCTCACGCTGTCATTGAGCACCTTTAGTGCCTTATCCTTTAGCTTCGGCGATCTTGGGTTAAAGTAGATGTGAAGATGGTACTTATCAAGCCGGCGGTATGTATAAGAATGTTCATTGCTTTTTTCTGGCATCACAAAATGATGCAGAAACTCTTTGCCATTATGCTGCTCAAAGTATTGATGAACATAGGACATGGGCTTTACGTGAAGACACTCACCGCTCATCAGGTGCATGTAACCAATATCTTTCTGCTTCAGTGCCGCACGCATCAGAGCTATAGTTGCCGCCACAATGCTGAAAGAGCCCCACTGCACGCCTATCCTGTCGCTGAGTATATGCACATTAGCTGCCGCTACCAGCTCTTTATAGGCTGCATCCTCGGTATCAAGCACCTGCTTTTTATCGAAATGAATGAAAAAATAATGATCACCGGATTGCATCCTTTTCACCTGGTCAAGAATTTTTGCCGGTGCCAGATGCGTTAAAATGAGAAACCCATGCTTCATAAATTATTTCAGATTTTCCATAAACTTTTTAAACCTGGCAAGGCTGGAGCCTATTACCTGGTGCATGTCATAGTACTTGAACTCTGCCAGCCGCCCTAAAAAGATCACGTTCTTATCTTCAGCAGATAAGCCTTCATACTTCGAGAACAACTGATCAGACTCAGCATTCCTCACCGGGTAGTAGGGCTCAAAAGAGCTGTCAGTAGCGGCAGAGAACTCCATATGCGCCACAGATCTGTCGAACTTCTTACCCGGCGTAAACCATTTGTGCTCAGTGATACGGGTAAACGGTTCACTCATATCCGTATAGTTGATGATGGCATTACCCTGTATGTCCTTATCTCTTATCTCTTTGAAGGTAAGCGTTCTGTAGGGCAGCTTGCCATAACAGTAGTCGTAGTAGTTATCAATGGATCCTGTATAAACGAGGTAGTCATACTTGCTTTGCCAGTTGTCTTTCCAGTCGTTGAAATCAGTACCCAGCAATACTTTGATGTTGTCCATATCCAGCATCCGTTCAAAGATACTTGTATAACCATCTTCGGGTATGCCTTGGTACTTATCGTTAAAGTAGTTGTCGTCGTAGTAGAGCCTTATGGGAAGCCGTTTTGCGGTAGATACATTCAGCTCTGTAGGGTGTACACCCCATTGCTTCATGGTGTAGTACTTATAGAAACCCTCATAGAGCTCCACACCTATCTCTGAGGTTACGAATTCTTCAAAGTTGGTGATGCGGTCATACTTCACCCGCAAGCCCTCAATAAAGGTTTCTGCTTCCGCCGGCGATAGTGTCTTTTTGAAGAACTGGTTAATGGTCATCAGGTTCACCGGCATAGTGTATATGCCGCCATTAGTGCGGGCCTTGGTCCTTAGCGTAAAATCGTTGAATCTCCCGAACCTGTTGACAAAATTCCATACCTCGTCTGAATTAGTATGAAAGATATGTGGCCCGTATTTATGTACCTCTACTCCAGTTTCTTGGTCTTTGTAAGAATAACAATTGCCGCCTATGTGGTCCCGCTTATCTATGATGGTAACATCAAATCCGGCTTCTGCAGCCAAACGCCCAAATGTAACACCGGAAAACCCACAGCCAACAACAAGTATTTTTTTCATAAACAACTTAAAGAATTCAAAAATACTTATTTCTGCTTGTTTACCTATTTGTTGCACAAGCAGCAAGTACTTAACTCGCGCCCTATCTCTGTTTTAGCTTTTTTACAGCCTCTTTTTCCTTACCATTATACCTATACTTCAGCTTTATGACCTCATCGGTTTCATCCTTCACAAACTCCACATCACGCCCGCCTTCTGCATGGTACAGCATTGGGTTATTAGCATCCACGGTCAGCATCAGTAAGTTCTGACTGGTAGGCTGGGCATACATTACAGACCCCACATGCGTTATCATTACCGAAAATACAGGATCGGTAACGTACTCACCTATAAACTGCACATATGGTTCCGGCTTCACAATCACCAGCTTCTTTTCAGGTATTATCACGGGGTGCAGTCTCCGCTCTTCAGCTTCAGCCTTGTCCTTTTCATCCTGTAGCGCCATTGCCTTTGCTTCAGCAGCTGCATTTGCCTCTTTTTCACCGGCCATATTATCCGTCACAGGCAATTTATATGCTGGTTCATACAGGCACTTTACTATGTTGTGGGCTATCACCTTATTATCTTCCACTGGTACCATCTGGTTTTGCAGCAACACTACCAGCAGATCATCGCCCGGCTGACGCAGTATATAGCTACTGAAGCCGCTCACAGTACCACCCTGCTCCTCAAACTTCTTCTGGTACATGTGATTGATATCCCAGCCTGCCGCATGGTTGTATTTCATCGGCGTGAAACCTACGTCCTGCCAGTCTTCAGGTATGAGGGTATAAGCAGACAACGCTTTATGCCATTTATATAGATCTTCAACCGTAGAGAATATATCAGCACTGGCATACGTAAGTGTTGAATCGGTAATAGGTGCAGGAGTCAAAACGCCCTTGCCATCAGTATAGTAGCCGGTCGACTTGTGTTCGCTCTTCATATTCGTATAGTCGAACCCTGAATGATACATACCGCACACGTGGAATATCTTTGTCTTCACCTGGTCTTCCAGGTTCCAGCGCGTTATCTTTTCCATTATATCGGCCAGCACTACATAGTTAGCATAGGTAAACTGGTACTTTTCCCCGGGCTCAAATGCAAGTGGCTTGCTCTGAATGATGGCCATAAGCGTATCCAGCGGAATACTCCTTGTAAGATTATTCATCAGCGCTGTATCGCTGGTATAATCGTAGATACCGGACGTATGTGTAAGCAGGTTCTTGAGTGTTATCTTCTTCCCATCAGGAAAATCGGGAAGATATTTAGACACCTTGTCGCCATGCCCCAGCCTGCCCTGGCTATCCAGCAACAGCATCAGCTCTGCTGTAAACTGCATGCTCACCCCACCTATCTGAAAAACGGTTTTTTCGTCATTGGGTATCTTCTTTTCTATATTCTGGTAACCATATCCTTTTACCAGCAATACACCACCCTTTCGGGCAATAAGCACAGTACCGTTGAAGTGGTCATGGTCTGCATAGAACTTCATCAGCTTTTCCAGCTTATCTTTTCCATCAGCGGCAATAGCTGTCGATCCTGCCAACAACAGCACACCTGTTGCACCTATTATTTTCCGAATGAAAGCTGATACCATAAATTACATGTGATGAAGTTGATCAGAAAGCCGGGCGAAGATATATATTAGATGTGTATTTACAATGCGGCACTACACTTCCTAAACTAAGGCATTACGGGATTATTAGTGAATACGTACTGTACCAGGTTCGCACCCATTTGCAATGCTGCAAAATGCTTCTCCGGTGGATCGCGGTGAACATCAAAGTCCTCCCAGCCATCTCCAAGGTCCGTCTCGAAACTATAAAAACAGACCAACCTGCCTTTGTAGATCAGCCCAAAACCTTTAGGGGGCTTGCTTTCGTGCTCATGTACTTTAGGCAACCCGTTATTAAAATTGAATTTCTGGTGATAAATGGGGTAAGAAAACGGTAGCTCCACCAATTCCAGTTCAGGAAATACTTTTTTAAGCGCAGGCCTTACATAAGGGTCAAGGCCATAGTTATCATCTATATGCAGAAATCCGCCACCCTCCAGGTATTTACGCAGGTTCTGCGCTTCGCCATCACTGAGCGCCCAGCGTCCATGTCCGGTCATGTGTATAAATGGATAATTGAAAAGCTCAGGGCTTCCAACCTCTACATGCGCCTCCGTGAGGTCAAAGTTGGTGTGCAACTGCTCATTGCAATACGCGGCCAGGTTTTTTAGCGACGTTGGATTTGCGTACCAGTCACCACCACCGTTGTACACAAGCAACGCAAGCTTCATGCTTTGAGCCTGTACATCCACGGATAAACACGTAATGACTATAGATAATAATAGAACCTTAAATTGCTTCATCGTGCACCACATTAAAATAGGCCGCCGCCGCTATTGCCGCTGTTTCCGTACGTAACCGCTGCGTACCGAGCGACACAGGCGTAAACCCGTTCTCTATGCACAAATTTACTTCTTCCTGGGTGAAATCCCCTTCAGGACCTATCAGCAATATGGTATCACCGTGTGGTTTTAACGTTTTTGATAACGGCTGCTTTTCGCTGCCGGGTATGCAATGCGCTACTAATTTTTGAGGAACGTCTTTGTATTTTTTCAGCACGCTTTGAAGTGGGCTTATCTCTGCAAGATCAGGCAGGTAAGCCTGCTGCGACTGCAATATTGCAGACTGAAGTATCTTCTGCCATCTGTCGTGCCTCACATGAGCCTTTTCAGATCGGGTGGTAGTGACTGGTATAATGGAACTTACTCCTAATTCCGTAGCTTTTTCGAGCAACCATTCATTACGACTGTTATTCTTGGTAAAAGCCACACATAGATGTAACAGATTGCCTTTGCGCTCCGTTACTGATACTTTTCCAACTGATACACTGCATTTATGTCTTTCAACAATATGAATAGTACATTCTGCAACAGTGCCTTTTCCATCAGTCAGTACCACTTTGTCATCTGACTGCATGCGTAATACCTGCCAGATATGCTTAGCGGTATCTTCATCTAAAGATACGATAGTGTTTACGGCCAACTGGCCGTTGTAAAAAAAACGGGGTATTTGGGACATTTGGCAAAAGTAGTGAACTTGGCAATATTATTAACGCAGAACCATCTGCTTTTCAGATATCATTCTTCTGAGATTGATAAGACCGTATCTCATTCTGCCAAGAGCAGTATTAATGCTGACGCCTGTAAGATCAGATATCTGCTTAAAACTCAGATCTGAGTATATACGTAGCACAATAACTTCACGCTGTTCCTCCGGCAGTTCTTCCACCAGTTTACGTACGCTGTCATGCACTTGCCGCTTTTCAATTCCATCCGATACCATGTCGCCGGCTCCGAAAAGGCAGGATATGTCCTGGCCGTCAGGCAATGTTACCGGTATCTGGTTTTTGGTGCGACGAAAATGATCCATACATAGGTTGTGCGCTACCCTTATGGCCCATGGCAGGAACTTGCCCTGCTCGGCATAGCGGCCCTCTTTTATGGTTTTGATCATTTTCAGGAATGCATCCTGGAAGATATCTTCAGCCAGGTACTTGTCTTTTACCAGCATATAAACAGAGGTATAAACCTTGTCTTTATAGCGGTTAATAAGTACCTCAAGGGCATAGTCATTTCCATGAGTATAATCATGGATCAGTTCGGCATCTGATTGGAGGAGTGTTTGCATAAGATCTACCTGATTTAAACGTGAATGTAGCTGTCAAGCCATACGTTGTATTTTGGTTCAAGTAGATGTCTATGCTATAGAGAAAGATTTTTGTGAAATAATTATGATGCAAACAAGTTAAAAAAAATGAATCTACCAAATATTTTTAAATATTTTTTGAAAGGTCTTTAACCGTTTGTTAGTATTAAGACAGATTCTCTGTAGAATGAGTTGGGCAAAGATTCAGATATATATTTTCAGCAACTATCAATACTTTCTATTGATTACATAATTGACCAGCTCTTCCATAGCTTGCCGTGCTGGTGTATCCGGGTAGGTATGTAATATAGCTATGGCTTCTTCTTTATACTGCTTCATCTTCTCCTCTGCATATGCAATACCACCCGACTGCTGCACACATTTAATTACTTCCTCAACCTTTGCTTTGTCGTTACTGTTGTTCTTCACAGTGTATATAACACGACGCTTAGTTGCAGTATCAGCATGCTGCAAAGTATATATCAGCGGCAAGGTCATCTTTTTCTCCTTGATATCAATGCCTGTAGGCTTCCCTATGTTATCCTGGCCATAATCAAACAGGTCGTCCTTTATCTGGAACGCAATACCTACCTTTTCACCGAACAACCTGAAACGCTCTGTAACAGCAGCATCTGCTGTGGCTGAGTAAGCACCTGCAGCACAGGCGGCTGATAACAATGATGCTGTTTTAGCCCTGATAATTTCAAAATAAATTGCCTCATTGATATCCAGCTTTCTTGCCTTTTCCATTTGCAATAACTCACCTTCGCTCATCTCCTTTACAGCCCGGGATGTGATCTCCAGTATTTTGTAGTCACCGTGCTCAATGGATAATAAAAGTCCTTTTGATAACAGGTAATCACCCACTAATACAGCGATCTTGTTTTTCCATAGGGCATTCAGCGAAAAGAAATCTCTGCGCCTCATAGAACTATCCACCACATCATCATGCACTAGCGTAGCTGTATGCAACAGCTCTATAAGCGAAGCTGCACGATAAGAAACATCATTGATACCGCCGGCTATTTCTGCAGAAAGAAATACAAACATCGGCCTCATTTGCTTTCCCTTTCGCCTGATAATGAACTTCATTATATGATTAAGCAAGTAGTGGTTAGTGCTTTTCACACTATCCCCAAACTTCTTTTCAAACAATGACAGCTGATCGCCTATTACCTTATTTACAAGTTCCATTTATGATACCAGTGGTCGTATTGGAGGTGTAAAAGTCGAAATAAGAATTCTATTAACCGAATATATTTTTCTATGGCACAATCGTTGATATGGATTAAATCACGGAAACACCTTTATTTTATTTTAAGGGGTTTGTTTTTTGTGCGGCTCATGCCTACCTTTACCTAGTATTTTTAGAGTTTATTGAATATTAAATACAATACGCAAGCTATGCTTAACATGAAGCAATTCTTACTTACGGCATCCATATTAATTTCAGGCGTGTCTGTTTTCGCACAGGAAAGTGCAAAAATAGACAGCAGCCAGGGCCCTGCATCTGCACCACAATGGTCAAACAGGGACATGACTTATAGGGGTAAGAATTACGATGTATTGGACTCGGCGTACTATCCAAAGTCCAGGCGCAAACAGTTTCATAAGTATATAGATCATCAGGAGGTATTCCCGCCAAAGCCCAGAAACATGTGGGAGATAGGTGGCGGATTTGGCTTGTATAATGTAGTTGGTAACATACCATCTACCATGTTGTGGCATAAAGGAGGTGCAGGTATTAGCCTCAATGTGCGCAAATCGCTTGGTTATATCTTCTCTCTTCGCACGCAGTTCATCTATGGAGTAGCCAAAAACCTCGATCGGCTGCCGACAGGTAGTTACGATGGACCGTATACCGCCTTTGGGTATACCTCCCGCCAGTATGCAACAAGCGGCAACTTTAATTCCATATACCGCTCTACGCGTACTGAAGCATCACAGTTATCACTGGATATGATGTTCAATGCGTATAATATCAACTTTCATCATGCACGCAATTCAGTATCTTTCTTTGGCTATGCAGGCCTAGGAGCTCTTGTCTACAAAACAAGAGTGAATGCACTCGATGGCACGTTCACTCCATATAACTTTACTGGCAAAGGTGGTATAATTGAAAAACCGGACAGCGTCAAACCAAAGGCTGTACGCAAGGCGCTGCACAGCAAAATGGACAAATCGTATGAAAGTGATGCTCAGAATAGCGGAAACAATCAATTCAAGGGCAAAACAATGGATTTTGCACCAAGCATTGGCGTAGGTGTACAATACAAGATCAATAAGCAATTCAACGTACAACTGGAAGACCGTTATACATTCCCAAGAGATGGATACCTGGATGGCACTGTATACGGCACTCCCCTGGGTAATGCACCGGCAACCGGCCGTGTTACGGACGCAGTCAATTACTTCTCTATCAGCCTTAACTACAATTTAAAAAACAAGAAAAAGTCAGTTGAGCCTCTTTACTGGATCAATCCGCTTGACCATGGATATAGTGAACTATCTTATCCTCGTCACATGATCTTACCAAACCCTGTATTGCCCGATGAGGACAATGACGGAGCTACAGATCAGTTTGATAAGTGTCCGAAAACACCTAAAGGCATTGCAGTAGATTCTCATGGCTGCCCGCTGGATACTGATGGTGATGGAGTGCCTGACTATAAAGACAAACAGTTGATCACACCAACAGAATGCCAGCCTGTTGATGCAGATGGGGTAGGTAAATGTCCTTGCCCTGATGGGTGTAAAGAGATGAATACCGCAGGCAAAGGCAGCGCATGTGGCAATATAGGCGCTGGCACCATACTGTTCACCAATAATTCCAACCACCTGAGCACCGGCACTGAAGCACAGCTTGCAGTGCTTGCCGGCCAGATGCAATCCAGCCCGCTATGCAAAGTTGTTATTATGGGTGGCGGCAGTGGTAGCAAGATAAAAGAACAACACTCATGGGAGCATGTAAATGCGATCATAGAGCATATGAGCGAGAAGAACAACATCAGCCGCGAGCGCTTTATCTTCAAGTATGGTGAAGCAGGCGACGAAAATATAGTTACTTACCGTGTTGCTAATTCCGATGAATCAGGTTCATCAAATGTACCTCCTCCGCATCCGGACATCAAATAGCGTTCCGTCAACGATAACAAAAAGCCGCCAGTTAATGGCGGCTTTTTACTTTATGTTTTGCAGCAATCAGTTTTTTACAGCAACCGTTGTATGCCTGTTATATTTCCGTTTGTAATCAATAGGGGAAAGCCCGGTAACCTTTTTAAACATCGTGCGAAAAGCTTTGCTGTCTGAATAGCCAACTGAATACATTACTTCATTTATGTGGGCACGCCCTGACTCCAAACTTTTCTTCGCAGCTTCCATCTTTACTCTTTGCAGGTACTCTACCGGAGTATTAGCTGTCGCCTTTTTAAACCTTCGCTCGAAATTTCTTTTACTCAGCAAAAATATACCCGCCAGCTGGTCTACAGTTATCTTCTGGTCAACATTGCTTTCTATATACTGTTGCGCCTTCTTTATGGGCTCATCTTCATGATCCTTTTGCCCGGTAAAAATCGCAAATTTAGACTGCCCCTCACGCTCTATCTCTACTTCCAGCAACTTAGATAAATATATCGCCACCTCCCTTCCTGCATACTTCTCAATTAGATGCAGAACAAGATTAAGGAACGAATATGCTCCCCCGCTGGAATAGCTACCATTTTCATCAGTAATAATCTTTTCCGGCATCAAATGAACATCAGGGAACATACTTCTAAAAGCGTCGGCCGCTTTCCAGTGTGTAGCGCACTTTTTACCGCTTATCAGGCCTGTTGAAGCCAGCATGAAAGCTCCTACGCAAAGACTGGCAACCTCAGCCCCGTTTTTATATTGCTCTTTGATCCAGGGTATAAAATCCAGATTAAGCGGTAGCGAATTTGGCTGTGCTGCCGGAATTATCACCAAGTCTGTTTTCTGGACATCCTTCATCAACGTATCAGGATGAATAGAAAAAAGACCTTCGTACAATTTCACTTCAGTTGAAAGACCTACAAGATCCAAGTCAAACATTGGCTCTCGGCCTATCTGCTGTAAGTAAACGTTAGCTGCGTTAAACGCCTTGTATGGTCCTATAATACTGCTCAATACACATTCTCCCTGCGGAACTATAATGGATATATGCTTCATGTTTTATAGTTTAGATTGTAAGGGGCATTAGCCTGAACCAAAAATACAACAACATTTGGCGCAGTCAACCCTTTTGTTGGCGTATTTACACACTATAGGCCATATTAAATGGTGGTATGTTTGCATCTGAATTATTTCTAACAATCTAAAAACAATACTTATGGACGGAAGCGTAAACATCCTCAACTGGTTTGAAATATCTGTAAGTGATATCGCCAGGGCAACAAAATTTTATGAAACGATCTTCTCGGTAAAAATGGAGCAGATGGAAATGATGGGCATGAAAATGGCCATGTTTCCGGCAGAGAACATGAACGGCAAAGTATCAGGAGGTCTGGTGGAAGGCCCGATGCATAAACCAAGTGCTGATGGCGCCAAAATATATTTTAACGGCAACCCTGACCTCGCAAATGCATTAAGCAAAATAGAATTGGCAGGAGGAAAAATAACAATGCCTAAAACAAAGATCAGTGATGATATTGGCTACATGGCCTTTTTTATCGACACAGAAGGAAATGGTGTTGCGCTACATTCAAGCAATTAAGAGAACAACAATTTTCAGGCAAAATGGGCGCTATTGTTTAGCGCCCATTTTATTTTCACACAATGGCATTTTTTATCTATTTTGTGACCGATGAAAGATAACAGATGGACCTTATTTTTTATTTCAATTGCTTTGGTTTTGCTGCTGTGCAGTGCCCCGTACTATGGTACATTTATTACATCAAGAATGATTTTCCTAAATCTACCCAGCTTTACGCATCAACTGCAGCATTTAGAACCAGAAGAAAGAAAGGAGATCCGTTTTGGTCTTTCTTACCGAGTTTTTAGGGACATGGTAAAAGATTTTGATGAAAAAAATTCGAAAAATATAATATTTCTTCTACCGCCAACCGATTACGTTCATAAAATGCATTTTGAAGATATAGATATCCCAGAACCATCGCAATTCTATTATTTTACAGGTATTAATGCTGTTAATCATAATAGCCCTAATGCACAAAATGCTAACTGGGTTCTGGACGTAATCCCTAATGATATATCTATCAAAAAAATAAGATCGAAACAACATATCGATAGTCTACTCGAATTATACAAGCCATACAACAATTAAACACCATGAATTTTACAGGGCTTATATTCCTTATTGCGGCACACTATATTTCAGGAAAAGGTCTATTGAAGTTATTCAATGTAAACCTATCCCCAATAGCACTCAATTGCCTCTCATTAATTATTGGTGTTCCTTTAATTTCATTTGCACCATGCATATTGCAACTTCTGCATGTTCCTATTACACTTGCTTCTGTATCTGTTGCAATTACTATCATGTTTTTTGCCTTTAGCATCCCCTTGCTGAGAAATTTTAAACTACCGGTATTTCATAGAATCAACATGCCTAAGTCTTATGAATGGGCAGCCCTTATTATCTGCTTTTCATTGATGTTCTATAGTGTATGGCGTTGTTTCTATTTTCCACCGCTCTCCCGGGATGCGCTGACAGGGCCAGAATTGATCGCTGAGTTTACTATTCGGGAAAAAACCATGATAAACTCCGTATTCAACGTAGATCTTACTACAACTAATAATTACTACAAATCCCCATACGTCACCAGCCTGCAGATCATCTATAAACTGTTAGTTTGTCCCTTTGGTCAACTCTGGCTGAGCGTTATTTTTGTTTGCTTTACCATCTGGTTATATGACCTGCTGAAGGAACGAATCCATCCAATACTCGCCGGTGTTCTTCTTATCCTTTTCATGACCATTGCTGAGATGTTTGCATATACCTTCTTGATACTTTACGACTACAGTAACACTGTCTTCTTCTTTTTGGGCTTCTATTTCCTTATGAAATATTTCAAAAGTGGTTATTTCAGAGAGTTGATGCTTTCCGCTTTTCTTTTTGGAGTCGCCACTTATATCCGCACAGAGACGTTGGTGCTTGTCGTAATGGTCTTACCGTTAGTATTCATACACTTCAGAACAAAATATATGTCCGGCGTGATGATCATAAAGCAGCTTAGCCTCTTCATGGTAGCTCCGGTAGCATTTTACTTTTTATGTATGCACGTCTTCGTAGCATTATTTATACCGATCCCTTTTGACTTTAGCAGCCAGCTAAATCCGGATCTTAATAATTTCGCTTTTTTCTTCGAAAGGTTAAAAGAAATAAATACTCGGCTTATTTTTTCGGAATATGCACTTGGTTTGTGGGGATACTTCATTTACATTTTCTTGGTTTTTCTTGCGATAGATATCATCTGGAAAAGGAGATTCAACCTTGAAGCAAGGACCGCTTTATATGGAATAGCACTAGTCTATTTAGGACTTGGACTTTTAGGTTACCTTATTCCACATGTGGATCTGATGAATACTACCAAACGAGGACTATTCAAGGCGCTCCCGTTAATGCTGCTCTATCTTGCAAATAGCAACTCGCTTTTAACAATTTCGGAGTACCTAAAAAAATTGGAATACAAACCAACAAAAGATAATGACGTGATAATTAATTAAATACAAACCTTTCCGCTATTTTTATTGTCTTTACATGACAACTATGAATCACAAAAGCATTTTATTATTCTTTGCATCTATAGCTGGCATATTGATACTATACAATAT
>Ga0209023_10005309_pt1 | contig 14154 bp, 14 predicted proteins | sample LakOneMetagenome_FD_187468 | JGI IMG/M metagenome (GOLD analysis project Ga0209023, IMG submission 187468) | Freshwater and sediment microbial communities from Lake Erie, Canada (SPAdes) (version 2) | ecosystem: Environmental > Aquatic > Freshwater > Lentic | place: Lake Erie, Canada...
TGGAGCCGTAAGCCGCCACACAGCACCAGCACCAGCACCAGCACCAGCACAGCAGCTACGAGAAAAGCGGGCAGTGCGCCGACCGGGGTTCCCCGTGTGGCGCACTGCCCGCTTTTATGTCTTGACGGGGTTCTAGACCTCGATATCGACGGCGAGACGGTCGGTGACGACCGTGCGGATGAAGGCGCCGGCGGCCTTGTGCTCGGGGTGCGCCTGATACCGGGCCAGGGCATCCAGGTCATCGACGTCGAGAATCAATGCCATGTCCCAGTTCTCGTCACCGGCGATGTCCGGTCCCACGGTCAACGCGCGAATCTCCGGGACGACGCCGACCAGGGCGTCCAGGCGTGACGCGATGCCAGCGGCGTCGTCGGCCTTCTTGCGGGGGGTGACGGCGCTGAGCTTCCAAAAAACGATGTGTCGAATGGTCATGAAATCTCCAAAAGTGCCGTGCGAAGTCGCAACGGGTCGATGCGCCAATAGTTATGGACCTTGCCGTTGATCAAGAGCACCGGGATGTCCTCAACGTAGAGCGCGTGCAGTTCGGCGTCGTCGAGAATGGACCGCTCCTCGAGCGTGATCACCGCATCCGCCCGTTCCTCGGCGATCTTTTGCATGACCGTTGTGACGAGATCACGTGCGTCATCGCAGAGGTGACAGCCGGGCTTGCCGATCAGGGTGAGCTGGATATTCGCCATATTCCCACCCTAGTTGACGCCGAAAGCCGCCGAAAGACGGCAAAAAGGGCAAGCAAAAAGCGCCAGACCCAGGGGTCCAGCGCTCACGCTTAGTTACGGCCGAAAGACCGTCTTACTTCTTGTTACGACGCTGGTGGCGGGTCTTGCGAAGGAGCTTGCGGTGCTTCTTCTTTGCCATGCGCTTGCGTCGCTTCTTGATTACAGAACCCACAGGACCTCACAAAGAGTTGATTCGCCGCGGGACTCGCGACAGACACGAAAACCTTATTCTAACCGACAAAAAGATCTTCGTTCAACGCAGAGCCCGATACCGGTCTTCGGACTGCTCTCGCAGCGCGTCGGTCAGGTGTTCTTGCGCCACTTCTTATTCGTCGCATCTTTCACGACATGCGTCACCTGGTACGAGGTATCAGCGAAGGCTTTTCCGATCGCCGAGGCGAATGCTCGCTGCTCTTCCTTCAGGCCGGCTTCCTCGGCCGCATCGGCCTCTTCAGCCGCATCGAAGTCGACGCTGAGGAACGGAATCAACCAGTCTTCAATCGCCTCGAGCGGAGCATAATCCAGATGGTAATAGCGGTGCTGTCCCTCTTCACGCACACTCACCAGACCGCTCTCGCGCAGCACCTTGAGATGCTTGGAAACGGTCGGCTGACTGAGGCCGAGGTTGCCCACGATGTCGGACACGCTGAGCTCGCCGCGGGCCTCACCGCCCTGGTTGTGACGGTCGAGAAGAATCCGAAGGATGTCCCGCCGGGTCGAATCCGCCACAACGTCGAAGATGTCTGCCATTCCCTCAGGTTAGTCACTCCACAAGGGGAGTACCATGTGATCTTGTCGCGGGTCGCAGTCCTTGGGGGTTCCACGTGCAAACAAAAGCCTCCGCGGTGCGGTTCGGGCACCACCAATCGACGTGGTTCGGTCGTATTCGCGACGCCGTGGAACATCTCGTGCGCTCTTCGCCTTCGCGGTTCGCCATCCTGGTTTTCTCTGCGCTCATTCTGGTGTTCACCCTGCTGTTCTCGCTGCCGATCGCATCCGCCGATGGCACAGTGACACCTCTGTATGACGCACTGTTCACGGCGGTGTCAGTGATCTGCGTCACCGGACTGGCCACGGTGGACATGGCCACGCACTGGTCCACTTTCGGCAACATCCTCGTCTACATCGGGGTGAACGTGGGCGGTATCGGCGTGCTCACCCTCGCCTCGATCATGGGCCTGGTCATCTCCCGCCGTCTCGGCCTCCGAGCGAAGCTGATGGCCGCGAGCGATTCCAACCCCTCCCGCATTCATGCCGGGCCGGTGAATGAGGGCCAGGCCATAAGACTGGGTGAAGTGGGCAACCTACTGCTCACCGTGGCCGTGAGCGCCCTGGTGATCGAGGTGGGCGTTGCGGCGCTGCTGTTCCCCCGAATGCTGATCGATGGTGTGCCTGTCGGCGAAGCGATCTGGCACAGTTTCTACTACGCCGCGATGGCCTTCACCAACACCGGTTTCAGCCCGAACGCCATGGGGCTTGCACAGTTTGAAAACGACTTCTGGTTTCTCGGTGCACTGATGGTGGGGGTCTTCCTCGGCAGCCTCGGCTTTCCGGTGATCTACGCCTTCGCCCGTGGCTGGCGCAAGCCACGCACCTGGTCGCTGCACGTGAAACTCACGCTGGTCACCACCATTGCGCTCATGATCGCGGGCATGATCGTTTACATCATCCTCGAATTCGACAATCCGAAGACCTTCGGGTCGTTGAACGCCGGGGACACCATCTTCCAGTCGCTCTTCATGTCGGTGATGACCCGCTCGGGTGGCTTCGCCACCATCGATATCGCCGATCTGAACGGATCGAGCCTGCTCGTGAGCAGCATGCTCATGTTCATCGGCGGCGGTTCCGCCTCCACCGCCGGCGGCATCAAGGTGACGACCTTTGCCATCCTCTTTCTTGCCGCCTTCGCCGAGGCTCGTGGCAAGGAGCAGATGGAGGCCTTCGGACGTCGCATCCCCAGCGACATCCTGCGCCTGTCGGTGAGTGTCGTGCTCTGGGGCGCCACGACGGTCGCGGTGTCGAGTATCCTCATTCTGCACATCACAAAGGCACCGCTGGACCATGTGCTGTTCGACGTGATCAGCGCCTTTGCCACCTGCGGCCTATCCACCGGACTCACGGCCGGACTGCCGCCGGAAGGCGTCTACGTGCAGGCTGCCACCATGTTCATGGGCCGGGTTGGTACAGTTACTCTCGCTGCCGCACTGGCGGCGAGCCAGAGCAGACAGTTGTTCAAACGCCCGGAGGAAAGGCCCATCGTTGGTTGACCGCTTCAAACACGACGCTCCCGTGCTCGTCATCGGGCTCGGTCGCTTCGGTGCCGCCACCGCCGGTCAGCTCGACCGGCTCGGACGCGAGGTGCTTGTTGTGGACATCAGCGAGTCCCTGGTTCAGAAGTGGTCGGAGCGGGTGACCCACGCCGTACAGGCGGATTCACGATCGCTCGAGGCCCTCAAGCAGATCGGCGCGCAGGACTTCTCCATTGCCGTCTGCGCGGTGGGATCATCCGTGGAAGCCAGCGTGCTGATCACCGCGAACCTGGTGGACCTGCAGATTCCGCAGATCTGGGCCAAGGCCATCTCCAAGTCCCACGGCAAGATTCTGGAGCGCATCGGCGCCAACCACGTGATCTACCCGGAAGCCGAGGCCGGCGAGCGGGCCGCCCACTTGGTGTCGGGCCGGATGCTTGACTTCATCGAATTCGACGACGACTTCGCCCTGGTGAAGATGTACCCGCCCAAGCTCATTCGCGGACTCAACCTCGTTGACTCGGGGGTTCGCCGGAAATACAACGTGACCGTGGTCGGCGTGAAGAGCCCGGGAAAGCCGTTCACCTATGCGACTGCCGACACGATAGTGTCCGACCACGACCTGATCATCGTTTCGGGCACCGAGGGCGACATCGAGCGCTTCGCCGCGCTGGGATCGTGAAAGCCGAATTCGGTGCGTGATGAGAGTGAGTCACACAGATGTTCGCCCTGTGCGGGGGACCAAACCGTGATGCTGACAAGGTGGCCAAGATGACACAGGACAATACCGACTTTCCGCGGATCAACGCGCGGGTTCGAGCGGATGCCACCGGCGAGGTCGTCATGGACGGCGTTCGCCAAATCGTCGAAGCACATGATGATGCCGGGGTGCGCGAAGAAATCGTTGCCGTTGCTATCGGAATCGCCCGCGACCGTGGCGGGCCCGTGCGCCTCGAAGTCGAAGACGAGCAGGGCGTCTGGCCGCTCCTCATCCACCCGGACGGCACGATTGATTCCGCCGGTGACGTGATCACCAGCACGCACGAGAGCCTGTCCTTTTCGGAGCTGCTCCAGCCGCTGGCGGTCGCGACCGTTGACGACACCGCGCCACGATCGAGCAGCCGCTCCGTGGGTTTCGACACTCCGGTGCCGTCGCACAGCGCTCCGGGCCGCGAGGTCACATCCGCTGCGGCTTCGAGCCCATCTGGCTTCTCCGGCCTCTCGGGAACCGATGTCACGGCCGCAGAGTCCGATGCATCCGCCGATGCGTCTTCCGACGTGTCATTCCTCAGCACACTCCTGAACTCCCCCGCAACGACGGAACCCCCGCTGCGGCGCACCGGCGCAGACACGCCCCCGAACCTGGCCGATTTTCTCAGCTCTCGGCCACCCGCACCCACCGGCCCGGCTCTGCAGGGCTGGCAGGGCGCCATGCGCCGGGTCACCGGCGGCCTGATCTCGCTGAGCCCGAGCGCCCGAGAGATGTCCCAGCGCAATGCCATCTCCGCCGTGCAGCGGAGCCTCAGCGGGCCGCGCACCATCGTGGTGCTCAACCCCAAGGGAGGCGCGCACAAGACCACGGCCACCCTGTTGATCGCGGCGACCTTCGGCATCTATCGCGGCGGGTACACCCTGGCCTGGGACAACAACGAGACCATGGGCACTCTAGGCGTGCGAGCACAGTCCGCACGCCACACCAACACAGCGGTCGACCTGCTTCGCGATCTGGAGAGATTCAACGATGTGCGCTCGGCGCGCGTTGGAGACCTCGACAACTACGTGCGCAACCAGGGCGATGCCCAGTTCGACGCGCTCGCGTCCGACCTCGACCCGGCCGGGGCCGCGAGCATCGACGCCGTGGCGTTCCGCAAGCTGCACTCCACGCTCAGCCGCTTCTACCGGGTGCTCGTGATCGATACCGGCAACAACATGCGGGCCAGCAACTGGGAGGCTGCGGTCGACACGGCCGACCAGCTCGTCGTGGTCTCCACCATTCGGGAGGACACCGGCTACGGCGCGGCGTCGCTGCTCGACGGCCTGCGCCGCAAGGGCCACGCGAACAAGGTTGACCAGGCCGTGACGATCCTGGCCTCTCCGTCGAAAACGGTCGACCAGCAGCTCTCGGCTCGCCTGCACGAACACTTCGGCCAACTCACCCGCGAGGTGATCGACGTGCCCTACGACGCGTCACTCGTGGGCGGCGGGCCGCTCAACGTGGACACGCTCGCACCTCGCACTCGGGCGGCCTGGCTGCACGCCACCGCCGCCATCGCCGAGGGCCTGTAGGCGAGCCTCCCCCGGACCAGTCCGGCAAGGGACCAGTCCGGCAAGGGGCCGGTCCGGCAAGGGGCCGGGTACTACGAGGCGGCGAGTTCCCGAGAGCGTGCCAGTGCGGCATCCGTCGCGGTGTCGAAGAGTTCGCGCAGTCCACCCTTCGCCAGCTCGGCAACGGCGCGCTCGGTGGTTCCGCCCGGGCTCGTCACCTGGCGTCGCAGCTCGGTGGGCGTCTTGTCGGAAACGGCCAGTAGGGCGCTTGCGCCGAGGAATGTGCCGTTCACCATCACGGCGGCCTGCTCGGCGGTGAAGCCCTTGGCAACGGCCGTCTCGGTGAGCTGTTCGATGAGGTAGAACACGTACGCCGGGCCGGAGCCGGAGATGGTGCCGAGGGCATCCAGCTGGGCCTCCGGCACCACGAGCACGTCGCCGACCGTGGCGAACAGGGCCTGCGCCTCGGCGAGGTCCGCCGCCGTGGAGCGTGTTCCGGCACTCAGGCCGGTGACGGCCATGCCCACCACGGCCGGGGTGTTCGGCATCGAGCGGATCACGTGCACCGTGTCGGGCAGCAGCGACTCGAACGTGTCCACGGTCACACCGGCACACACGCTGATCACGAGGGCGCCGGGCTCGAGATGGTCGGCGATTTCGGCGAGCAGGTCGGGAACCATATAGGGCTTCACGGCAACGACGACGATCTTCGCGCCGCTGATCGCCTTGAGGTTGGCCTCGGGGTCGGTGGCGGTGGCGAAGGCGGTGACTCCGGCAGTGCCGGCGAGTTCCGCGGCCTTCTCCTCGGTGCGGTTGGTGGTGCGAATACCGCCCGCAACCTGTACTCCCGGCTTGAGCAACCCGGCCAGCACGGCACGGGCCATGGAACCGGCGCCGAGGAACGCGATGGTGGGCAGAGTGACGGTTTTCGTAGAAGTCATCCGATCAGTCTACTTTCGCGCCCACGGACGGTGCCGGGTGCGGCGCCGGAGGGGCTTGCGGAGGAGCTTCCGGAAGGCGCGTCCTAGGATGGGCGCATGAGTGCATCCGGCGGCAACAAGGCGATCGTGGCGGCTTTCGCTGCCAACCTCGGCATCGCGATCACGAAATTTATCGCGTGGGGGGTATCCGGTTCCGCGTCCATGCTGGCCGAGGGCGTGCACTCCGTAGCGGATGCCGGCAACCAGCTACTGCTCCTGCTCGGCGGTCGCAAGGCGAAGAAGCGGGCCGACCTGGAGCATCCGTTCGGCTACGGCCGGGAACGCTACGTCTACGCCTTCGTGGTGTCGATCATCCTATTCTCGATCGGTGGCGTCTTCTCACTGTATGAGGGCGTGAACAAGCTGCAGAACCCGCATCCGCTGGAAAACGTGTGGGTGCCCATTGTGGTGCTGCTGATCGCGATGGGGCTCGAAGGCTTCTCGCTGCGCACCGCGGTGACGGAATCGAACCATCTGCGCGGCACGCAGAGCTGGGTGCAGTTTGTGCGGCATGCCAAGGCGCCGGAACTGCCCGTGGTGCTGCTCGAAGACGTGGCCGCACTCACCGGGCTCGTTTTTGCGTTCCTCGGCGTAAGCCTCACCGTACTCACCGGCGACCCGGTGTGGGACGCGATCGGCACCATCGGCATCGGCCTGCTGCTCGTGCTGGTGGCCATCATCCTCGGCATTGAGACCAAGAGCCTGCTTGTGGGTGAGGGCGCGAGCGACCAAGACATGGAAGCGATCACCGCCGCCATTCTGGCCGGTCCCGAGACCGAGCGCATCATCCACCTCAAGACGCTGTACCTCGGCCCCGATGAGATGCTCGTCGGTGCCAAGATCGCGGTTGACGCGGATCGACGCTTCGCCCTGGTGGCCGCCGACATCGACGCGGTCGAGGAACGCATCCGCGCGGCCGTGCCCGTGGCCCGGGTGATCTACCTCGAACCGGACGTCTGGTTCGATCCCAACAGCGCGAACCCGCCGACGGACGCGTTCGTGATCAAGGGCCTCGAGTAGGGCGCCGGGCCGGGTCTTCGAAGAAGTCTCGCAGCAGAGTTCCGCACACGGCTTCCTCGACGCCGGCAAAGACCTCCACCCGGTGATTCAGGCGGCGGTCGCGCAACACGTCGTAGACCGAACCGGATGCCCCGGCTTTCTCGTCCCACGCGCCGAAAACCACAACCGGAATGCGCGCGGCCAGAATGGCCCCGGCACACATCACGCACGGCTCGAGAGTGACCACAAGGGTGCAGCCGGTGAGGTGCCAGTCGCGGCGGGCCGCGGCGGCTTCACGGATCGCGACGATCTCCGCGTGCAGGGTGGGATCCTGGTGCAGCTCACGCTCGTTGCGGCCCCGGCCGATCGTGACGCCCTCGGCATCCACCACCACGGCTCCCACGGGAACGTCACCGGTGGCAAGGGCGGCATCGGCCTCGAGCAGGGCCAGCCGCATCCATTCGGCGTGTGAATCCATGCCCGGCACCTCGTAATTTTCTCCGCGCACACGCGCGGCAGCCCGCAAGCGCGGCCTAGTAGAATTGAGCCTATGCGAGTCCACGTAGCCGACCACCCCCTCATCACGCACAAGCTCACCGTGCTGCGCGACAAGACCACTCCGTCGCCGCAGTTCCGCGCCCTCACCGAAGAGCTGATGACGCTCCTCGCCTATGAGGGAACACGTGGCGTTCGGGTTGAGGCCGTCACCGTTCAGACTCCCGTCTCAGCAGCCACCGGCGTGCGAATCAGCGATCCGAAGCCCCTCGTGGTGCCCATCCTGCGCGCAGGCCTCGGCATGCTCGAGGGAATGGTGAAGCTGCTGCCGACCGCTGAAGTGGGTTTTCTCGGCATGGCACGCAACGAAGAAACACTCGAGCCCACCACGTACGCCGAGCGCCTCCCGGATGACCTGTCCGACCGTCAGTGCTTCGTGCTCGACCCCATGCTCGCCACCGGCGGATCCCTGATCGCCGCCATCAATTTCCTCTTCGCGCGCGGGGCCGTGGATGTGACGGCCATTTGCATTCTGGCCGCTCCCGAAGGCCTCGCCGCCGTGGAGAAGGCGTTGGAAGGCCGCGAGGTCACCATCATCCTCGGCGCCGTCGACGACCACCTCGACGAGCTCGGCTACATCGTGCCCGGACTGGGCGACGCGGGCGACCGCTTGTACGGCCTGGTCTGACCCACACGCCATCCTTCGGCGCGTTCGTTGCCTCCGCCGTGGGGCAGCGACCGCGCCGTTTCTTTTGATCTCCGAACCGGTATGCAGGTTCTGCGTCGTTTGACGCGCCGGTGGGCATGAACTTCATTGATCTTTGATTAAGACGTTTTCAATCACAGAATCCTTTGCAGAACGTACGCGTGGCACGGAATCGCCCATACGGGGACGGACACGTGGACGTCATGCGTGTCACCTCGCGTCACGCACCGTCACAAAATTGACACAGTGAGTCACATTCGGCTTTACTCGCAGTTATGACAACCACTGCACGCCCCCTGACCTCCCTCGAGGCCCCCGGGACTGCCGGCATGATGATGGCCGGGTCCTCCGCCGTCGTCTGTTGTCGAATGTGTCGCTAACGCGCGGCCCTCGGCGCTAGTCGAACACCGGCACTAGCCGAACACCGACCGCCAGCCGAACACCGACCGAGTTCCACGCCCCTCCGCTGAGACGGCAGGCAGGTGAACTCATCCGGATGCTTCCCTTCACGAAGCCTTCGACACCCGGCACACGTGCCTCATCAGAACCTGCAGTCGCCACGGCGCCGGGTTCACCGAACCGTCACGCAAGGATTTCTCCCATGTCTCTCGCACACATCCACTCAAACCGTCCGGCACTCGCGATCGCCCCGCAGCCGACACCCCGCATCCGCGCCGTGCCGCAGGGCACCGAAGCCCGCGGATTCGTGCTCTACGTCGGCATCGACGAGGCCAAGGCCGCCGCGGCCGGAACCAGCCTGCACCGCATCGTGGAGGCGCTCAAGGCCCTGGCCAGCGGCCTGGCACCGACGGCAGAGACCTACGCCGCCGTGGCGCTCGCCCCGCAGGGCGCCGGGGGACGCGATGTGGACGTGGTTCGCCTTGCGCTGCAGGATCCGGCCGCACTCGCCGACCACCGCACGGAGGTGGACGATGTCGACCGCGCCCACAGCGGGGTTGTCGTTGACATCTCTCGTAAGCGCGTAATCCTCGACAACGAGACCGCCGCACTCACCTACAAGGAATTCGAGCTGCTGCAGTACCTCGTACTGCGTGAGGGCCGCACAATCGACCGGGCCGAAATCATTTCATCGCTCTGGGACGCCGCCGATGACGAGGACACACCGAACGAACGAACCATCGACGTGCACGTTCGTCGCCTGCGCGCCAAGCTCGGCCGCTACGAAGACATTGTGCGCACCGTGCGCGGCGTCGGCTACCGCTTCGACCGTCACGCCGACGTATCCATCCGCCAGGCCTCCACGCCGAGCCCCGATCGCTTCTAAGCGCTGGGTATCTAGGCACTGGATATCTAGGCACTGCATATCTAGGCACTGCATATCTAGGCACTGCATATCTAGGCACTGGATGACAGAGGGCCGGTCGTAGACTCTACGACCGGCCCTCTTCCCTTGCACCAAGAGTGTCCTGCAATCACATTTCACGCCTTCCGCCACAGCAAACGGTTGACGCACTCCGAATATATAACGAATGGGTAACGGACGCCACCCGAGTAGCAAAATTTCTGCTGCGAGTTTCCTCCGAGCCGCAGCGATGCACGGTGTCCCTCGATTCCTCCCTATCCTTAGGCTTGTGTGTGCACAACAAGACGAGGAGCAAGAGTGAGTGATCGGGACGTGACCGTGGGGGCCTGGGAGTCACTGTTTCGAGCCCAAGTAGCCATCATGCGCAGCCTGGCCGCCGACTTCCCGTCCCGTGATATTTCGTTCAACGAGTACGACGTGATGTTCAATCTCTCTCGGCAGCCCGATCGGCGCATCCGCTTACGCGAACTCAACCAGCACGTACTGCTCACTCAGCCCAGCGTGAGCCGCCTCGTAGACCGCCTCGTCTCCCGTGGCTTCGTGCATAAACTCAACGACCCCGACGATGGGCGCGGTGCCATTGTGGAGCTCACCGCCGAGGGGCTGGCACTTTTTCGCCGTGTCGCGGTCGCTCACATGAAAACGATCACCGAACGCATCGGCGATTCCCTCACGACAGAGGAGTTGGTGCAGTTCACGGCGCTGTGCGACCGGCTTCGCCTGGGTGGCAGTGGAGCGAAGGCCCTACCCCTCGCTCCACCGAGGCAGTCCTACTGAGGAATGCCTTCCTCGCGCGGCTTCCGAACAATACCTGCGAGAATTTTGCATCGTGCTCACGGCGCTGAGCTAAGCAGTGGCCATAACGGTACGTGATAAATCTTCACGTATTAATCACTGTACGCGCGATTGACCCCCAGTTGCGGGTACGGTCAGGATTGACGGAGAACTCTCGAACAACACCGTGACAATCGCAATCCGCCGACAACAAGGGCAGTGCGCAACAAAGCCAGCGCGCAACAGGGGCAGTGCGCAACAGGGGCAGTGCGCAACAGTGGCAGTGCGCAACAGTGGCAGTGGGCAATAAAAAAGCGACCCACCGAAGTGAATCGCTTTTCTTGCTGTGCGCCCGGAGGGATTTGAACCCCCGACCTATTGATCCGTAGTCAATTGCTCTATCCGCTGAGCTACGGGCGCCCGGCTACTTCCGAATGAAACGCTCGGAGGCAACTTGAAAACTATACCAGCATTCCGGGCAGCAGTTTGCCGCCTGCCGCGACCCGAGCACTTGACACCCGCCTCAGGCGCACGGCCTCCCCTAGCCAGCGGCGCGATCGGGTGGTTTACTCACCGCATGAGTGAGCACCTCTCTCTTCACGCTTCCGGTGACATGCGGTGCTACGAGACCGGAGGCGTGCGGTTCGGCTGCGAACCCCACAACGGGTGACGATGCGGTTCGCTGCAAGCCACGGCGAGGAAGGGGCACGACATGTCGCTCGAAACGAACATTATCGACGGATCTGCCACGGTCACGTCGAATCCCCTCGACGTGCGCGTGACCGGCGGAACCATCCGCGGGGTGAGGGAAGGCACGGTGCTGGCCTGGCGCGGTATCCCCTATGCCGCGCCCCCGGTGGGCGCTCTGCGGTTCCGGGCGCCGCAACCCGTGGTGCCGTGGACAGGAATTCGGGAGGCCGGCCGGTTCGGGCACGTCGCCCCGCAGGCCCCCCGACGCGCGTCCACGATGCACCCGCCCACGAGCGAGGATTGCCTCACCATCAACGTGTTCTCCCCCGGGAAGAGTCGACGCACCCGGCTCAGCCTCCCGGTGATGGTGTTCATCCACGGCGGCGGGTACAGCGTGGGGTCGGCGCAGGACTTCCCCGGGCAGGGAGAGGGCTTCGTACGCAGCGGCCGCGTCGTGTACGTCAATTTCAACTACCGACTGGGGGCGCTGGGCTACCTGGACTTCACCCGCTATTCCACACCCGCGCGGCCGTTCGAGAGCAACCTCGGGCTCCGTGATCAGGTGGCCGCTCTCAAGTGGGTGCGGGACAACATCCGCGCCTTCGGTGGAAATCCGCATAACGTGACCCTCTTCGGGGAATCCGCCGGCGGTAATGCGGCACTCACGCTGATGACGATGCCCGCCGCGCGGGGCCTGTTCGCCCGCGTGATCGCGCAGAGCCCGCCGCCCGGCGCGGCGTACTCACCCGAGCTCACCGCGGGCTGGGCGGAGGAATTCGTCACGGAGCTGCGCGCGCTCAGTCGCAAGCCGTCACCGCCCGACACCGTCGATCCCGGAGACCCCGTCGATACGGTGACGCTGCTCACCGAGGCTGATGCCACCGTACTCACCACGGCCGCTCTCGCCGTTCAGGCGCGTTCACCCGACGCCCGGCCGGGAACGTTTTGCCTCGCACCCGTCGTGGACGGTGACTTGCTTCCCGAGCGACCCATCGACGCCTTTCGCCACGGCAGGGCCCATCGGGTACCCCTGATCATCGGCACGAACGACCGGGAAGGCACGGTCTTTCGCGGTCGGGTCGACATTCTGCCCACCTCGCCGGTTCGCATCGACAGCCTCTTCAGGCAGGCCCCGAAGCACTCCCACGACGCCATGCGCGAGGCGTACCCCGGGTTGCCCACCCGGCGGGCGGCATTCGATTTCGGCGGAGACTTCGCATTCTGGTTCCCCAGCGTTACCGTTGGCGCGTTGCACTCGCGAGTCGCTCCTGTGCATTTCTACCGGTTCGACCTGGCGCCGCGCTTGCTGCGGGTGATCGGCCTCGACGCCACCCACGGCATCGAGCTGTACGCGCTCTTCAACGAAGTCGACACCGCATTCGCTCGCACCATGACCTCACTCGGCGGTCGTGAGCGGTTCATCAGCGCGGGTGAGCGGATGCGCCGCCACTGGCTGCACTTCGCCTGCACCGGCGTGGTTGAGCCCTCCTGGCCCGGATACACCGAGCTGGAGCGGCACACGCTGATCATCGACCACGTGGACCGGGTGGAGTCGGACCCGCGTGCCGACCGGCGCGAGGTGTGGCAGCAGTTTCTGCCCGACCTCTAGCGTGCGGCCTGGCCTAGCCTGGCCTGGTCCGGCTTGGTCGAAGCGGAGCCCCGCTGCGGGCATCTTCTGTGCCGACAGCGGGGCCGGAAACGCCGTCGGTTAGGGCTTCGGTTGGCTCGGAGCGGGCGACTCAGGAGGGCGAGGCCGGGGATCGTGGGGCTTCGGGTGCGGTGTGTCAGGCATCTGTCGTACCTCTTCTCAGGATTTCTGCGCGGAGGTCGGGCTCGTCAACTGCCCGGTCTACAGCAGACGGTACTCCTGTCTGCCGTTTCCCGACGGGAAGGGCTCTGTCAATGATCCAGCGTGTGTGCCGCCCGGCTGGCCGCGGCTGGCCGGAGCTGGCCGGAGCTGGCCGGTTCAATCGGGTGATTCGGTGATAGCACGGGACGCCGCAGCGTCACCGGACATCCGCTGGCCTCGGTGCCGAGCCCGCATGCTCATCACGGCGTCGACGAGAAAACCCATCACGAGCACGAAACCGATTGACGCCGCAACCGCCAACAGCGGGTTCGCGCTCAGCCATGACCCTGCGAGATAGCCGATGCCCACATGGTAGATCGTGTACACGCTGGAGGCGATCACCGACAGGGGCAGGTAGCGGCGCACCGCGAACCCGGTGGCGCCGGCAGTCATGGTGACGGCCACCCGGCCCACCGGAACGAACTTGGCGGTGAGAAAGAACAGGGCCGGGTGTCGACTCAGACCGCTGGAAGCCCACGCAAATGCCCCAGACACTCGCGGACGACGCATCCACGACCAGCGAGTGATCCCGATCCTACGTCCCAACAGAAAGGCGATCCCGTCACCCACAACGGTCGCCGCCACCGCCACCGCCAGCAGGGCCAGCACGGCGGGCCCCTTTCCAGCGGCGGCAAGCGCCGCCAGTGCTCCCACGAACGTCTCGCCCGGAACAAACGGAAAAAACCCGTCGATAATGAGCAGCGCCGCGAGGCATAGATAGGCCCACGGGCTGCCCGCCAGGAAGAAGATGATCTCGGTCAGCGTCACGATGCGTTGATAGTAAGCGTTCTCGGCTCAAATTGGGTGAACAGCGGCTGCGAACCGACTACCAACTCGGGCGGCGAGATGCTGCTACCGGCCTGATCTGTACTCCTTCGAAGTCACGCTGGTCGAGAAGTAGCAACCGCCAGGCCTCGGCCTTTGAGCTGCGGGAGTCGCACCTCACCGACTAGGGAATGCCGCACCAACGCGCGGCACTCCTCTCGCCGGCGGGCACTCGTCTGAACGAGTGCCTGCCAGCCAAACCAGTGCCTCGGGCACACTTCTAGCCCGATGCTCGGCTGGGCCGATTGACCCGGTGGGTGG
>Ga0209023_10005310_pt1 | contig 14152 bp, 16 predicted proteins | sample LakOneMetagenome_FD_187468 | JGI IMG/M metagenome (GOLD analysis project Ga0209023, IMG submission 187468) | Freshwater and sediment microbial communities from Lake Erie, Canada (SPAdes) (version 2) | ecosystem: Environmental > Aquatic > Freshwater > Lentic | place: Lake Erie, Canada...
ACAGCGGCGGACCGATGTCCGAGATCAACGTCACGCCCCTCGTGGACGTGATGCTGGTGCTGCTGATCATCTTCATGATCACGGCGCCGTTGATGTCGCACAAGATCAAGGTCGAGCTGCCGCAGGCGAACCTGGACAAGAAGGACGACTCCGTGCCGCCCACGCCGCCGGTGACCGTCACCGTCAAGGAAGACGGGACGCTGTACTGGAACGATGCGCCCATCACCAAGGAACTGCTGGAAAGCCAGCTCTCGGTCGAAGCGCAGAAGACCCCGCAGCCAGCCGTGAACCTGCGCGGCGACAAGGCCACCAAGTACCGGAGCATCCGCGAGGTGGTGGACCTGGCCCAGGCGCAAGGCATCCGCAAGGTGGGCTACATCGCCACCCGCGAACGCCCGAACTGACGAGGACACGACGATGGCATTCAGTACCGGTGGCTCCGGCGGGCCGATGGCCGACATCAACGTCACGCCCCTCGTGGACGTGATGCTGGTGTTGCTGATCATCTTCATGGTGACGGCGCCGATCCTGTCCTACCCGATCGATATCGACCTGCCGCAGAAATCCATTACCCCGCCGCCGGAAGTGAAGAATCCGCCGGACCCGATCAAGTTGCGCATCGATGCCGCCGGCCAGGTGTTCTGGAACGACAGCCCGGTGCCGCTGTCGGCGCTGCGCAACATGATGGACGCCGAAGTCGAGCGCGATCCCACCAACCAACCGACGCTGCAAATCAATGCGTCGGACGATTCCGATTACGGCATCCTGGCCAAGGTGCTGGCGACTGCGCGCAACGCGCAGATGCAGAAGATCGGTTTCGTCAAGGAATAAGGCCCGCGGCGCACTGCAGCGCGCCGCGACGCTTGCCGTTTCGTTTTCGAGCCGCCCGCAAGGGCGGTTTTTTTTTGCGACGAACTCACGCCATCGCGACGACGCACTGACGCTTCAGGCGTTCGCAAGGATCCGCAGGTAGGCGCGCACGGTCGCGTCGAGGCCGGCGTAGAGCGCTTCGTCGATCAATGCGTGGCCGATCGAGACCTCGGACACGCCCGGCACCGCGGCGAGGAAGGCGCCGAGGTTGCTCTGGCTGAGGTCGTGGCCGGCGTTCACGCCCAGCCCGGCGGCCTGCGCGCGCCGGGCGCTGTCGGCACAGGCAGTGAGCGCGGTGGAGGCGTTGCCCGTGGCGAAGGCGGCGGCGAATGGCCCGGTGTAGAGCTCGATGCGATCGGCGCCGGTCGCGGCCGCGGCGTCCATCGCGCCGCCGGCGTCGGCGAACAGGCTGACCCGGCATCCGAGTGCGTGCAGGGACGCGACCAGCGGCAACAGCGCCGCGCCCTCGCATACGAAATCGAAGCCGTGGTCGGAAGTCAGTTGCCCGTCGCCATCGGGCACCAGCGTCGCCTGCGCCGGCCGCGCCTGTTCGCACAGGGCAAGAAAGCCGGGATAACCCGGACGCGGAGGCGCGAAGGGATTGCCTTCGAGGTTGAATTCGACCGCGTACTCGCGACACAGCGCGGCCAGCGCCAGCACGTCGTCATGGCGGATGTGGCGTGCGTCGGGGCGCGGATGCACGGTGATGCCGTGCGCGCCAGCCTCCAGGCAGGTGCGTGCCGCGCGCAGCACATCGGGGGCATCGCCGCCGCGCGCATTGCGCAGCACCGCGATCTTGTTGACGTTGACGCTGAGGACGGTCATCGGGCGGCCCGCCCGCGCTTATTCCGCGGAGGTAGTGGACGACGATGCGTCGCGGCCGGCCGACTGCGCGAGGCGCCGGGCCTCGGCCTGCTCGCGCAGGCGCTTGAGTTCCAGCGGGTCGACCATTAGCGCCTCGTTGCGGCTACCGGCATCGACCCGGCTCGCAAGCAGGCCCAGCACCCACATCAGCAACAACGCCAGCGCCGCGAGCAGGGCGACCACGGCCAGCGCAACGGATTTGGTCAGTAACGCCAGGGCCAGCGCGCCCAGCGCCAACAGCAAGTACACCCACGGCATGGTTCATCCCCTCGGGCTCGCGTCAGGACGCCAGTCTAACCAACCCGCGCCATGCCTACAGCAGGGGCGAGGCCAATCGCGCCAGCGCTTCGGGCAGGCGCGCGGAGAGCAGCGGTTGCGCACGGTCGCCGCGGACACGCGGTGCATGCGCGAATTCGGCTTCGATCAGGCGCTCGAGCTCGCCGGCAACGGCGCGGTCGCGGAACAGGGTCTGCACCTCGAAGTTGAGGCTGAAGCTGCGGTGGTCGAAATTCGCGCTGCCGATCATCGCGAAATCCTCGTCGACCAGCAGCGCCTTGCTGTGCAGCATGCGCGGTCCGTATTCGTAGACCTTGACGTTCGCCGCCAGCAGTTCGTCGAAATACGAGCGCGCGGCGTAGGTCACCGCGCGGCTGTCGCTCATCTTCGGCACCATCACCCGCACGTCGAGCCCGCCGAGCGCGGCCGAGGTCAACGCCATCATCGCCGCCTCGCCCGGCACGAAGTAGGGCGTGGTCAGCCATACGCGCCGGTTGGCGGCATGGATTGCGGAGACATACATGCGGTGGATCGCTTCCCACGACGAATCCGGCCCGGACACCAGCACTTGCGCCGCGATCATGCCCGGCTCGGGTGGCGGCATCGCCCGCGCCACCGAGGCGATGAAACCGCGGTCGTTCGTCGCATACGCCCAGTCCTCGACGAAGGTCAGTTGCAGCGCGCGCACGACGTCGCCGGTGATGCGCATGTGCAGGTCGCGGTAGGCATCGTCGCGCAGCGCGTCGTTTTCCTCGTCGGTGACGTTGATGCCGCCGGTGTAGCCGATGGCGCCGTCGATCACCACGATCTTGCGGTGCGTGCGCATGTTGACCCAGGTGCGGGTCCAGATGCGGCCGAAACGCGCCGGATGGAACCAGGCGAGTTCGCCGCCGGCATCGAGCAGCGGCTGGAAGAATCGTCGCTTGGCCTTCGACGATCCCAACGCATCCAGCAGCAGCCGCACCTTCACCCCGGCGCGGGCGCGTTCCACCAGCGCGTCGCGGATCATGGCGCCGGTGCGATCGGGCGAGTAGATGTAGTACTCGAGGTGGACATGGTCGCGCGCGGCACGGATGTCCTCGAGCAGCGCGGCATAGGTGGCGCTGCCGTCCTGCAGCAGGCGCACGCCGGTCGCGGTGGACGGCGGCAGGTGCGAGGTTGCCTGGCCGAGGCGCGCGAGCTCCTCGCCGGTTTCATCCAGCGCGTTTTCCTGCGCGCGCGGCAGGTCGACACGATTGCGCGAACGGCGCAGGCGCTGGCGCTTGAGCTTCTGCGGCCCGAACACCAGGTACACGAGGAAGCCGACGTAGGGCAGGGCGGCGAGGCTGACCAGCCAGCTGATCGTCGCCACCGGTTCGCGCTTCTGCAGCACGATCCACAGGCCCAGGCCGACCAGGTAGATCGCCCAGCCCGCGGCGAGCCAGGCGCGGATGTGCGGCACGGACCAGAACGCTTGCCAGGTTTCATGCAGCGCATCGAGCATTGGCGGAGTCCGTCGTCGCGGCGCTTGCGACGCCTGCGGACTAGGCTAGCGGCATGCCGCTCGAACGCAAGACCGCATTGCCGCAGGCGAACGCGATCAAGGGTCGTGGCGCGGCGTCGTGGGTGCCGGGGCGCTACGAAAAAACCGTCGCACACGGCGAAGACGATGGTTGGGATTCGCTCCATGCCGAAAGCGAATTCATGCCGGATCCGCGCCCGGACACCCGCGTCACCGAGGAACGCGCGCGCAGCATCATCAGCCGCAACCAGTCGCCGGACATCGGCTTCTCGCAATCCGTGAATCCGTATCGCGGCTGCGAACACGGTTGCGTGTACTGCTTCGCGCGACCTTCGCACGCCTATCTGGATTTGTCGCCCGGGCTCGATTTCGAAACCCGGCTGTTCGCCAAGACCAATGCGGCCGAACTGCTGCGCAGGGAACTGGCCAAGCCCGGCTACGTGCCACGGCCCATCGCGCTGGGGATCAACACCGATGCCTACCAGCCGATCGAGCGCGAACGCCGCATCACCCGCGCCTGCCTGGAAGTGCTGGCCGAGGCGCGGCATCCGGTGAGCCTGATCACCAAGTCCGCGCTGATCGTGCGCGACCTCGACCTGCTCGTGCCGATGGCCGAACAGGGACTGGTCGCGGCGATGCTGTCGGTGACCACGCTCGACAACAAGCTCTCGTCGCAGCTGGAACCGCGCGCCGCGGCGCCGCACACGCGCATCAAGACGATAGCCATGCTGCACGCAGCCGGCGTGCCGGTCGGGGTGATGGTCGCGCCGATCATCCCGATGGTCACCGACAAGCATTTGGAACATATCCTCGAAGCCGCGCACGCGGCCGGCGCGCGCGCCGCCGGCTACGTGCTGCTGCGGCTGCCGCACGAGCTCAAGCAGGTCTGGCGCGAATGGCTGGAACTGCACCTGCCCGAGCGCGCCGAACACGTGATGTCGCTGGTCCGGCAGATGCGCGGCGGCAAGGATTACGACAGCGCGTTCGGCACCCGCATGCGTGGCGAAGGCCCGTTCGCCGATCTGATCGCCATGCGTTTCGCCAAGGCGCGAGCGCGATTCGGATTTCCGGGCCTGCCGCCGTTGCGCAGCGACCTGTTCCGCGCGCCCAAGATCGATTCGCCGCAGGGCGACCTATTCTGAGGCGAAACAAACCCCGGTCGGAGCCGGGGTTTTTGCCAGGAATGCGGAACCCGCCAGCGTCAGAGGATGGATTCGTCGTTGTCGTAGGGTGACTGGCACTGCAGGTCGTCGGGGTAATCAGAAAACCCGTCGCCGTCGTCGTCGAGGCCATCGCCGCATTGCGGAAGCGGCGGCGGCGCGCTGCCGTCGCTGCTGTCGTGGTCGTAATGGCCGCGCTGCACCGACAGGATCGAAACCCCGGGCGGCAAGGTACAGGTCACCGACAGGACCGGGCGCTGGTGGTCGTAAACGCTGGGCGGGGCGCCCAGCGTGGAAATGCTCGTGGTGCTGCCATCCGCGGCCGTGGTGAGCGTGGGGATGGTGAGGTACTGGATGTTCGCCAGGGTATCCGAATAGCGGGCCACGCCGGTGCAGTTGACACCGTGGCTCGCGCCATCGAACGAGGCGAGGTTCAGCCCGATGTACTGGGTATCGCCGCCGGAGGAGTCGACGTCCACGCTGCAGATGACGAAGGCGTTCTTGCTGCCTTCGTTGCGGAAGCCGGTGGCCTTGGGCCGGACCCCGGTGTCGGTGGTCGGGACGCTCAGCGTGCAGGCGTTGCCCGCGTCCTGGGTCAGGGTCTTGAGCACCGAACCGGCGATGGCGGGCGCCGGCGCGAGGGCGGCCCCCAGCAGGGCGGAAGCGATGGCGGTCGGGATGGCGCGCATGTGGGTTCCCCTGGAAACGACGCGGAGCGGTCGTCACCTCCCATGCGTAAAACCATCCCGAAAGCGGACATGGTTCCGGAAAAAACGAAACCCGGCCGGGGCCGGGGTTCGCGTAAAGCAGGCGCGCCGGTTTCAGTTGCCGACGTCGATGTTTCCAACGGACTCGAAGCCCTGCAGCGCCACGTTCGGCGGCAGGGCGCAGGTCACCGACAGGTTGAGCCCGCCGGAAATGGGCAGGCCGGCGGTGCCGCCGAAATCCTCGGACGTCCACGACTGGGATCCGACGCCGGACGCGGGCACGCTGACGGTCTTCGCGGAATAGTACGGACCGGCGAAGCCGACCAGGCCGGTCACGCCGGTGCAGGACATGGAGTGCGCGAGTCCGTCCACCGACGTGAAGATCAGCGTCGTCGACACGACGGTATCGTTTTCGTAACCGCCCATGCCGCAGATGACGAACTGGCTGGTCGTGCCTTCGTTGCGGTAGCCGTTGGCGCGCGGGCGGACCTTGGTGTCGGTGGTCGGAATGCTCAACTGGCAGGCATCGGCGGCCGGGAATTCGTAGGTCTTGGTCAGCGTTGCCGACGTTGCGTTGGAGGCGACGACAAACGCGGCGGCGAACGCGCAACACGAAACGAATGTGCGGAAGATCGATGGCATTTCGCTTGCCTCAGTTGCCGACGTCGATGTCCTGCTCGGACTCGAATCCCTGCAGGGCCACGTTCGGCGGCAGGGTGCAGGTCACCGACAGGTTCAGGCCCTGGTCGATGGGATCGCCATCATCGCCGCTACCGAAATCCTCGGCGCCCCAGGTCGCGAACGAATATCCGCTGGCGGCGATGTTCACGGTCCTGGTGGAATAGATCGGCCCGCTGCCATTGCCGGCCAGGCCGGTGACGCCGGTGCAGGACATGCTGTGCGCCTGCCCGTCCATCGAGGTGTACAGCAACCCCATGTGCAGCACCGTGTTCCTCTCGTAACCGCCCATGCCGCAGATGACGAACTGGTTGGTCGTCCCTTCGTTGCGGTAGCCGTTTGCGCGCGGCCGCACTTGCGTGTCGGTGGTGGGGATGCTCAGCTGGCAGGCGTCCGCGGCCGAGAATTCGTAGTACTTGGTTTGCGTCACGGCCATTGCGGTTGGCGCAGCGGTCAGTGCGACGGCGAGCGGCGCGGCGATGAAGCCGCCTGTCATGTTGCGCACGGATATTCCCCTGGCGCTGTGGTGCATGGCGAAGACGCGAGCATAGCGGAAAGCGCCGACGCGGCGGTTCGCGGGCGGCAAACGAAAACCCCGGCCTGGGCCGGGGTCTCGTGCAAGCGAACAACGCTCTTAAGTGCCGATTTCCACGTTCTGGTTGATTTCGAGATGGGTAATCGCTACTTGCGCCGGAAGGGTGCAGGTCACCGAGATGTTGTACGGCGTGAACGACGATCCAGGGAAACCAAAATCCGACGGAAAGACATACGCATAGGTTGTCCCCGACGAATCCGCGGTGATGGTCTTGGTGACGTACACCAGCGAGGAAGGCGTTTGATCGGTTCCCGCCACGAAAGTGCAGTTGACCGAGTGGCTCCCGCCATCGATTGAGGTGAGGAAAACGTTCATGACATTGACACCGCCGGTATAAACGGTACCGCCATAGCCGCAGATCACGTACTTGGCGGCTGTGCCTTCGTTGCGGTAGCCGTTGGCGCGCGGACGCACCACGGTATCGATGGTGGGCAGGGAGAGCTGACAGGAATCGCCGGGAGCCAGCATGTACCACTGGGGCGAGGTGGCGGCCGATGCGGCCGGCGCGACAACCAAGCCGACGGCGAGGGCGCCGGCGGCGGTGCAAAGGGACTTCGAAAAGGGAAGCATGGGCAATCCTTTGAATGAGTCGCGACGCAGACCGGTCGCACCCACAATGAACGGGGAGTGGTGCAACGACCGGCCAAGCAAGGGTCTTCTCCTTGTTCGGTTGGTTCAGCCGAACTCCGGCCACAGTTTTCCGCCCAGCCACAGCCAACGCGCCATCCACGCGCTGACCAGGGCGATCAGCACGGTCAGCGGCAGGCCGATGCGCAGGAAATCGCCGAAGCGGTACTGGCCGGGGCCGAGGATCAGCAAATTGCCGTGGTGGCCGATCGGAGTCAGGAACGCGACCACCGCGCCGAGCGCGGTGCACACCACGAACGGCGTCGCCGGCAAGCCGAAGGATTGCGCCAGCGCGATCGCGATCGGCCCGAGCAGGGCAGTGGTCGCCGCGTCGCTCATCACCTGGGTCAGCAGCGCCGCCACGCCGAACATCACCAGCAACACCGCGAACGAGGGCCAGTCGGCGATGACCTGGAACAGGCCGCGTGCAAGCAAGTCGGCGGTGCCGGTCTGTTCCATCGCGATGCCGAGCGGAATCACCCCGGCGATCATCACGAAGATGCGCACATCGATGCCGCGATAGGCCTGCTTCACGTCGATGCAGCGCGTCACCACCATCGCCACCGCGCCGAACAGGAACGCGAGCGGCGCCGACAGCCAGCCGCTGACGGTCGCAATCACGGTCGCTGCGAGGATCACCAGCGCCAGCGGCGCGCGCAGGCGGCGCTTGGCCTCGCCCGCGAACGGCACCAGCATCAGGAAACCGTGGTGCGCGGCCAACTCGGCGAAGCGCGATGGATGGCCGTACAGCACCAGCAGGTCGCCTTCCTGCAGGCGCGCATCGGTGAGCCTGGGCTCGACGACGCCATCGCGGCGCCACAGGCCGACGATCAGCGCATGGAACTGGCGGGAAAAATCCAGCTCGCGGATGCTGCGGCCGATGAACTCCGAGCCCGGCGCCACCACCGCCTGCACCAGCTGTGGTTCGCCTTCGCCGCCGATCTTGTCCTGGAAGTGTGCGATCGCGTGCAGGTCGATGCCCGGATCGTCGTGCAGGGTCATCAACTCGTCCGCGGCGGCTTCCACCAGCAGCACGTCCCCGGCCAGCAACGGACTCGCCGGGGTGAGGTCGTCGCGGCGGCGACCGTCGCGCAACCAGCCGATCAGGCGGAAGCGCGCGCCCTGCGCCTTCTGCAGTTCCGCCAGCGGACGCGTGGCCCAGCGCCCGTCCTTCACCACCACCAGCTCGGTGCGGTAGCGGTCCAGGCGCAGGTATTCCTCGTCGCCGTGCTCGCCGCTGCGACGCGGCAGCAGCCAGCGCGCGAGCAGCATGTAGCCGACGCCGACCACGACCAGGGCGATGCCGATCGGGGTGATCGAGAAGATGCCGAGTTCGCCGTTGCCATTGCGCGCGAGCATGTCGCTGGCGAGCAGGAACGCCGGCGCGCTGACCAGGGTCAGGGTGGTGCCGAGCGAGGCCGCGAGCGACATCGGCATCAGCAGGCGCGAGGCCGGCAGGCGGTGTTCGCGCCCGTGCTTGAGCAGCAGCGGCAGCATCATCGCGGTCACCATCACGTGGTGGGTGAACGCCGCCAGCGCCGCCACCGCCGGCATCACCACCGCGATGGCGCGCGATTCGCTGCGCCCGGCCGCGCGCCCGATCCAGTGCCCCAGGCGCTCGGTGATGCCGGTCGCGGACAGGCCGCCGGAAATCACGAACACCGCCGCGACGATGATCGCCGGCTCGCTGGAGAAGCCCGACAGCGCCTGCTTCGAATCGAGCAGGCCGGTCAGGACCAGCGCCAGCAGCAGCACCATCGCGGTCACGTCCACCCGCAGCCGTTCGCTGACGAACAGGTACAGCCCGCCACCCAGGATCAGCAGGAACAGGCCCTGGTCCAGGGTCATCGGGTCGGGATCATGCGGTGGGCGGGAGGGAACGTGTTCAAGGCCATGGCGGGATTGTGCGGCATCGGCGTTCACGCCACGTCGACACAAGCCCCCGCACGCCGGCCTAGACTCCCAGACTCGACGATTCGTGCCCGACGACGTGACCTCGTACAACGCGCCAACCAGCACATCGCCCGGGGGGGACCGGTTCCAGCGGGTCATGGACTCGACCGGGGTCGGCATGGCGATCGTGGGCCTGGATGGGCGCATCGCCGAGGCCAACCCGGCGCTGGCGGCGATGCTCGGCGCCACGCCGGCGCAACTCGCGGGCCGCGATGTGCGCGAGTTCACCCATCCCGACGACCTGGGCCTGACCGAGCGCATCTTCGCGGATCTGCTCGAAGACCGGCGCTCGAGCCTGGGTGCGGAGAAGCGCTATCTGGCCCGCGGTGGCCGGGTGGTGCACGTTCGCCTCGATACCACCCTGCTGCGCGACGCGGACGGACAGCCGCTGTATTTCCTCTCGCAGATGACCGATGTCAGCGAGCAGCGTCACGCCGAACGCGAACTGCAGGCGTTGAACGCGAACCTGGAGGTGCATGTCGCCGCACGCACGCACGACTTGCAGGTCGTGTGCGAAGACCTGCAGCGCTTCGCCTATGGCGTATCGCACGACCTGCGCGCGCCGCTGCGCAGCATCGCCAGCTTCGCCAGGCTGCTCGACGACCGCGCCGGCGACGGCCTCGACGAACAGGGCCGCGATTATCTGCGCCGGATCCGCGAGGCGGCGACGCAGATGGAAACCCTGATCGCCAGCCTGCAGGAACTGTCGCGGGTGATGCAGGGTGAATTCCGTTCCGAGCCGGTCAACGTCAGCCTGCTCGCCGACTGGGCCGGCGCCGAGCTGCAGGACGCCGAACCGCGCCGCGCCGCGAGCATCGAAGTGCAGCAGGGCCTGGTCGCGCGCGGCGACGAGCGCGCGCTGAAGCAGCTGTTCACCGCGCTCTTGCACAACGCATGGAAGTTCTCGCGCGAACGCGAATCCGTGCGGATCGAGGTCGGCGGCATGCGCGAAGGCGAGGTGCTGCGGGTGGAAGTGCGCGACCACGGCATCGGCTACGATCCGCGCTACGCCGACAAGCTGTTCCAGCCGTTCCAGCGACTGCACGGCGCGGACGAAGGCGCGGGCAACGGCCTCGGCCTCGCGATCGCGCAACGCATTGCCGAACGCCACGGCGGCCGCATCACCGCCCGTTCCGAGCCGGGCGCGGGCGCGATCTTCACCATCGAACTTCCGGCCGGGGAGGCGGGCTGATGGCCAAGGAAATCCTGCTGGTCGAGGACAACCCCGACGACGTCGAGCTGACCCGCATCGCGTTCGAGGAAGCCAAGGTCACGAACCTGCTGCGCGTGGCGAACGATGGCGCCGAGGCGCTCGATTACCTGTTCGCACGCGGCAAGTACGCCGACCGCGATCCGGCGAACCTGCCGTCGCTGGTGCTGCTCGACCTCAACCTGCCCAAGGTCGACGGTCGCGAAGTGCTGCAGGCGATCCGCGCGGACCCGGCCACGCACACCCTACCGGTGGTGGTGCTGACCACCAGCACCGAGCCGTACGACGTCGATGCGACCTATGCGCTCGGGGTCAACAGCTACATCCGCAAGCCGGTCGACTTCGAGCAGTTCGTGTGGGCGGTGAAGCAGGTCGGCCTGTACTGGCTGGTGTTGAACGAAACGCCCGACGCGACCGCCTGAGCAGCGTCAACCCGTCTCGGCGTGGTAACGCTCCGCGGCTTCGACTTCGTGCTTCGAACCGAGGAACACCGGCACGCGCTGGTGCAACTGCGTCGGCGCGACGTCGAGGATGCGTCCGCGCCCGGTGCTGGCCGCGCCGCCGGCCTGTTCCACCAGCAACGACATCGGGTTGGCCTCGTACATCAGGCGCAAACGCCCGCCCTTCGCCATGCATTTCGCATCCAGCGGATAGGTGAAGATGCCGCCGCGGGTCAGGATGCGGTGCACGTCGGCGACCATCGAGGCGACCCAGCGCATGTTGAAATCCTTGCCGCGCGGGCCTTGCTTGCCGGCGAGCAGGTCGGCGACGTAGCGCTGCACCGGCGCTTCCCAGTGGCGCTGGTTGGAGGCGTTGATCGCGAACTCCTGCGTGTCGGCGGGAATGCGCACGTCGCGCTGGGTCAGCACGAAGCTGCCGAGCTCGCGGTCGAGGGTGAAGAAATGCGTACCGTGCCCGACCGTGAGTACCAGCACCGTGCTCGGCCCGTACACGCAGTAGCCGGCGGCGACCTGGGCCGTGCCCGGTTGCAGGAAATGTTCGTCGGCGGGCGAGGTCACTCCCTCGGGGCAGCGCAGCACCGAGAAGATGGTGCCCACCGACACGTTGACGTCGATGTTGGAACTGCCGTCGAGCGGATCGAACAGCAGCAGGTAGTTGCCGCGCGGGTATACGTCGGGGATGGGTTGCGAATGTTCCATTTCCTCGGACGCGAGCCCGGCGAGGTGCCCGCCCCAGGCATTGGCCTCGAGCAGGATCTCGTTGCTGAGCACGTCGAGCTTCTTCTGCGCCTCGCCCTGCACGTTGATCGATGCGTCGCCGCCGCCGGCGTCGCCGAGCACGCCGCCGAGCGCGCCCTTGCCCACCGCGACCGCGATCGACTTGCAGGCGCGCGCGACGACCTCGATCAGCAGGCGCAGGTCCGGGCCGATGCGGCCGGCGCGCTGTTCCTCGATCAGGTAACGAGTCAGGGAAATGCGATCCGGGGACATGGCGGCGAAGGGCGGGCGGCGGGATGGGCATTGTCGCCGATGCGGGCGCCTCCCTGCTGACACCAGGCTGTCAGCGGGGCGGGCGCAGGCTGGCGACCCCGCACCAGGAGACGCCCGCATGTGGTTGCACGAAAGCAGGATCGAAATCGATGCGTCCGCCGCCGCGGTGTGGGCGCGGTTCGCCGACGTGGCCGGATGGAAGCGCTGGAACGCCGGCGTCGCCGACTGCGTGCTGCACGGCGCGTTCGCCGACGGCGTGAGTTTCGACATGCGCCTGCCCGATGGAACCGCGTTCCGCGGCCGCCTGTTCGACGTGGTCGCGGGCCGCTGCTTCGCCGACTACACCGAGGTCGGCGAGCATCGCGTGCGGGTCTGGCACCGGATCGATCCGCTGGATGCCGGGCGTTGTCGCGTGACCTACCAGGCGGAGGTCCAAGGCCGGGACGCGGCCGGTGTCGGCGATGCGGTGACCATGGATTTCGGCGAGGTGCTCGCCGCGCTCAAGCGCGATGCGGAGGCGTTCGCATGAACCGCGACGACCGACGCGATTTCGATTTCCTGCACGGCCGCTGGCGGGTGCGCAACGAACGCTTGCGCGAGCGCCTCGCCGGTTGCACGGAATGGGAACGGTTCGACGCGACGAGCACGTGCCAGCCGCTGCTCGGCGGGCTCGGCAACCTGGAAACCTTCGACAGCGACTGGAACGGCGGTTATCGCGGCATCGCCCTGCGCCTGTACGCGCCGGCGACGCGGCGCTGGAGCATCCATTGGGCCGGCGATCGCAGCGGTGAACTGGAACCGCCGGTGCATGGCGGGTTCGAAGGCGATGTCGGCACTTTCCTCGGCGAGGATCGCCACGAGGGGCGCCTGGTGCGCGTGCGCTTCCTGTGGACGCGGATCGATGCCGACCACGCGCGCTGGGAACAGGCGTTCTCCGTCGATAACGGCGTGCATTGGGAAAGCAACTGGTTCATGCATGCCACCCGCGAAGGAGCGACGCCTTGAACGTCCTGCGCGGCGCGTTGCCGATCCTGGTCCTGTTGTTCGCGACATCGCCGGCACACGCCAGCGAAACCCCGGAGTCGACCGCAATGGAACAACACGCGCATCCCGTCTACGAACTGCGCCAGTACACCCTGCATCCCGGCCAGCGCGATACGCTGATCGGCTTGTTCGAGGATCGGTTCATCGAACCGCTGGAACGCGACGGCATGCAGGTGCCCGCGCATTTCCGCGACCTCGACAATGCCGATCGCTTCGCCTGGTTCCGGCGCTTCGACGACATGGCCGCGCGCGGGCGGGCGTTGCCGGCGTTCTATCGCCAGGATCCGATCTGGCAGCAGTACCGCAACGATGCCAACGCCACGATGCTCGATTCGGACAACGTGCTGCTGTTGCGCGAGGCGTGGCCGGGATCGGGCTTCGCCGCGCCCGTCGCGCCGCGCCCGCCGCTCGGCGCGACGTCGCGTTCGAACGCCGTGGTCGTGGTCACCACCTATGCGCTGGTGAATCCGGTGGACGATGCGTTCATCGCGTTCTTCCGCGGCACGCTGGCGCCGCGCGCGCAGGCCGATGGCGCGAAATTGCTGGCGACCTTCGTCAGCGAGGAAAGCGCGAACAATTTCCCACCGCTGCCGGTGCGCCTCGAGCATGTGCTGGTGTGGGTGGCGTCCTTCGCCGACGACGCGGCCTATGCGCGCTATCGCGAACGCGCCGCCAGCGATCCGCGCTGGGCCCGCGACATCACGCCGACGCTGCTGCAGCGCCTGGTCTGGCCCGCCGACGTGCATCGCCTGCGCCCGGCCGCGCGTTCGCTGCTGCAGGATTGAGCGCGAGACACGAGACGCGCGATCATGTCGCATGCGTCGCGCCGATCGCCTGTTCCTGATCATCCATGCCCTGCGCGGGCGCCGCACCGCATTGCCCGCACGCGGGCTGGCGCAGACGCTGGGTGTGTCGCTGCGCACGATCTACCGCGACGTCGCCGACCTGCAGCGCTCCGGCGTGCCGATCGAAGGCGAGGCCGGGGTCGGCTACATGCTGCGCAAGGGCGCGGACATCCCGCCGCTGATGTTCGCCGCGGATGAGCTCGAAGCCCTGGTAGTCGGCACGCGCTTCGTGCGCGCGTTCGGCGGCGAGCGCCTGGGCCGCGCGGCCAGCGCCGCGCTGCTGAAGATCAACGCGGTGCTGCCGCCGGAACTGCGCGAACGCGGCCGGCGCACGCGCATCTTCGCGCCCGAACTCGACAACCGGATCGAGG
>Ga0209023_10005311_pt1 | contig 14150 bp, 15 predicted proteins | sample LakOneMetagenome_FD_187468 | JGI IMG/M metagenome (GOLD analysis project Ga0209023, IMG submission 187468) | Freshwater and sediment microbial communities from Lake Erie, Canada (SPAdes) (version 2) | ecosystem: Environmental > Aquatic > Freshwater > Lentic | place: Lake Erie, Canada...
CAGCGCCGGGCCATTTTCGTTTCAGGAGTATGGATAGATGACCGCTTCTCTTATCTTCGACGCACCGCTTGGATCGCTCGTGTCGTACAGCGACAACCAGCCGAAACCGCCGGCCCGCTTCGGCAAAAAACTTGCCTCGTGGAAATCCCGCAATGGTGTCGGCCGTCTCGTACGAAAGGAACCGGCCCGCGAGCGGCCGACCTATACGAGCCCGCCATGCTTCACCCTTCACGAAGGCGACTTCGGCAAGAATGGCATTGTCCTGGTCACCGTCATGCGAAGCTACGGCATCGACAGCGATCTGACCTTCAAAGTGATCGAACGGCCAAAAGTCGGGCAAGTCCGTGTCGTGCAGAATGTCGGCGACAATGTCGGATTGTTGCATCTGGCAGACAGTCGTGAAGCGGCCGAACTCTGGCTCGCGAAAGAAGGGCACAGCCGCTCTACCCTGGATGAAGTAACGGCTGACGAGACCAGCGCCGACGATGCCGGCTGGGACAGCTACACGCTCCTGCTGTTGATCAGTCGATGGCTTGAGGAGAAGCATCTTTCCCAAGGTCTGATCGAGCATCTGTCCGCCCTAGCCACGGACGAGGAATAGCCCGGACAAAATCCACATTGCGGCGGCTGTGTCGCACCTAAAACCTTCCTGCAACCGCACGGCCCGGCTTCGACAGAAGTCCGGGCCGTCGCAATTTTTACGGAGATATCCGATGTTTCAATGGACGAAATCCTGCTCGTATGATGACGATCATAAGCGACGCCACGGCCCGTTCCCGACTAAAGAAACTTGCAGCCGAGTTGCGGCTTCCGCAAGGATCATTCGAGGTTCGATCGAACAAAGCCGGGATCGCCGTCAGCGGTGAAATCACCCTGCACCACGACCGGTTTTATCTTCAGGTCAGCCAGTTCGGGCTGTCGTCCGGCCACGGCATTTTAATCCGCACCTGCAAGGGGCGCAAAGACTATACCGGCGGCCCGAACCACTTTGTCGGTCTTCAGTTGCTTGACGACATTCCAGCCCTTGCCGCGGCGGTGCATGCGACGACCGGCATCGGCCCCGACGGCGCCATTGCGGAAAGCTGCCAGCCGTCCTGTCATTCGACCAAAATCGTAGCGGCCGTCGTTCCCCGGCACCGCCGGCCCTATGCCGTCGCAGAACATGGGGAGGACCGGCCATGACTTTCGGATCAATCGCCACCGACCTGGAACTTGCCCGCATGGCGCCGGTCGAGCGGGAACTGGCAAAAGCGTTTGCCGCCGAACTCGGTCATGCACCCCTACGATCACGCGCGATCCTCAGTGAAGCTGCACGGAGGACGTTGGCAAGACTATTTTGCCTATCATCATTATTTGGATTCCTCGAAAGCGGCGCTTTGCCATTTCACCCACCGCGCCCTGAAGCATCACATCGAGGGCGTCGCGGCCGCCCGGCAGATTTTCGGCGACCTTATCGCCAACAGCGATGGTGTCGACGTCTCAACCGAAACGCTCGGCCGCCAGCACCTTGCCGAAGACTGCCGCATGTTGCCGTCGGCAGCCGACTGGGTGACCGGTTTCGATCCGCCGGACTGGCTACCTTGCGTGATACCGACGATCGAGAACCTGGTTGCCGACGACGTCCGTCGTCATGGAGGCGAGGCGACAACGTACCGAGACCTCCATCGCTGGTTCTACGACACGAAAGTATGGGTGGATGGACCCGCTTGGTTCCTGTTTCGGCATCATGCCTTCGGTGTTTTCGAGGCCGAAGAACGTTTCGGCCCCGTTCTCGGCGACGCCAATGCCCTGAACGTGCCAACCCGTGTTGTCGCAGAACGCCATGTCCAGCGCGTGCTCGGCCGCATCCCACCGGCGTCCGACTTTCTGCGGCGTGTCAAAGGCGAGCGCTGGATGCTGCAGGCGACATCGCCGCGAAAACTCGGTCTCGACTGACGGCTTGCTGCCAGGGCGGACCTACACGTCCTCCAGACAATCTGCCGCGATATTCCCGGACCGGACTGAGCGTCTCGGCCGAAAAGGAATCTTGCATCACAAAATAGGAAAGCACCATGAGCGAACAACTGGAAGCGCGCAGTTTCGTCGTAATCTCTACCGGCCACATTAGTTTCGAGACCGGAATACTGCTCGACGAGACGGAACCGAAGCAGTGGCCGTGTGTCGGTGGCTGCTATGCCGACTATGGCTGGTTTGTCTACGCGCATGACGAAAACTGCGGTGTTGGCGACCAGCACATTCCCGACGACCTGTTCGCAGTCATGGCGTGGGCCAGGACCAAGGGGTTCCACTACATCTTGTTGGATCGAGATGCTGACGAGGTCGGCGATCTTCCATGGTTCGATTGGTAGGTGAGGCCATGAGCTGGGCGGAAATCAGGACCGACGGCAGCAAGATGTTCGGTAAACAGCCGATGATATCGAGACGCTGCGGACTGTCCTTGTGCGTGAGCCGCTTAAAGGGGCGCGCCACACGGCGGTAGAGAAGGAGTGGGGGCGGGGAGGGGCTGAAGCGGGGCGGTTGAGAGAGCGCCGCCCTGCCTTGGCCCTTTCCGCTCTCCGGAGATCCTTTCCATGTCGACAACCGAGATCGAATCCAAAACCGCTACGATCGTTCCAGACGACCAACGCCCCGCATTCCTGCCAGCCCTGTTCGGCAGATCGCTTTTGATCGTTGCCGAATTTGCGGTCTACAGCTTTATGGAGAAGCTGAGCCCGCTCGACTATCGCGGCGGTTATTGGCAGTTCTACGAGAAGGACGGCAAGCCGCTCTTCCTGGTGCCGACATCGAAACCGCGATATCGGATCACCGGCGAGATCACCACGTTCCAGGGTGAGGTGTCTGCCGAAGCCGCTGGCATCATCGCCACGCTGTTCGCCTTCTCGCACTTGTCGTTCGCCCATGAATCCGATCTTCTCGCCGAGGGATACGCGCGTCTCCACGCCCATGTAGACGGGCACCCGGAAGCCTCCGAGATCTATCAAGCCATCGACTGATCGAGGCCGCCGCCGGGCGCGACGTCCGTCTGCGGTGCTGCCCCCGCGCAGCGGTCGAGCAGCCGTTCGTTCACAAGCATCCGATTTCTCCCAAACAGCCCGGCCACCGTGCCGGGCTCTTTCGTTTCAGGAGCATTCCAACATGAACACCATGGTTTCCAATCCGCGGCCGGCATCGTCCGGCTTCAAGGTCGACATCTCGCGTGGTGAAAATATCGGCCGCGTTTCTTCCGAATGGTTCTCGCGCCCCGACGACGAGCGCTATCTGTCCCTCTCCGATCTCCACCGCGCAGTCAGCGCCCGAACCGAGCGCGCCCGTGTACGAACCGTCGAAAGCGTGGAAATCCTTGTGGAAGCAACCCGCGACAATGCTGAGCGGCTGTCCCTGATCATGCCGGGCGACCGGCAAGCGCTGACGCCGACCCATTGGAGCTACGGCCAGCTTTGCAGTCTGGTCGGCGCGCCGGCGAGCTACATGCGGCAACTGCCGGCGCCGCTCGCCGCGATCAACCTCCAGCACGGCCTTCTCAACCATACCGCCGAATTGGTCAAAACGCTGGAGATGGACGACGGCCGTGTCGAACTGCGCGCGGTCACCGGACCAGAATATGGCCGCATCTGGGATAGAGATCTCGTCGCGGCGGTGATGAGTATAGCCGGCAACGGCACAGGTGACACGATGTGGAAGGTTCCAGGCGTTCTCGACTGGTCCACGATGACGCACAATCCGTTTGTCGACATCACGAAGGACACGACGACGCTCTATGCCTCCGACAGAGATGTATTTCTGTTCCTTGTCGACGATACCCATCCTATCGAGGCTGGCCGTTTGCCTAACGGTGAGCCCGATTTGTACTTCCGCGGCTTCTATGCCTGGAACAGCGAGGTTGGCTCGAAAACCCTTGGAATTGCAAGCTTTTACCTTCGTGCCGTTTGTTGCAACCGCAACCTTTGGGGTGTGGAAAATTTCGAGGAAATCACGATCCGGCACTCGAAATTCGCGGCGCAACGCTTCGCCCATGAGGCCGCACCGGCGTTGACGAACTTCGCCAACTCTTCGCCCGCGCCATTCATTGCCGGTATCCGCGCGGCCCGCGAAAGGGTCGTAGCTCGAAACGACGAGGATCGTGACGGCTTCCTGCGCAAGCGCGGTTTCTCCAAGGGCGAAACCGGCAAGATCATCGGCACGGTACTCAACGAAGAAGGTCGGCCGCCTGAGAGCGTGTTCGACTTTGTCCAGGGCATCACGGCGCTTGCCCGCGGGAAAGCTCATCAGGATGCGCGCCTCGAACTTGAGGGCAAAGCCCGCAAGCTGCTCGAAAGCGCTGCCTGAAAATCTTCTCATTTCCCGCTTCTTCGCCCGGCCTTTGCGCCGGGCTTTCACGCGCTCACATCCCAACCCAACAGTCTCAGGGAGAAGTTCCATGGTACGGACTACCAAAGAACAGCGCCGCGCGATCCACCTGAAATGGACCCGCGCCAATCAGGACATATCTTATCGCGCATTCCGCAAGCTCGCCATGCCGGTCCTAGCCGCGGACGGGGCCGTTTCCATCCCCTGGTGCGGCATGTGGCTGTGCATTGAAGCCGACGGTTATACGCATAGCTGATAGCGTGGATCACGCATCGTCACGCCGCTCATGCCGATGATTGCCGACCTGATCCGCCCCGAGCGTTCCGCCGGCATCCTAAACGACGCCGGACGTTAGCGCCGGCCGTCAGTCGGTTCGACCCGACTGGCGATCGACGTCGCCAACCATCTGCTTTCGTCACTTTCATTTCCCGCTTTGCCTGCGCCGGCAAGCGCGAGGCCGAAGGGTGTCTTTAAGCCGAACGAAAGGACACCGCCACGTGCCCAGAAAATCCAGAATCCATCCGGTCACGATCCGATTGCGGGTAGATCGGCCGATCAGTTCGAGACAGGCGAACTATGCCGCCTGGAACGCTATCCACGATATGGACCTCTTCGGCGGCGACACGCCGCTCGAACCCTGGGAGACGGGTAAAATCCTCGTCTCGTTCCGTACCCCAAAACAATCGCCCCGAACGAAGACCGGGACGCCCTGATCGCTCACCACCAGATATCTCTCGCGCAAGGAGCGCCAGCCGTGGAAAATAACATGCCGGACGTCCACTGCCTCGACAGGGTCATCCCGCCCGGCAAGACCTTGCTTGCCGAATACGGTGAAATCGCTGCCGACGATCCGCGACCCATCGAAACTGTCCTGAACAGCAAAATTGGGTGGGGTCGCACACCACTCCGCCTTGTCGCAATCACCGCCGGCTGGTCTATCGCGGGTTCAATGTTGCGCTGGGACAATGGCTGCTTTGCTGTTCTCTATGAAATCGATGGCGCCCGACACGCCAACCGATATGTGGAATTCGGTCCCGCACTCGACCGTTTCAACCGCATTCCCACTTCGGAGATACTGCCATGAGCACGTTCTTCGAATGGTTCGATGCCCTGACTGCCGAAGCTGCGCAAACCGATGACGGCAAGCCGTTCATGGCCGAGGGCTTTGTGCTCCACCACACCGAGGCGGATGCACCGCGTGACGCCGCACTACAGACGCCATGCCGGCTCTCTCAATCCAGGCGCCTGGCCGCCCCGGCATCGCGGCAAACGAACCATCCTGATGAACGGCGGCGTCGGTACGATCCTGACGTTGCTCGAAGATCTACACGATGCCGAACTCGACGAGCTTCTTCGTGACCGTTCCAAATTGGTTCCCGCGGGCAGGGGAGGTTGTCATGGAGATCAGGCGTAAACCGCGGTCATGCGAACAGCATGTTCATCGCGCCCATTCCTTGTATGGCGCCAAGCTTGGATACCACGACCTGGGTCACTACCGGACGACGCCACCCGGTACGCCGGATGTGGCGGCGCTTGTTCGACCCGGAATGGCCGTACGTACTTCGTACAACACCAGCGGCATCGTCATCCAGGTTGCCGGTCCCTATGAGCATGTAGGCGACGACGGCAAATCCTATCCGCATTTCACCATCGTCTATGTGCCGGCGGATCGCTATGGACGCCGTCGCGAGAACGATCACCGCTGGATAAATGAATGCGTCGCAGTGCGCGGCCGCATCCTGATGCTTTTTGAAGCGAACACCGACGAGGTGTTCATCGACGGAACGGAAGCTCGGAAATCCTGAGGCCGAACATGCCGAACTTCATCCGTGGGCCCGGTTTCTAACCACGCCCTGAGGCCCATCCACCAACACCTCCTTCTTTTCGTCCGATCGGCTTCCACGAAGGCGGCCGACGACAAACAGACGATCCAGACCCGGCGCCGAGACCAGACCCGCCTCGGCGTGATCGCCGGGGCGACGATGCTGTCGCCGCTCGAAGCGGCGGCTGCGAACTTTTTCGCATGCCCCCTCAAAATGAAGGAAATCATCATGCCGCAGATCGCGACAGACGTCCTCGCAGTGCTCGACGCAGCCATTACCGATGGCCCGAACGTCGTTCTTCCTGTGCAACTCGAACGCGGGCTTTACCTCGCCACCAACAAAGTCCTCCGGGCGGCCGGCGGGATGTGGAACCGCTCAGCGAAAGCCCATGTCTTCGAAGGCGATGCCGCCGACATACTGGAGCCGATCATCCTCACAGGTCACTATTCACGCGCCAAACAGGATTTCGGGCAGTTCGATACGCCGGCCGGACTCGCCCGCGATGTCATCGAGCGCGCTGGCGTCATACTTCACATGCGGGTTCTCGAACCCAGCGCCGGCCTTGGCAACCTTGCCGTGGAAGCAATCGCCGCCGGCGGCCACGTCCACACTATCGAAATCGATCCCACGCGCTGCGCAAAGCTCACGATGAGGATCGCGAAGCTGGAGAGCTGCCACGCTGCTGCGTACAGCACGGGCCAGCACGCCGACTTCCTGGCGATCAACCCCGACAGATCATACGACCGGATCGTTATGAACCCGCCATTCTCCAGACAGGACGATATCCGTCATGTGATGCACGCATTCGGCTTCCTGAAGCCGGGCAGACGGCTTGTCGCAATCATGTCGGCAGGCGTGCTGTTTCGTTCCAACAGGCTCACAACTGGGTTTCGGGATTTCGTGACGTCCCATGCCGGTACGATACAGCCGCTACCCGAAGGCTCTTTCAGTTCGTCGGGCGCCAACGTCAACACCTGCATCGTCACGCTTGATGCGCCAAGCGATGGAGGTGACGATGACCAGTCCGCTTGAGACCGTCAACTGGGTTGCGACGCAATTCCGCGACCGGGCGAACGACGATCCGGATGTCCACACCAAGAAGGACGCCGAAGAAGTCGAGGCGCTCTACGAGTGTTTCCACGATATAGTTGCGGCCCTGCGCGTGGACCTTGCCATGATCACGGAACTCAAATCCGCACTGGCGGCAACGGGGACAGCCGACCAACTGCTTCTATCGCGCGCGCAAAGGCGCGAACAGGATCTGTTCGCCTTGATCCACCGGGCCACCGGCCACCCCATCGCCGAGCACGGAAGTGTCGGCGATGGCTGAGGAATTCGGATCGCCAGCGCGGTCAGGCTATGCGATGCCGAGCTTGCGCTTGAGTTCGGCATTCTCCTTACGGAGTTTTTCCGCCAATTGCCTTTTCAGTGACTTGTTCTCTTCTTCAAGCACGACCAAATCCTTCAGGCCATCGCTCTCCGGGGCCGGCGCAGTGGCGCTCAGCCACCGATAGTAGGTCTGCTCCGATATACCGGCGTCAGAAGTGGCCTTCTTTATGCTGGCGCCGCCAGCGGTCAGCCTTTCGATCTGCGTGATCTTCTTTGTGCGCTCGGCCGTGGAATAGGTCTTGCGCTTGCCGCCAGCCGGCGCGGGTTCAGGCTCGGCAGCAACGGCCTTGGCGGCAGCCTTCGCAGCCCGCGGCTTCGACGCTGATTTTTCTTTTTTTACCCGAGGCGTTTTCGCCTTCGGTTTGGGCGCCTCCGCGACCGCGGGGGTCTCGGTGGCGGCCTGCGTTGAATCTACTTCCTGAGGATCCGGCATAGATTGTTCTCCCTCTGCCTGCTGAACTTCTACAACATCCGTGGGCGCTACGCCGGAGTCAACGGGTCGCTCGTCTTCCTGTTCTCCAGCCTCGGCCTTTACCTCGGCAACTGCCCTGGACAAATCGACGCCGCCCCATATCGAGCGGCTCTGGTCCTGTTTTCCGCGTTTGCGTTTGACTTCGACAATCACCGGTCGCGTCTGCGGTCTCATACTTTGTTCCTTGATCGGAATGGCGTGCAACGTAATGCGTGAATAGCTGGTTCCGTGCCGACCGCCAGTATCCGCTATATGGTTCTGGTTTTTCCGGGGCGTGTTTTGTTGGGTAAACGGGTGTCTGTTCGGTTGGGGTTCTACCTCGCCTCAGGATCGATTGTCGATACCGGCAAAGCCACGGAGACCAGCAACTAAAGTTGACGGCGGAAGCATCGCCTTCCGAGCGGGAAGCAGCACCTTGCCTGCGTAGTCGCCGCAGAGGGAAAGAGGGGCCGGAAAGGATTTTGGCCTGCCGGGGTTGGAGAGCGTCCGGGCGGGCCGCTCCTTTCCCGGCTCTCGACAGGCTTCCCCATGAACATCGCTTCGCCTTCGGCGGCCATCGCGGCCGCTGCCCCTCTCGTATCACCAGACCGCGCCGGCCAGATCGTTCCGGCCGCGCGGGAACTCCTGCCACTTCTCGAACGCGGCAAAGTGATCGGCGCAACCGACCTGCGCACCAGCATGACGAATGCATGCGGTGGAACCGATGCCGAAGGTTTTTGGACATGGAAGGATGCCTACGAGGCGACGGAAGCCGCGCAGGTTCTGTTCCTGCGCAAATTCGGCAAGGCCATCACCGCCGGCCAGAACCCGCCTCACGCAGCGCTCGACATGCTGATCAAGGTCGCCGGCCTGGTGCCGACGCATACGCGTCGTTCGCAGGAAAGTCAGTCGCTTCAGCAGTTTTCGACGCCGATGCCGCTCGCCTGGATTGCCGCCTTCGCCGCACGCTTCATTGCCGGCGACGTCGTGCTGGAACCGTCCGCCGGCACCGGCCTGATGGCGATCTGGGCTGAACTTGCCCGCACGCGTCTCGCTCTCAACGAATACGCCGACGTCCGCAACGGGGTGCTGATACGGCTGTTCGAAGGCGTTTCGGTGACCCGGCACGACGCGGCCCATATCGATGACTATCTCGACAGGACGATCCGGCCGACCGTCGTGGTGATGAATCCGCCATTCTCGGCCGGGGTCAATGTCGAGGGTATCGTCGCCGATGCCGCATGGCGTCATCTCCAGTCGGCTTTCGCTCGTCTGGTTCCTGGCGGTCGGCTGGTCGCGATCACCGGTTCCGGTCTTTCGCCCGACAACCCGAAATGGCGCAGCAGCTTCGTCCGTCTGCAGGAGGAGGGGACGGTCCTGTTCAGCGCGGGTATTGCCGGTTCGGTTTACGCCCGCCACGGCACGACGGCGGAAACCCGCCTGACCGTGATCGACAAGCTTCCCGCGACAGATTTTAAACAGCTCATTGCATCGAAGGGGACTGCGCCCGACCTGCACACTCTGCTCGACTGGGTCATGGGCGTGCCGCCGCGTACACCTTCCTCGGCGCCGAACTCCATCGGTGCTCTGTCGAACGGCATTCTACGCAATGTCGCGCCGAAAATGGCGGCGCGCAAAGCAGCCGGCGAGATGCATCCAGCCGCCACCGCACGGCCGGCCAGCCTGTCCCGCACAATACAGCGGGTGCCACGCCCAACCGCTCTCGGCGTCAGCAACGAAGATGTTGGCGAACTGGCCTACCAGCTTCGCGATGCCGTGCCCGTCTCCAGCGTCCCGGCATCGGACGGTGTCTATGAGCCGTATCAGCTTAGGTCCATCCACATTCCTGATGCCAGGCCGCATCCAGACAAGCTGGTCGAGTCGATCGCGATGGCGTCGGTCGCGCCGCCGAAGCCGAGCTATCGGCCGCATTTGCCGAAGCATGTCATCACCAGTGGCGATCTCTCCGATGCGCAGCTCGAAAGCGTCGTCTATGCCGGCGAGGCGCATTCCGGCCACCTTGCCGGTCACTGGAAGGTCGATGCGTCTTTCGACAATCTAACAGCAGTCGAACCGGATGCTGAAGGTGCCGTCCGATACCGTCGTGGCTGGTTCCTCGGTGACGGAACCGGTGCCGGCAAGGGCCGTCAGGCTGCCGGCATTGTCCTCGATAACTGGCTCAAGGGCCGGCGTCGTCATGTGTGGATTTCGAAGTCCGACAAGTTGATTGAGGACGCCCAACGCGACTGGAGCGCGCTCGGTCAGGAAAAGCTTCTCGTCACGCCGCTGTCCCGTTTCCGCCAGGGCAAACCGATCCAGCTCTCCGAAGGCATATTGTTTACGACCTTCGCCACGCTTCGGACCGACGAACGCGAAGGAAAGCGGTCCCGCGTGCAGCAGATCGTCGACTGGCTCAATCAGGGGCAGGATGACGTTAGCATCCATGACGAGTCGAGGATATTCGACGGCGTCATCATTTTCGATGAAGGCCATGCCATGGCCAACGCCGCCGGCGGCAAGACCGACCGCGGCGACAAGGCCGCTTCACAACAGGGCAGGGCGGGTCTGCGCCTTCAGCGCGCGCTGCCGGACGCCCGCGTCGTCTATGTCTCGGCAACCGGGGCATCGGAGGTCGAATCCCTCGCTTATGCCGAACGCCTCGGCCTCTGGGGCAGCGGCGATTTCCCTTTCGCCACGCGCTCGGAATTCGTCGCCGCCATCGAGGATGGTGGAGTTGCCGCCATGGAGGTGCTCGCCCGTGACCTGAAGGCCATGGGCCTCTATGCCTCCCGCTCGCTGTCCTTTGAAGGCGTCGAATACGACATTCTCGAACATGAACTGACCGAAGAACAGGTCCGCATCTACGACGCATACGCGGAGGCGTTTCAGGTGATTCATACTCATCTTGATGCCGCGATGGAGGCGGCGGGCATCACCAGCACAGGCGGCACGCTCAACAAGCACGCCAAGGCAGCGGCACGCTCGGCCTTCGAAAGTTCGAAGCAGCGGTTCTTCAACCACACACTGACCAGCATGAAGACCCCGACCCTGATCGCCGCAACCAGAAACGACCTTACTGAAGGTCATGCCGCGGTAATCCAGATCGTGTCGACCGGCGAGGCGATCACCGAACGCCGGCTGGCGGATATCCCGACGGAAGAATGGAACGACATCCAGGTCGACGTCACACCGCGGGAACTCGTCGCCAACTACCTCATGCACTCTTTCCCGACGCAGCTGTTCGAAGAGTTTTCCGACGACGACGGCAATCTCTCCTCACGGCCGGTCTTTGATGCTGACGGCAATCCTGTCATTTGCCGCGAAGCCGAACGCCGGCGCGACGAACTCATGGAGCGGCTCGGCAGCCTGCCGGCGATCCCGACAGCCCTCGACCAGATCGTCCAGACGTTTGGGACGGAGCGGATCGCCGAGATCACTGGCCGGTCGCGCCGCATCGTGCGCCGCGACGCCGGTGGCACGATTGCCCGCTTTGCCGTCGAAAGCCGGCCGGCAAGCGCCAACCTCGACGAGACGCGCGCCTTCATGGACGACGAAAAGCAGATCCTGATTTTCTCGGAGGCTGGTGGCACCGGGCGCTCCTACCATGCCGACCTTGCCTGCAAAAATCAGCGCCCGCGCCTGCACAACCTTCTTGAAGCCGGCTGGCGGGCAGATGTCGCGATCCAGGGTCTGGGCCGCAGTCATCGCACCAATCAGGCACAGCCGCCGCGGTTCCGCATGCTGGCGACCAACGTCAAGGCGGAGCGCCGGTTCCTGTCGACCATTGCCCGGCGTCTCGACACGCTCGGCGCCATCACGCGCGGCCAGCGCCAGACCGGCGGCCAGAACATGTTCCGCTCCGAGGATAATCTGGAAGCGCAGTATGCCCGCGATGCGCTGCGACAATTCTACGGCGTTCTTTATGCCGGCAAGATCGAAGGCTGCTCGCTCGATCGGTTCGAAAGCATCACCGGCCTGTCGCTCATCTCGGAGGAGGGTGGCTTGAAGGACGAACTGCCGCCGATCCATACCTTCCTCAACCGCATGCTGGCGCTGACCATTCGAATGCAGAACCTTTTGTTCGAGGCTTTCGAGCAGCTTCTGGCTGCCCGCATCGAAGGAGCGATTGCCGCCGGCATCTACGACAAGGGTCTGGAGACGTTGTCGGCCGACAGCATGACGGTCAAAGACCGAAAGTTGATCTATACGCATCCGGTCACCGGTGCACAGACGCATCTGCTGACGATTGAGCGCATGGACAAAAACAGGCCGATGCAGCTGACCGACGTCCAGTCCATCGGCGAGCACGACCCGCGTGCGAAGCTGATGGTCAATGCCAAGTCTGGCCGCGCGGCATTGATGATCCCGACGCGATCGATCATGCACGAGGATGGAACCGTCGTGCCTCGCGTCGCCCTGATCCGACCGATGGACGAAATACGATTCGAGTTAAAACAGCTGGAAGAAACGAACTGGGAGGAAGCCGACGAACGCATCTTCGCTGGCCCCTGGGATGCCGAGATCGCCACCGTTCCGAAATTCTCGGTCTCAACGATGCACATCGTCGCTGGACTGCTTCTGCCGATCTGGAAACTGCTGCCGCAGGACTATTGTCGTGTCTATCGCCTTCAGACCGATGCCGGCGAGGCTATCATCGGCCGCATGATCTCATCGGCCGGCCTGACCAGGCTTTGCAGAAATTGCGGGATCGACCAGACGGAAGTCGTTAGTCCCGAACAGGCATGGACGTCGGTGCTCGATGGCTCGTCCGTCATCAGCCTCGCCGGCGACATCACTTTGCGCCGTGTCCGCATCATGAACGACTATCGCGTCGAATTGATCGGCTTCAGCGACGGGATGCGCGACTGGCTGAAATCCATCGGCCTGTTTTCCGAGATGATCTCGTGGAAGTTCCGCTTCTTCGTGCCGGTGACCGACGATGGGCCGACAATCCTGAAGAAGCTCACACAACGCCATCGGTTGCTCGCAGTCGAAAGCCGGCATTGAAAGGGCGAAAACCATGTTGTCCGCCTCGGAACTGGCGGACCGTCTCGCAGAGCATGCCGAGGCGGTCTGCCGCCACTATCTCTCGGCCGGTCGCGTCGCTGGCAAATACTGGATTGTCGGCGACGTCGCCAACAGCGAGGGCCGCTCCCTCTATGTCCATCTCAGCGGCCCGCGCAAAGGCCGCTGGGCTGACGCCGCAACGGATCAATTTGGCGATCTGCTGGATCTCGTTCGCGAGACCTGCGGCCTCGTCGACTTCCGTGACGTTGCCGACGAAGCACGGCGCTTCCTGAACGAGCCGCACCCGGAATTGCCATCGGGGCCGGAGGGTGATGCCCTGAACTATCCGGCGGTCGACAAGCCTGCAGCCGAGCGCGCCAGGCGTCTGCTGAGCATGACCGAGCCGCTCGCTGGCACCCTGGCCGAACGATATCTTGGTCAGCGTGGCGTCGTGCAGGCAGCCCGGCATTCGGCCCTGCGGTTCCATCCATGCTGCTACTACAGGGATCTGAGGACCGGGCTCACGACCAGCTATCCGGCCCTGATCGCCGCCGTCACCGATGCCGCCGGCACGGTCACCGGCGTTCACCGGACCTGGCTCGATCCGGCCGGAGACGGCAAGGCGAAAGTCGAGGACCCACGCCGCGCGTTGGGTGGCTTGCTCGGCAACGCGGTCCGGTTCCGCTTTCCGGTCGGCAGCCCCGTTCCGGTCATGGTTGCCGGCGAAGGCCTCGAAAGCATGCTGTCCTTGACGGAGGTGATGCCCGCCATGCCGGCGGTCTCGGCGCTTACCGCCAATCACCTCGGGGCCTTCCGCCCGCCCGTCGGTTGCCAGCGCCTCTATATTGCCGCCGATGCAGATTCGGCTGGCCGGCACGGCATCCGCGCCTTGAGCCGCCGTGCGCAGGGGCTTGGCATCCTGCCGCTGGTGTTGGCACCCGAACTCGGCGATTTCAACGAGGATCTGCGCCGGCTGGGACCAGTTCGGCTTGTGGCGTGTCTCAGGGATCAACTCGCCCCGGAGGATGCGATGGCGCTCCTGCCTGCATGATCCGACCGCGAGGGGGCGCTTGGCTCGGGCGCGGCGGCACGGGGAGGCGCGCGCGGTTGCTGGCGGCTTCCATCGCGGTCAG
>Ga0209023_10005312_pt1 | contig 14145 bp, 13 predicted proteins | sample LakOneMetagenome_FD_187468 | JGI IMG/M metagenome (GOLD analysis project Ga0209023, IMG submission 187468) | Freshwater and sediment microbial communities from Lake Erie, Canada (SPAdes) (version 2) | ecosystem: Environmental > Aquatic > Freshwater > Lentic | place: Lake Erie, Canada...
TCTTCCGATGCATTGATCAACGTGTTCTGGCTCGCCAGCCTGTCGTACGCGGTGTTCCAGGGCCTGTACTACGGCGTGCGCACCGCGCTCTTCATGGACGTGACGACGAAGGCCGTCGCGGCGACCCAGTTCACCGCGTACATGGCGATGTCCAACCTCGCGATCAGCGCCACATCCTGGTGGCAAGGGCACGCGATCACCCGCTGGGGCTACCCGGTGACGCTGCTGCTCGATTCGATCGCCGGCCTCGTCGTGCTGTTCCTGCTGCCGCTGATGCGCCCGCGCGATCCCGAGGCTTGATCGTTTGTCAACCTTCGTCAACGCCCGTCAAGTCCTTCTGACGATTCGCCGATAGCCGGAAACGTTTGTCGGCAATTCCTGCGCGACACGTCGGAGGAATCGCCTTGAAGCTCCTGTATCGCGCGTCCATCCAGACCAAGCTGATGCTCAGCATGGGCCTGTGCCTGCTGCTGATCATCCTGCTGTCGGTCGGTACCAGCGTCTGGCTGGCCAGCCGCGACATGCGACAGCGCGCGATCGAGATCGAACTGCCCGGCCTCGTGAACCAGTTGCGCAGCGACATCCTGCGTCAGATCGCGCCGCCGCTTGCCCAGTCGCGTGCGGTGGCGGACAACGCGTTCCTGCTCGACTGGGAGCGCGACGGCCTGCCGGACGCCGGGCTGGCCGCATGGAAGACGTACGCGGCGCGCACGAAGGCGCTGTCCGAGGCGGCCGATGTCTTCTGGGTGTCCGAGGCGAGCGGACGCTATTTCACGCCCGCCGGTCAAATCCGCACGCTCGCCAAAGCCAACGCCGGCGACCAGTGGTTCTACGGCTTCCTCTCCGGCGGCGCACCCTACTCGCTCGACCTCGACCTCGATCCGGCCAAGAGCAGCTACATGCTGTTCATCAACGTGCGCTTCGAGGCGGCGCCGGGCAAGCTCGGCGTGGCCGGGCTCGCGCTCCCGGCCGATGCATTGGCGCGCAGCATCAGCGCGATGAAGCATGGCGATTCCGGCGTCGTCTACCTGGTGCGCGAGAACGGCAGCGTGCTCGTGCACCCGCAGGCCGAGTTCGTCGACGGCAAGCACCTGCTGAAGGACCTGCCCGGGATCGGCGGCGCGACCAGCGAGGCCCTGCTCGGCCGCAAGCCGTTCGCGTTTGCGCGCATCGACGCGCCGGACGGTGCGCGCCTGGTCGCCACCAGCTACATCCCGGAGTTGAAGGCCTACGTCGTCGCCGAAGTCGCCGAGGCGGAAGTGATCGGCGGCGTCGTGCGCTCGGCCGCGACCGCGTCGATCGTCGCCGGTGTGCTCGGTGGCCTGATCGGCCTGGGCATCGTCGTCGCGATCAGCCGCCGCATGGCCGCGCCGGTGCGCCGTGCGTCCCGCCTGCTCGGCGAGATCGCCGACGGCAACGGCGACCTGACGCGTCGCATGTGGGTCGAAAGCGGCGACGAGATCGGCGAGCTCGCCGGTGCGTTCAACCGCTTCGTCGCATCGCTCGAAGGCATCGTCGGCCATGTCCGCGAGGGCGCGAACTCGATCTCGCTCGCGAGCACCGAAGTCGCCAGCGGCAACCTCGACCTGAGCCAACGCACCGAGCAGGCCGCGAGCGCCCTGCAGCAGACCGCGGCCTCCACGCAGCGCCTGGCCGAGAGCGTGCAGGGCAACGCGCTGGCCTCGGCGCAAGCCGGTCGGCTGGCGACGCAGGCGCGTGACGACGCCGGGCGCGGCGGCGCCGCGGTGGCCGATGTGATCGAGACGATGCGCGCGATCGATGCGTCGTCCCACAAGATCGCCGACATCATCGCGGTGATCGATGGCATCGCATTCCAGACCAACATCCTCGCACTGAATGCCGCGGTCGAGGCGGCGCGCGCAGGCGAGCAGGGTCGCGGGTTCGCGGTCGTCGCGAGCGAGGTGCGCGCGCTCGCCCAGCGCAGCGCCGCGGCCGCCAAGGAGATCCGCGTGCTGATCACCGCGTCGGTCGATCAGGTCAAGAGCGGATCGGAGCGCGTGCAGAGCGCCGGCTCGACGATGAACGAACTCGTCGCGTCGGTCGGCAAGGTCACCGGCATCATCGAGGAGATCGGTGCGTCGATCGCGGAGCAGAGCCAGGGGCTGATCGAGATCAACCAGGCGGTCGGCCATGTCGACATGGCCACGCAGCAGAACAGCGCACTGGTCGAGCAATCGGCCGCGGCCGCCGAGAGCCTGAGCGAGCAGGCGCGTCGACTGCTCGACGTGGTCGGCGCGTTCAAGGTCGCCGAACCCGCTTGAGCGGCGCGCCGGCTCAGGCGGCGTCCAGCGCGCCCTTCACGACGGCCGGCGTCAACGCGGCCGAGCATTCTTCGAGAAAGCGGTAGGCGTAGCCGCGCAGGTAGTGCCCGCGCCGCACCGCGATGCGGGTGGTGTTCGACGGGAAGAGATGCGTCGCATCGAGCGCGGTCAATCCGATGTCGCGCACCGGATCGAACGCCATCGAGGCGATGACGCCCACTCCCAGGCCGACCTCGACATAGGTCTTGATCACGTCCGCATCGAGCGCGCTCATCACGACTTCCGGCTCCAGCCCGGCTTCGGCGAACGTCGCGTCGATGCGCGGCCGGCCGGTGTAGCCGGTGTGGTACGTGATCAGCGGGTGCCCGGCCAGCGCCTGCAGCGTCAACGCCGGCAATTGCGCGAGTGCGTGACCCTCGGGCACCACGACGAGGTGGTGCCAGTCGTAGAACGGAAAGCTCGCGAAGTTCGCCGCGCCGGTGCTGCCGTCGAGCGCCTCGGTGGCGATGCCGATGTCGGCCTCGCCCGACTGCAGCAGCGCAACGATCTCGGCCGGGCCGGCTTGATGCAGCACCAGGTGCACTTTCGGATAGGCCTGCTTGAAGCGCCGCACCACCTGCGGCAACGCGTAGCGTGCCTGGGTGTGCGTGGTGGCGATCGTCAGGCTGCCTTCGTCGCGGTTGGCGAACTGCTCGGCCAGGTGCTTGATGTTCTTCGCGTCCAGCAGCATGCGCTCGACGATGCCGACGAGCTCCTTGCCGGGCTCGGTCAACCCGGTCAGCCGCTTGCCCTTGCGCACGAACAGCTCGATGCCGAGCTCGTCCTCCAGGTCGAGGATGTGCTTGCTGACGCCGGACTGCGAGGTGTACAGCGCGTTCGCGACTTCGGTGAGGTTGTAGTTGCGCTGCACCGCCTCGCGGATGATGCGCAGTTGCTGGAAGTTCATGCCGCGACCTTGTTGTCGAATTCGCTGAGCCGCTGCGGCACCAGCCAGACGCGCTGATCGGTGTGCAGCGCCAGCACCTCGGCGCGCTCGCGCGCGAGCTCGACCTCGTAGTGCTGCGCGTTCGCACCGGTGAGTTCGACGCGGCTGGCCGCGCCGAAGCTCAGCACGCGGTTGACCGAGGCCGGCACGCCGTCGGTGGGCGTCGTCGCGATCGTCACCTCGTGCGGCCGTGCGTAGCCGAGCGCGCCCTCACCGCGTCCCGGGAAGCGGTTCGCCGCACCGAGAAAACCGTAGACGAACGGCGTCGCCGGATGCTCGTAGACCTCGCTCGGCGAGCCCACCTGCTCGACGCGCCCGTGGTCCATCAGCACGACCCGGTCGGCGACTTCGAGCGCTTCGTCCTGGTCGTGGGTGACGAACAGGCTCGTGATGTGCAGCTCGTCGTGGAGCCGCCGCAGCCAGCGCCGCAGCTCCTTGCGCACCTTGGCGTCGAGCGCGCCGAACGGCTCGTCCAGGAGCAGCACGCGCGGTTCGACCGCAAGTGCACGTGCCAGCGCGATGCGCTGGCGCTGGCCGCCCGAGAGTTGCGGCGGGAAGCGATCGGCAAGCCAATCGAGTTGCACGAGGCTCAGCAGGTCATGCACCTTGCGCTTGATCTCCGCCTCGCTCGGCCGCCATTTCCGCGCCTTCACGCGCAGCCCGAACGCGACGTTGTCGAACACCGTCATGTGGCGAAACAGCGCGTAGTGCTGGAACACGAAGCCGACCCGGCGTTCGCGCACGTGCGTGTCCGACGCGTCGACGCCATCGAGCAGCACCGTGCCGCGGTCGGCCGTCTCCAGCCCGGCGATGATGCGCAGCAGCGTCGTCTTGCCGCAGCCCGAGGGTCCGAGCAGCGCGACGAGTTCGCCGGTCGGAAAGTCCAGGCTCACGTCACCGAGTGCGGTGAACGCGCCGAACGACTTGTGGATGTTGCGGACCTGGATGCTCATGATGCGATGGAGGCGCTGGCCGCCCTGGTTTGCTGCCACTCGACGGCCGTCTTCAGGGCCAGCGTCACGAGCGCGAGCAGCGCCAGCAACGAGGCGACCGCGAAGGCGGCGGCGAACTGGTATTCGTTGTAGAGGATCTCGACGTGCAGCGGGAGCGTGTTCGTCAGCCCGCGGATGTGGCCCGAGACGACCGACACCGCACCGAACTCGCCCATCGCGCGCGCATTGCACAGGATCACGCCGTACAGCAGCCCCCACTTCACGTTCGGCAGCGTGACGTGCCAGACGATCTGCCAGCCTCGCGCGCCGAGGACCGTCGCGGCCTCTTCTTCTTCGCGGCCTTGCGCTTCCATCAGCGGGATCAGCTCGCGCGCGACGAACGGGAAGGTCACGAACACTGTCGCGAGCACGATGCCGGGCACGGCGAACACGATCTTCACGTCGTGATGCTGGAGCCAGGGTCCGAACCAACCCTGGGCGCCGAACATCAGCACGTAGATCAGGCCCGCCACCACCGGCGAGACCGAGAACGGCAGGTCGATCAGCGTGACGAGCACGCTCTTGCCGCGAAAGTCGAACTTCGTCACCGCCCAGGCGGCGGCGATGCCGAACGCCAGGTTCAGCGGCACCGCAATCGCCGCGGCGAGCAGCGTCAGCATCAGCGCCGACAGGGCATCCGCGTCGGTCAGCGCGGCGAGGTACACCCCGAAGCCCTTGCGCAACGCCTCGACGAACACCGTGGCGAGCGGCAGCAGCAAGAACAGCGCGACGAAGCCGAGCGACAACGCCAGCACGGTCCGTCGCACCCAGGGCGCGTCGCGCGTCGCCGCGCCGCGTTGGAATCGCTGCGCGTGGGTGCTCACCGCCGGCCCCGTCCGGCGCCGACGCCGCGCGCCTTCGCGCTCCACGCCTGCAGCCCGTTGATCGCCAGCAGCAGCGCGAACGAGAACACCAGCATCACGGTGGCGATCGCGCTCGCGCCGGCGTAGTCGAACTGTTCGAGCTTGGTGATGATCATCAGCGGCGTGATCTCCGAAACCATCGGCAGGTTGCCGGCGATGAAGATCACCGAACCGTACTCGCCGACCGCGCGCGCGAACGCGAGCGCGAAGCCGGTCAGCAGCGCGGGCGTCACGATCGGCAGCACGACGTGGCGCAGCGTCTGCCAGCGCCGGGCGCCCAGGCTCGTCGCGGCTTCCTCGAGTTCGGTGTCGAGCTCTTCGAGCACCGGCTGCACGGTGCGGACGACGAATGGCAGGCCGATGAAGGTCAGCGCCACCAGCACGCCCAGAGGCGTGAACGCGACCTTCGGGCCGAGCGGCTCCAGCGCCGCACCGATCCAGCCGTTCTTCGAGTACAGCGCGGTCAGCGCAATGCCCGCCACCGCCGTCGGCAGCGCGAACGGCAGGTCGATCAACGCATCGACCAGCCGTTTGCCGGGAAACGTGTAGCGCACCAGCGACCATGCGATCAGCAGCCCGAACACGGTGTTCAGCGCCGCGGCGAGCAGCGACGCACCGAAGCTGAGTTGGTAGGAGGCCACGACGCGCGGCGCGCTCACGGCGCGCCAGAACGCGTCCCCCCCGTGCGTGCCGGCTTTCGCGAAGACCGTCGCCAGCGGGATCAGCACGATCAGCGACAGATAGACCAGCGTCGTGCCCAGGGTCAGGCCGAATCCGGGCAGCACGCGGCGCGGCTTGCGCAGCGGCGCGTTTGCGACGGGTTCGACGAGCTCGGTGACAAGAACGGCACTCATGGGTCGCGCAGGTTAGTCGGCCGACCCCTGGTGCGGAACGACAGATTCCGAATTTCCATATCCCTGCATTGCAATCCGGGATTGCGCATAAGCGCGGGCCAGTCCGCGGCACACTTGCGGTCATGGCGACGACCGACGCTTCCCCGCTGACGGTGGCCTGCCTGTGCGCCCGCTGGTGCGACACCTGCCGCGCCTACGCGGCGACGTTCGACGAGATCGCGGCCACCCACGGCGTGAACCTGCTGTGGTCGAAGATCGACATCGAGGACGATGCCTCGCTGGTCGGCAACGTCGATGTCGAGGACTTCCCGACCCTGCTGATCTCGCGCGGTGCGCAGGTGCTGTTCTTCGGTCCGGTGACGCCGCATGCGCAGCGGCTTGCCCGCCTTGTCGAAACAGCGCTGGCCGGCGCACTGCCGCCGCCGCACGCGTCGGCGGACGTCGAGGCGTTCGCGGCTCGCCTCGCTGCGCGCGCGTAACATCGCCGACTCCGCCCACTCGTTGCCCCGGCGCACTGCCGGGGTCACCCCGCCATGCCCCAGTCCATTCCCGCCACGCTGATCCCCGGTGACGGCATCGGCCATGAGATCGTCGACGCCACGTTGGCCGCGCTCGATGCGCTCGGCGCGCCGTTCGACTGGGACCGCCAGATCGCCGGCCTCGAGGGCGTGAAGACCGCCGGCGACCCGCTGCCGGCGGCAACGCTGGCGAGCATCCGGCGCACGCGGCTGGCGCTGAAAGGGCCGCTGGAGACGCCGTCCGGCGGCGGCTACCGCTCGTCCAACGTGCGGTTGCGCGAAGAGTTCCAACTCTATGCCAACCTGCGCCCGGCGCTGACGATCACCCCCGGCGGCCGGTTCGACAACATCGACCTCGTCGTCGTGCGCGAGAACCTCGAGGGCCTGTACATCGGCCACGAACACTACGTGCAGATCGACGGCGACCCGCACGCGGTCGCGATGGCCACCGGCATCAACACCCGCGCCGGCAGCCGGCGCCTGATCGAGTTTGCGTTCGAGCACGCCGTCGCGACCGGGCGCAAGAAGGTCTCGATCGTGCACAAGGCCAACATCATGAAGGCGCTGACCGGCATCTTCCTGGAGACGGCGCAAGAGCTGTACGAACGCAAGTACAAGGGCAAGTTCGTCTTCGACACCGTGATCATCGACGCCTGCGCGATGAAGCTGGTGCTCAACCCGTGGCAGTTCGACATGCTGGTGACGACGAACCTGTTCGGCGACATCCTCTCCGACCTCGTGGCCGGGCTCGTCGGCGGTCTCGGCATGGCGCCGGGCGCGAACATCGGTGCCGACGCCGCGATCTTCGAGGCGGTGCACGGCTCAGCGCCCGACATCGCGGGCCAGGACAAGGCAAATCCGACCGCGCTGATGCTCGCCGCGGCGATGATGCTCGACCATGTCAAGCTGACCGAGATGGCCACGCGGCTGCGCAAGGCGATCGACGCCACGCTGAATGTCGATCTCGTGCGCACCGGTGACCTCGGCGGCAAGGCCGGGACGAAGGCCTATACCGCGGCGTTGGTGAGCCGGATCAAGAACGGCTAAAGACCTTACAATGGTCGACAATGTAAGGAGGCGCCATGACCGAATCCACTATCACCGCCAAGGGTCAGACCACGGTACCTGCCGACGTGCGGGCGCGGGTGCACGCCGAGCCCGGCACGCGCCTGGTGTGGTCCGTGACGCCTGACGGCACCATCATCGTCCGGGCGAAAACCAAGTCCATCCTGGACATGGCGGGCCTGCTCAAGACGCCGAAGGGCAAGCGGGTTGCCGTCGAAGACATGAACCCCTGGCGCTGATGCCTGCGCTCGATACCAATGTCCTGGTGCGCTACGTCGTTCAGGACGATCCCGCGCAGTTGGCGGCCGCGAAGCGGCTCATCGGAAAGTGCGTGCGGGAAGGCCAGACCCTCTTCGTTCCGGTCACGGTCGCGCTCGAGCTCGAATGGGTGCTGCGCGCGAGTTTCGGGTACGGCAAGAGTGAAGTGATGGAGGTTCTGTCGAGCCTGTTTTCCGCCGCCGAGCTGAGCTTCGAATCGGAGCGTGCCCTCGAGGTCGCGCTGCACCTGTACCGCAACGGTTCGGCCGACTTCGCCGACTGCCTTCATGTCGCCGTCGCGGCTGAGGCAGGCGAAGCGCCCTTGTGGACCTTTGACAAGCGCGCCGCGAAGATCGAGGGCGCGCAGGCGGTCGGGCGCTAAGCCCGGGCGCGCGCCGCCTGCGCGCAGGTCATGCGGACACCGCCACCGCGCGGCTGAACACAAGCGGCCGCTCGGTACCCGTCGCCCGCGAACGCAACTGCCCGCACCCCGCATCGACCTCCTGCCCCGCCGACTGACGCAACTTCGTCAGCACGCGCTGCGCCGACAGCCTGCGCGCGATCGCTTCGGCGCGCTCTGCGCTCGGGCGGCGGAAGTCGACGCCGTCGACGCGGTTGTACGGGATCAGGTTGAGCACCGCATAGCGACCGCGCAGCAGCCGCAGCAATCCATCGACCTCGTCGTCGCCGTCGTTGACGCCGTCGATCAAGGTCCACTGGATCTGCACCGGGTAACCGGTCGCCCGCGCGTAGCGGTCGCTCGCGTCGATCAGCTCTTCCGGATCGAGCCGGGGCGCGCGCGGCAGCAGCGCGGCGCGGCGCGCCGCGTTGGTCGAATGCAGCGACAGCGCCAGCGCCGGCTTCACGCCGCCGTGCGGCAGCCGCTCGAACACGCGCCGGTCGCCCACGGTCGAGAACACCAGGTTCTTGTGCGCGATGCCGCCCTCGCGGCCGAGCAGCTCGATCGCGTCGAGCACGTTGTCGAGGTTGTGCGCCGGTTCGCCCATCCCCATGAAGACGACCTTGCGCACGCGCCGGCGCGCCCGCGCGAGCACGACCTGCGCGACGATTTCGGCGCTGCCCAACTGACGCGCGAGCCCGCCCTGCCCCGTCATGCAGAACACGCAGCCGACCGCGCAGCCGACCTGCGTCGACACGCAGACGCCGTCGCGCGGCAACAGCACGCTCTCGATCGTCTGGCCGTCGGCGAGCGCGATCAGCCAGCGCGCGGCGCCGTCGGCGGCCGGATGCTCGGTGCGGATGCGCGCGAGCGCGGCGAGCTCGGCCTCGATCGCCGGCAGCGCGGCGCGCAGGGTCAGCGGCAGGAAGTCCTCGGGCCTGCGTTTGCCGCTGCCCTGCGGCAGCGCGTTCGCCCACAGCCGCAGCACGCGGTACTCGTGCGCCGGCCGCGCGCCGTGCTCACGCAGCCGTGCGCGCAGCGCGCCGATGTGCTGCAGCGGTGGCGCGGCGGCGTTCGGCAAGGACGGTGGCGTGGTCGTCATCGGACGCCGAGTGTAGGCGGCGCTGCGCCACGCGCGTCGCGCCGATCGCGCCGGCCGAGCGGTTCGCGCTCATCGTCACGTCCCCGCGGTCGGCCCGAACACCAGCGCACCGAGCGCGAACGCGGCGACGACGAGGGCGAGGCACCATTCACGCCACGTCAGCCGCTCGGTGGCCTCTTCCTGGCCTGAACCGGTATCGAACGGCGGCGGCATCATCATGATCGTGGTCCTCGGCGTCGGCGGTCAGCGCGCGCCCGGCGCGTAGATCTGGTCGAACACGCCGCCGTCGTCGAAGTGGGTCTTCTGCGCCGCGCGCCAACCGCCGAAGTCGCCGTCGACCGTCAGCAGCTTCACGGGCGCGAACTGCTTCGCGTACTTCTTCGCGATGGTCGCGTCGCGCGGGCGATAGAAGTTCTTCGCCGCGATCTCCTGGCCTTCGGGCGTGTAGAGCGCGTCGAGGTAAGCGGACGCCACCTTGCGCGTGCCGCGCTTGTCGACCACCTTGTCGACGACAGCGACCGGCGGCTCGGCCAGGATCGACAGGCTCGGCGTGACGATCTCGAACTTGTCCGCGCCGAGCGCCTGGACCGACAGGTGGGCCTCGTTCTCCCACGCGATCAGCACGTCGCCGATGCCGCGTTCGACGAAGGTCGTCGTCGACCCGCGCGCACCAGAGTCGAGCACCTTGGTGTTCGCGTAGAGGCGCTTGACGAAGGCCTTGGCGCTGTCGGCGTTGCCGCCCGGCTGCTTGAGCGCATAGCCCCAGGCGGCGAGGTAGTTCCAGCGCGCACCGCCCGAGGTCTTCGGGTTCGGCGTGATCACCTCGACGCCGCTGCGGGCGAGGTCGGGCCAGTCGGCGATGTGCTTCGGGTTGCCCTTGCGCACGAGGAACACGATCGTCGAGGTGTAGGGCGATGCATTGTTCGGCAGTCGCTGCTGCCAGTCGGCCGGCAGTTGCTTGCCGATATCGTGGATCGCATCGATGTCGTAGGCCAGCGCGAGCGTGACGACATCGGCCTCCAGCCCGTCGATCACCGAACGCGCCTGCTTGCCGGAGCCGCCGTGCGACTGGCGGATCGTCACGGTCTCGCCGGTCTTGGCCTTCCACTCCTTCGCGAACGCGGCGTTGAACGCCTGGTACAGCTCGCGCGTCGGGTCGTAGCTGACGTTGAGCAGTGTCGTGTCGGCGAACGACGGCGCCGCGGCCAGCGCCAGCGCGGCGGCCGCGGACCAGGTCACGGCGCGGCGGGTGAGAGTGGCGAGAGTCATGGTGAAGCAAGCGTGAGGGACGGAAGGGGTGCACTCTAGGCACCCGTCCGCGCGCTGCGAACCAAGAAAATCTGCAGAGCTAACCCGCGGCGGCGGACGCGCGTTCGCGCAACCAGCCGGCCGCCTCGGCCGGGTCGAGCGGCCGCGCGTACAGGAACCCCTGCAGGACCTTGCAGCCCGCCTGCACCGCGGCGCGCGCGTGGGCCTCGGTCTCGACGCCCTCGGCGATCACTTCGAGGTGCAGCACGGCCGCCAGATCGCAAATCGACTTGACGACCGCGGTCGCATCGGCGTCGGGCATCGGGTCGATCAGCGTGCGGTCGATCTTCACTGTCGACAGCGGCAGGCTGCGCAGCATGTTCAGCGACGAAAACCCGGTGCCGAAGTCGTCGAGCGCGACCTCGATGCCCTGCGCGCGCATCTGCCCGATCTGCTCACGCGCCTGGTCGAGGTGCGTGACCGCAGCGCTCTCGGTGATCTCCAGCGTGAGCTGCGACGGCGGCACGTCGAAGTGGTGCAGCGTGCGCACCACCAGGTCCGGAAACCCCGGGTCGAGCAGTTGCAGCGGCGAGACGTTGACGGCCACCGGCACGATGCTGCCGAAGGTCTCGCGCCAGGCGGCGATCTGGTGGCACGCGAGCGTGAGGATCAGCTGGCCCAGCGGAGCGATCAGCCCGGTGCGCTCGGCCGGCCCGATGAACTCGTGCGGCTCGATGCGGCCCACGCCGGGCCGGTCCCAGCGCACCAGCGCCTCGAAGCCGACGAGCGCGCCGCTGGCCGCATCGACCTTGGGCTGGTAGACGAGCTTGAACTCGTCGCTCTTCATGCCGGCGCGCAGCGCCTGCTCGGCGTCCAGCGTCGCGCCCGAGCCGCGCTCGAAGCGCTCCTCGGCGAACTGCACCGAGGTGCCCGGCGTGCGCTTGGCCTCGTGCATCGCGGCGTTCGCGGAGCGCAGCAGCGCCTCGGGGCCCGCAACGCTGGCAGGATGCAGCGCCACGCCGATCGAGACATCGAGGAAGAAGCGATGCTGCGAGAGCTCGAACGGATTCAGCAGCAGTTGCCGTACCGCCTGCACCAGTTCGCCGGCGACGCGTTCGGCGTCCGGGGCGGCGGCGAGCAGCGCGAATTCGTCCTCGCCGAGCCGCATCACCTGCGCGTCGTGCGGCACGCTTGCGACCAGTCCGGCGGCGAGCGCGCGCAGCACCTCGTCGCCGACCGACGGTCCGTGCGCCTCGTTGAACAGCTTGAAGCGATCGACATCGAGCACCAGCAGCGCGAACGGCTGCAGCGGCTCGGCCGCGCACAGCTCGCGCAGCCGCTGCAGCAGCGCACTGCGGTTCGGCAGGCCGGTGAGCTCGTCGTGCGTGGCCTGGTGCAGCAGCGTGCGCGTCGCGTCGACACGCGCGGTCTCGTCGGTGATGACGATCTGCTCGGCGGGCTGGCCGTCCCAGTCGACGCGCCAGGCGGTGAAGCGCAGGTGCAGCGCGCGACCGTCGAAGCCGACGCGCTCGCCTTCCCAATGGTCCTGCGCGAGCTCGCCGCTGATGATGCGGCGGTGCCGATCGCGCGCGACCTCGCGCTCCTTCGGGTCGGGCATCGTGCGGTCGCGCCAGCGCGCGCCGGTGGCGATCTGCGCGCCGCCGTCGGCCGGCAAGCCGTAGATCGCGAGCAGCGCCGGGTTCGCGTACTTCATCGCCTCGCCCTGCATCACCGCGATGCCCTGGTGCGATCGGTCGATCAGTTGCATGAACTGGTCGCGCACCTGCGTCGCCTGGCCGGCGCGCCGGCTCACCGCGGCATGCAACAGCGCGAGGCCGAGCACGACGCGCAACAGCGTCGCGATGCCGGCCTGCAGCGTCAGCCCGGCGTTGCCGAACACGACCCAGAGGTACTGGTTCAGCCCCAGCCACACCATCGCCAACGCGGCGACGCGTTCATACCGTCCGAGCCGCCACAGCCAGCTGAGCGCGACGAGCGCGGCGAGCGTCGTCAACGTCGCGCCGTAGGCCTGCGCGATGCGCGGATCGAACTCCAGCACCAGCGCGCCGCTGATCACGAGGCTCGCGAGGCCGGCGGCGAACTGGCGCGGCGTGACCGCGCGCCCCGCCAGCTGGGCCGCGCCGACCATCCACAACGTCAAGCTGCTCGACGCGGCGACGATCAACACCCAGAAGCCGGCCGCCGACCAGGGTGCCGGGCCGGTTTGCCACGCCATGAACGCGAGCGGGCTGATCGCCTGCACCAGGAACGAGCCGCCGAGCCAGCCCGAGAAGCGCTGCTGGACATCGCCCCGCCAGACGAGCCACAGTGCCAGGCCGACGACGAGGTTGACGCCGGTGTTGAGGAACAGCTCTTCCGTCATTCGCCGGCGGCGATCCAGGCGGCGGCGCGCTCGGCGATCATCAGCGTCGGCGCGTTGGTGTTGCCGCTGGTGATCGTCGGCATCACGCTCGCATCGGCAATGCGCAGGCCCTGCACGCCATGCACGCGCAGCCGGGCGTCGACCACCGCGTTCGGGTCCGCGGCCGGCCCCATCTTCGCGGTGCCGACCGGGTGGAAGATCGTCGTGCCGATGTCGCCGGCGAGCTTCGCGAGTTCGGCGTCGGTCTGGAACTGAACGCCGGGCTTCACTTCCTCCGGCCGGTACTTCGCCATCGCGGGCTGCGCGACGATCCTGCGCGTCAACCGCAGGCTGTTCGCGGCGATCAGCCGGTCGGCATCGGTGCTCAGGTACATCGGCGCGATCGCCGGCGCGTCCTTGGCGTGCGGCGTGCGCAGGCGCACCGCGCCGCGGCTCGTCGGATTCAGGTTGCACACGCTCGCCGTGAAGGCCGGGTACGTGTGCAGCGGCTGCCCGAACGCGTCGAGCGACAGCGGCTGCACGTGGTACTCGAGGTTGGCGTGGCGCTGGTTCGCGTCGCTGCGCGCGAACGCGCCGAGCTGCGACGGCGCCATGCTCATCGGTCCGCTGCGCCTGAACGCGTATTCGACGCCGATCAGCGCCTTGCCGAACAGCGACTGCGTCATCGTGTTCAGCGTCTTCGCGCCCGTCACGCCGAACACTGCGCGAATCTGCAGATGATCCTGCAGATTCGCCCCGACGCCGGGCAATGCGCGCTGCACCTCGATGCCGAGCGCGCGCAGCGACCCGGGGTCGCCGATGCCGGAAAGCTGCAGGATCTGCGGCGTGCCGATCGCGCCGGTGCACAGGATCACCTCGCCACCGTGCGGCACCCGCGCGCGCACGGGTTCCCCGCCCTGCGCCGGCATCGCCTCGATGCCGACCGCGCGCGGCCCGCCCGCCGCGTCGCGCTCGAGCAGCACCCGGCTGATCTGCGCGCCGGTCCAGACCTGCAGGTTCTGCCGGTGTCGTTGCGCCGGGCGCAGGAAGGCCTTGGCCGCGTTCCAGCGCACGCCGGCCTTCTGGTTGACCTCGAAGTAGCCGACGCCTTCGTTGTCGCCGCGGTTGAAGTCGCTCGTGGGCGGGATGCCGGCCTGCTGCGCCGCTTCGGCGAACGCGTCGAGGATGTCCCAGCGCAGGCGCTGTTTCTCGACGC
>Ga0209023_10005313_pt1 | contig 14145 bp, 12 predicted proteins | sample LakOneMetagenome_FD_187468 | JGI IMG/M metagenome (GOLD analysis project Ga0209023, IMG submission 187468) | Freshwater and sediment microbial communities from Lake Erie, Canada (SPAdes) (version 2) | ecosystem: Environmental > Aquatic > Freshwater > Lentic | place: Lake Erie, Canada...
GGATGGCAAGCGCATCGGCCACAAACATGACGTTGTTGCCGTCGATCGCGATCGCCGCGGGACTGGTGAAGCGCGCATTGGCGCCGGTGCCGTCGATGCTCTCGCGCGCATCGACACGGCCGGCCAGGGTGGTGACGACGCCAGAGGGTGTGATGCGCCGGATCGTGGCATTGACCTGGTCCGCCACGTAGAGGTTGCCGTTCGCGTCGATGGTGATGCCGCGCGGCGTGTTGAAGCGTGCCGACGTGCCGGTGGCGTCGCTGCTGCCGGAAGCCGTGGGATCGCCCGCGACGATGGTGATGGCGGCATTCTGTGGCGGCGGATCGTCGTCATCGTCGTCGTCCCTGGGCGGATGCTCGCCGCATGCCCCCAGCAGCACCATCAATGCCGAAACGCCCAGCAGTTCCAGGCGCACCCGTGCGGTCTTTGTCTCCACAGTCCGTTTCATCGTTGTCTCCGGAATCTAACCCGACAATGCTAGCACGCGGCGCCAGGCGCGCTTTTCGTCCGCTTAAAACACCGGTTCGCGGATGTGTTAGACGGGTTCACGGCAAAGACCGTTTCGCTGGCAGGACGCCGATGGTGCAATGGGAGCCTTATTCCACGGCATAATCCTTCGACCACACCATGACGACTCGACCTCACGCCCTCCTCCCCCTGGCCGCGCTGCTCGCCTGGACCCTGCTCCCCGCCACCGTGCTGGCCGCCCCACCAATGCAGGCCTGCGACGCGCCCCGCATCGAAGCGGCGGGCTTCGCCGCGCCAACGCTGTGCGCCGTGCTCGAGGCGCCGGCACGCGACGGCGCCAACGTCCACGCCATCGTCGTCCTGCGCCATGGCGCCCTGGTGGCGGAGCGCTACTACCAGGGCCGCGACCGTTCGATCTGGTCGCCCTTCGCGCGCACAGTGCAGTTCGACGCCAACACGCGCCACGACCTGCGCTCGGTCAGCAAGTCGGTCACCAGCCTGTTATGGGGGATCGCGCAGGGCGAAGGCCGCATGCCGGCGCTCGGTACGCCGGTGCTCGATCTCTACCCGGAGCTGGCCGACCTCAAGACCGCCGGCCGCGACGCGATTACGGTACGCCAGCTGTTCACCATGACGAGCGGCCTGGCCTGGGAAGAACCGATCCGCTATGGCATGGGCAACGACGAGACCGGCCTGTACTGGCGTTCCTCGCAGGCGCGCTACCTGTTCGACCGTCCGCTTGTCCCTGGCGGCGCCGTCTTCAACTACAACGGCGGCGCCACGGCCGTCCTGGCCGACATCCTGGCGCGCCGCACCGGCATGCTGATCGAGGACTACGCGCAGCAGAAGCTGTTCGGGCCGCTCGGCATCACGGACTGGGAATGGCAAAAGGACGTGCGGCGCCGCCCGATGGCCTTCGCCGGCCTGCGCCTGCGGCCGCGCGACCTGGCGACCATCGGCCAGCTGCTGCTGCAGCGCGGCCAGTGGCAAGGCAAGCAGCTGGTGCCGGAGAAGTGGATCGCCGAATCGCTGCAGCCGCACGTGGAGACGGGCGACGGCCTGCAATACGGCTACCAGTGGTGGAGCGGGACGGTCGACGCCAGCGGCGGCAAGCACCGCTGGTACGCCGGCTTCGGCAACGGCGGCCAGCGCCTGTACATCGTGCCCACGCTTGCCCTGGTGGTCGTGAGCACGGCCGGCGGCTACGACGATGCGGGCAGCGGCCGCCATGCCGGCGCCCTGTTCCGCAGCATCGCGGGCAGTCTTACTCCCTGAATTCGCCGCCCGTGCTCATGCGGTCGAGGAACTGCACCGAGGCGCGCTCGCTCATCACCAGCACCAGCTTCAGGCGCGCGCGCGTCATGCCCACGAAGAGCTTGCGCAAGGTGAGCTCGTCCATCTCTTCGAAGTCGATCTCGGTGAAGATCAGCGCCGGCGCCGACTGGCCCTTGAAGCGGTAGACCGATTCGGCCAGCAGGCCGCCCTCGCGGAACACCGGGTTGCCGAACAGATCGTAGGCGCCGGTAAAGGAGCGCAGCGTGTGCGCGTCGCTGAGTTTGTCGAGCTTGAGGATGGCGGATTTCTCGCGCCCGCGGAAGGAGCAGATCGCGATGTCCTGGCGCCCGAAGCCGGCCGCCAGGCAGGAGGTGACGGCGCGCCGGGTCTGGGCCAGCATGGCGTCGACATCGCCCTCCGGGTAGGTCATCTCCTCGATGTCGGCGCCCTTGAAGGGACTGCCCGCCTCCACCGGCTGGCTCACCGCCCCGATCGACGACAGCATCTGCACCACCTCGCGCGGGCTGCGGTAGTTGGTGTTCGAGTGCAGCATCACCCAGCCGGGCAGCGCCACCATCGGCTTGCCGTACAGGTTCTGGTCCGGGTCTTCGAGCCAGATCGCGCGTCCGCCATCTTTCAGCATGCGCAGCACGATGTCGCGCCAGACCGGAGAAAAATCCTGACCCTCGTCGACGATCAGCACGTCGTACTGCCAGGTCTCGGGCAGGTCGGCCGAGGCCAGCACGCCTTCGATCTCGGACCAGACGTCCGGCTTGCCGTAGTCCGGGCTGTCACCCTTGGCGCGCAGCCAGGCGTCGCACAGCTCGTGGAAGTTGGCGACACGCCCGCCGGGCGGCACCAAGCGCCCGATATGGTCGGCCAGCGGGCGGTTGAAGCAGACGTACAGGGGCCGCAGGCCGGCGTCGATGGCGGCCGTGTACTCGGCCAAGGCCAGCTGGGTCTTGCCGCTGCCGGCCGTGCCCACCACGCGCAGGCGGAACGGAGAGAACTCGAGGCGCCGCGCCCAGGTGGCCAGGCCGCCCGACAGGCGCGTCACCATCTGGGTGGCGCAGCCGATCATGGAGCTCGGGTCGGGGCGCAGGCTCAGGGTGTCGCCGAGGTAGCGGGTGACCCGGTCGAAGTCCTCGCTGCGCGCGGTGACCGGCAGGATCTCGCGGATCTTGGCGCCCAGGCGGCCCTTGTTGGTGGCGTCGATGATGTGGCTGGGGTCGATGCCGGCCTGTTGCGGATCCTTGACGATGTAGTCGGGGCAGTACAGCAGGTAGTCGATCGACAGCTCGCCCTGGTAGCGCTTGGCGAAGCCTTCGATGGTGTGCAGGATCTGGTGGCGGATCTTGCGCGGCTTGCCCTGGTAGTTCTTGACCAGGCCATCCTTCGATTCATTGAGGAAGCCGGCGATCTGCTCGATGAGCAGCAGGCGGCCGTTGGGCGCGAGGATGATGAAGTCGATGTCGCCGTAGGCCGAGAAGCCGTGCTCGACGTTGGTCCAGTGCACGCCGTGGTAGATCTCGTAGGGCGTGTCCGAAAGACGCTTTTCCAGCAGCGTCAGGGTTTCGATCTCACGTGCGGCAGCGCCGGTGACGGACATCTCGCGCCAGCCGGCTGGATGGATGTGGGCCATGGATGCTCGGACTCGCCTGTTTTTTAGATAGCAACATTGTAAGGCCGATCACAGGACGGCGAACACGCGCTTGAATCAAGGCCGGGATGAGGACGAAAAAAAAGCCCGCGTTCGCGAGCTTCGTTTCAAGCATTACCGATTTATCGCCGCTCGAGCCCATGCTATCTGCGTGGTGCCGGAGCTCTTGGCCACCCAAGCTATCTGCAGGGTGTAGCCGCTGTACAGGCTGACTGATACGTCGAAAACACACCGTCCGGGAATGCCGCGCACTGCACAGGCGCAGCAACAGAATCGGACGGGTCCGCCAAAGCCATGGGCTCTGGTGGAAACACAGTATAACAGATCTTTTTGTGCAGTGCACAAAAATGATTGGCCGACGCGTCAGCGCCGGCGCTTTCCTTGCGACGCCCTTGACGGGCGCCTGCGGCTTAGCGGCGGCGCGGCGCCGGACGCGGCCCGGTCGGGCCACGGTTTTCGATGTGGCGGAAGGTGATGCGGCCCTTGTTGAGGTCGTACGGCGACATCTCGAGGGTCACGCGGTCGCCCGCCAGGATACGGATGTGGTTCTTCTTCATGCGGCCCGAGGTATAGGCGATCAACTGGTGACCGTTGTCCAGATTCACGCGGAAGCGCAGTTCGGGCAGGATTTCAGCCACGAGGCCGTTCATTTCGATGAGTTCTTCTTTTGCCATGTTTGTTCTCCTGATGCAAATGCATGTACGGCCCGGGCGGTGCACGGGTTCGGTGAAGCGTCGGTCGCACCGCCGGTCGCTGCAGGGCAGTGTTTGGTGCTGGCCTGACCGGTGCCAGGCGGGAGAGAGAAGCGCGCAAGCTGCAGGAGCTGCGGAGGCTCGGGCGGCGGCGTAGCGTTGTGATGCTGCTACAGGGCCGGGGGAAAGTCGGAGGCAGGGCCTCGACAACAGAGTGCCAGTATATCACTTAGCGTGCTGCGCTGCACGAAGGTCCGGTTTTTTGTAGGGTGGGCGGTCCTCCGCCCACGCGTTCAACTCCCGTCTGAACAGCGGCAGAGCAGCTCATCCGCCGCATGAACGCGTGGGCAAGGAACTTGCCCACCCTACGAAAAAACGAAATATTTGCGAACAAACTGCACGATGCGCCGCACAAATTTTTGCTTGACATGCCTTAAACACTCTTCTAAAGTCTTTTTATGTCTTTCCACTCGCATCTGTCGATTTCCCTACCTGCCACCGGCGCGCTAGCGCTGGGTCTGCTACTACGCGCGTAATTTACGCCGTACGTCCCGGCCACAAGCCGGTCCCGCAAGCAGTCTCGCAGTCCAGGAAGTGAAGAGATGTTCCAGTATCCCACCCCAGTTTCGATCAGCAAGTCCTCCGGCCTTACCCTGCCGTCAGGTTCGCGCGCCTTTGTCCGCCTGCTGCTAAAGCTACCGATCGGTTGCCGGGCCTAGCGCTTCCGCGGCCCGTCCGGCAGCCCCTTCGCCGCACTTCCGCCCTACCCAGGGCCTGTCGTGTCACGTAGTCAATGCAATCAGGAGCAAGCGATCATGCTGAAGAATCCCGCCGCCAAATACCGTCCTTTCCCCGCCGTCCAGCTCACCGACCGCCAGTGGCCGAGCCGCACCATCACCCAGCCGCCGATCTGGATGAGCACCGACCTGCGCGACGGGAACCAGGCGCTGATCGAGCCGATGAGCCCGGAGAAGAAGCTGCGCTTCTTCGAGATGCTGGTGAAAATCGGCATCAAGGAGATCGAAGTCGGCTTCCCGTCGGCCTCGCAGACCGACTTCGACTTCGTGCGCATGCTGGTCGAGGAAAACCGCATCCCCGACGACGTGACCATCATCGTGCTGACCCAGGCGCGCGATGAACTGATCCGCCGCACCGTGGAATCGGCGGTCGGCGCCAGGCGCGCCATCGTCCACGTCTATAACTCGGTGGCGCCGGTGTTCCGCCGCGTGGTGTTCGGCATGGAGCGCGAGGAGATCGTGCAGATCGCCGTCAAGGGCACGCAGCTGATCAAGGACTTGGTGGCCCAGCATCCGCAGACCCAGTGGGGCCTGGAGTATTCGCCGGAGTCCTTCTCGACCACCGAGCTCGATTTCTCCAAGCAGATCGTCGATGCGGTCAGCAGCGTGTGGCAGCCGACGATCGAGAACAAGATGATCGTCAACCTGCCCTCCACCGTCGAGGCCAGCACCCCGAACGTCTACGCCGACCAGATCGAGTGGATGTGCCGTCACCTGGAGCGCCGCGAGTCGCTCGTCATCAGCGTCCACCCGCACAACGACCGCGGCACCGCCGTGGCGGCCGCCGAGCTGGCCGTGATGGCCGGCGCCGGCCGCGTCGAGGGCTGCCTGTTCGGCAATGGCGAACGCACCGGCAACGTCGACCTGGTGACCCTGGCCATGAACCTCTATACCCAGGGCGTGAACCCGGGCCTGGACTTCTCGGACATCGACGCCGTGCGCCAGCTGGTGGAGGAATGCAACCAGCTGCCGGTGCACCCGCGCCATCCGTATGTGGGCGACCTGGTGTTCACCGCCTTCTCCGGCTCGCACCAGGACGCGATCAAGAAGGGCTTCGCCAAGCAGCAGCCCGATGGCATCTGGGAAGTGCCCTACCTCCCGATCGACCCGGCGGACCTCGGCCGCAGCTACGACGCCGTCATCCGCGTCAACAGCCAGTCCGGCAAGGGCGGCATGGCCTACCTGCTTCAGCAGGAATACGGCCTCGAACTGCCGCGCCGCCTGCAGATCGAATTCTCGCGCGCGGTGCAGCGCATGGCAGACAGCACCGGGCGCGAAGTGGTCGCCGCCGACATCCACGCCCTGTTCTCGCGCGAGTACCTGGAACAGGACCGGCCCTATGACTACGTCGCACACCGCATGGTCGAAGACAGCGCCCACGGCGTGCAGATCGACCTGAACGTGACCCGCGACGGCGCCCAGCAGGCCTGCCGCGGTGACGGCAACGGCCCGATCGACGCGTTCGTGAATGCGCTGGGCCTGGACATCCGCCTGATGGACTACCACGAGCACGCGATCGGCCGCGGCGCCGACGCCCGCGCCGCCTGCTACGTCGAACTGCGCGTAGGCGACGGGGCGACACTGTTCGGGGTCGGCATCGACAGCAATATCGTGACGGCCTCCTTCCGCGCGGTGCTGTCGGCGGTGAATCGCCACCTGGCGCAGGCCGGGGAACAGACCGTGCCGGTCGCCAAGGCCGCCTGACAACAGCTTCATTGTCGGCTTGTCCATAAAAGCGTTGCTTTCACGAAAAATCCGTTGTCGCATCACGTTAACTGATGCAAACTTTCGGGAATTGACGCTTTTGACAATGGACAAGCTGTGTCCTTTCCCTTCCCGTTCACCCTGATCCTTGCCCGTGCACCGCAACGGCGGCGCAGCGCATGGGCCTCCCTGATGGCGGCCTGGCTGCTGGCGCTGGCGGGACTGCTGGGGAGTGGCGCGGCGCAGGCCACGGTCTATACCTTCAGCGGCAACGCCGTCGATAGCTGCACGCTGTCGAACAAGGTCTACACCTGCCCCTACCCCGCCTACCTGGACTGGGACGATTCGGTCGTCATCGGCAGCGGCTACACCCTCAAGGTCACCAACAACGTTTCCGTCAGCTGGAACCAGGGCCTGTCGATGAGCAGCGGCGCGAAGCTCATCGTGACGGGCAACCTGAATCTCACCGCCATCAACCCCGCCAACCTGAAGATCTCGGGCGGCGACATCGAGGTGGGCGGCACCTTCTCGATGGGCGCCTCGGCCCAGTCGGCGACCGCCAACATCTCGGCCGGCGCGATCCAGCTCGGCACCGACCGGGTGACCATCACGGGCGACCTCACCTCGCGAGGCGTGATCAACATCAGCTCGGGTTCGCGCATCACCGGCGATGTCAGCGGCACCGTCGTCACCACGGCTTCCCCGGTCACGATCACCGGCGACGTCAGCGCAAGCAGCAAGTTCACGCTGGCCTCGGGCAGCACGGTGACCGGCAAGGTCAGCGCGCCGGTGTTCGACATGCTGGCCTCCGGCAGCAAGGTCACCGGCGACATCAAGGCCAGCACCTCGATGACGATGGGTTCGGGGAACACGGTCACCGGCAGCATCAGCACCGGCACCTTCGATATGCAGGCCTCCGGCAGCAAGGTCACCGGCAACGTCACCGCAACCAACAGCATGACCATGGGCTCGGGCAATGCGGTGACCGGCAACGTCGATACCGGCGACCTGCTGCTGCAGTCGTCCAGCGCCATCATCACCGGCGACGCCAAGGTGAACTGGGCGACGCTGGAGTGGGCGGGACGCGTGACGGGCACGATCTACTGCAAGAACGGCACCAAGAAGAACAAGTGCGATTGCGTGACCAATAACAGCGGCTACAACGTCAATACCGCAAATGGGCCGCGTTGCGAGGGGATGGCGCCGTCCACACCGCATCACTTCCTGATTACGCACGACGGCCAGGGCGACACCTGCCTGCCGGAGAAGATCACGGTCACCGCCTGCGCCAATGCAAGCTGCACGGCGCCGCACTTCGCCGGCACGGTCAGCGGCAAGCTCGCTCCCTTCGGCGTGGATTTTTCGATTCCCGACGATACCGGCGCCCAGGTCGTCACTGTTACACGCTTCTCCGAGGGACTGGTGAAGCTGGGTCTGCTCGGTGTGAGCGCCCAGGAAGCCACGACCTGCTACCGGACTGGCAACAACACGAACAGCTGCGACATGAGCTTCACAGGCGGCATCAAGCTGCTCGTCGACGTGCCGAACCATGCAGCGGGCGCAAGCGACATCAAGGCAACAATCAAAGGGGTCAAGGCAAACGACAGCCAGACCGCATGCGTCGCTGCTTTCGAAAAGAACGCGATCCTCGATGTCCAGTACAGCTGCAACTACAGCAAGCCCCGGACCGGATCGGAGAAGCTGACCCTTGGCGGTACGGCCCTGGCCTGCGGCGCCGCCACCGTTACCGCAGGGACCACGACCATCAAGACCCCGTTCGGGGACAACGCCACGGCGACCCTGCCACTGAGCTATCCGGACGCCGGCGAAGTCAGGCTGATCGCCTCCGCCGCTCTTCCTGACGGCCCCACGGCCACAGGCTCGGGCACCTTCGTCACGGTTCCGGCAAAGTTCACGCTGGCACCGGCGGCCGGTCCGCTGCGTGCGGGCGCCGACTTCAATATCGCCGTCACGGCGGTGAACAGCGCCGGCGTCAAGACGCCCAACTTCGACTCGACGGACTTGAAGGACGCGGGCGCCACCGCCTACGACGTCGTGGTCGACGTCGCCTGCCGCGCGCAGGCAGGCGCGGAGGGCGTGTTCTTCGCGGCATCGCCCAGTTTCAAGGACGGCGCCGCGAACGTGAAAGCCAGGTGGTCCGAGGTCGGGCGTCTCGACCTCCAGGCCAGCCTTGAGAACTTCATGGGATTCAAAGGCCTGAACGCTGCAGGCACGACCAATAGCGCTACCGGGGGCGCCTGTTCCGGCAATGTGGGCGCCTTCATTCCGCAGTATTTCAAGCTGTCGATCGAGCGCCCGGCCGCGGAGGTAGGCCGCCAATACCTCTACTCGCGCGAGCCCTTTGTCCTCAAGCTCACGGCACGGAACCTGGCCGGTGCGGTCACCGAGAACTTCGACCGCGACCTCATCGACGCCAAGACGAAGGCCGCCATGAGCGAAGACGTGAACCTGTCCATCGTCGGCGAGAGTGGCGCCGCCCTGCCGCTGCCCGCGCCAGGCACGCTGTCCAGCGAAGGCCAGCCGCTCAGCAAGATTCTTGCGGCGAAATTCAAGGCCGGCAGCGTCACACTGCCAGCGGCATATGCGTTCACGAACCTGAAGACCGCCCCGCTCACGATTCGCCTGCGCGCGTCCAACGGCAAGGCGACGCCGGCCGACGTCAGCTCGGCGTTCACCGCCTCGCCCGAGCCGGACGCCGACAAGGAAGCGAAAACCAGCATGCGCAGCGGGCGCCTGCGCCTGGTGAACCGCTTCGGCAGCGCTAGGGGCGAGCTGAAGATGCCGGTGATAGCCGAGATCTGGAGCGGCAGCAGCTGGGTGCAGCATACCGACGACATCTACACCGTCATCCCATCCAGCGCCTTCGCGATTACCTCGCACAAGCAGAGCGCCGCAGTAGCCAGCGCGGCGCCCTTCGTCGTGACCAAATCGAATACCGACGTCAAGCTCGCCGGCGGCATCGGCTCGCTCGCCTTGACGCCGACCGGAGGCGGACCAGGGTGGGGCGATCTCGCCGCCAACCTCGGCCTGACGAACGGCGACAGCTCCTGCCTGGCGCAGGCGGTCGCGCCGGTTTCCACAGGCGCGAAGCTGCCCTGGCTGCGTTCCCTGAACGTGTGCTCCAAGAACGGCAGCATCGACATCGACCCCTCGGCCCGCGCCACCTTCGGCGTGTTCGTACCCGAAACCAGGCGCATCATCCACGTCCGCGAGGCCTTCAATTGAGGCGCCAGGACGGCTTCACCATGGTCGAGCTGATCACGGTCATCATCCTGATCGGCGCCCTGGCCGCGATCGGCATCCCACGCCTGATGGGGACCGACACCACCGGCACCCTGGTCTTCGGCGAGCAGGTCGTCAGCGCGGTACGCCACGCGCACAAGACCGCGATCGCGCGCCGCCGCCTGGTATGCGCCACCTTGTCCGGCAAGTCGGTCACGCTGCGCATCCGCGAAGAGCCCGGCCTGCCGCCTGCGAGCGGCGCGCCTTGCACGCTCGGCATCGGCGTATCGGATACCGAATACAACAGCACCAACAACAGCACCGTGGCGGGACGCGGCAGCTTCGAGGGTGCATCGGCGGTGGCGCTGTTCTTCCATCCGGACGGCAGCATTACCCGCGATGCGGCCGGGAACAACCCGGTCGCATCGACCGATACGCTGCAGATCATGGACGGCGGGGCTGCGCAGCGCACCATCAGGATCGAAGGGACGACCGGCTATGTACAGTAAGCGCATGGCCGGCGTCACCCTGGTCGAACTGATCATCGCCATCGTCATCATCTCGGCCGCGCTGGCGGGACTGGTCGCCGCCTTCACGCAGGCCAACCGCGCCAGCGTCGATCCCCTGCTTACCCAGCAGATGGTGGCGATCGGTGAAAGCATGCTGGAGGAAGCAATGCTCAAGCCCTTTACCGACAACGAGAACAGCGAAGCCACCCGCGCCGACTATACCGACATCTGGGACTTCAACAGCTATCCCGCCAACAGCCCGGTCACCGACGTCGCCGGCAACGCGATCGCGGGACTGGAGCGCTATACGGTCACGGTACGGGTCACGGCTGCCGCACTCGACCAGGTGCCCGCCATCGACGCCGCGCGCATCAGCGTCACGGTCCGCAACGGCAACGAAAGCATCGTGCTCCATGGATGGAGGACACGACCATGAAACGCGAGGCCGGATTCACTCTCGTCGAACTGGTCATCGTCATGGTCCTGATCGGGATCATTGCCGGCGTGCTGGCGATGCAACTCGGTCCCACCATCCAGGGCTACCTGATGGTCGAGCGCCGCGCCACCCTGACCAGCCTGGCCGATACGGCGCTGCGCAAGGTGGCAACCGACGTGCGCAGCGCGGTGCCGAATTCGCTGCGCCTGGTTTCGCCGCAGTGCATGGAGCTCGTGCCGACCATCGACGGCGGGCGATACCGGGCGGGGCCGGACGTCGTCAACGCCGCCAGTCCCGGCCTTTTCCTCGACCCCTTCGAACCGAAGACCACCTTCGACGTCCTGACCGGGTTTAACAATGCCGTGACCGACAGCGACGCGATCATGATCGGCAACCAGAACACCGAGGACCTGTACAGCGGGATCAACGTGTTCGAGATCAAGAGCATTACCAGGACGCCCGGCGCGACGACCGGTGAAGCCCGCATCGAACTGGACTCGGCCAAGGTGCTGCCGTCCGGTTACGACGGCGGGCGCTTCGTCGTGGTGCCGGGAACACGGCGCTCGGTCATGTATGTGTGCACAGCCGACAACAAGACCACCAAGGGCAACGGCAACGGCACGCTCTACCGGATCACCAGCGCCACCCTGAACGGCGTGGCATCCTGCCCGGAGCCAGGCGCCGCGTCGCCGATCGTGGCCACCAATGTGGAGAGCTGCAGCTTCGTGTACTCCCCCAACCAGGGTGCGACCCAGGAAAGCGGCTTTGCCCAGCTCACACTCAAGCTCACCAATGGCGGCGAATCGGTTTCGCTGACCATGGGCGCCCACGTGGACAACGTGCCATGACGCATGCTCGCCAAACAGGTTTCGCCTATATCGCGGCGGTCATCCTGCTGGTCGTGGTCGCGGGCGTGTCGCTGGCCCTGCTAAGGATGACGGGAACCCAGCAGAGCACCGTCAACCAGACCCTGCTCGGCGTGCGCGCGAACCTAGCCGCGCGCGCCGGCATCGAATGGATGTTCTACCGGCTGACGCACGACGGCGTGCTCGAAGGTTGCCCGTCCGGTGCGACCCTTGCCGACTTCAAGCCCGGCACCGGCTTCCTGGTGAGCGTTAGCTGCGCTGCCCGGCCCTTCAACGAAGGCGAGGCCCCCGCCGGTGGCTCGGTCAAGAAATACATCTACCAGGTCGAAGCGATCGCCTGCAACGGCGCCGGCGCCTCCTGCCCCGACAACGCCAGCGTAGCGCGTCCCGAATACGTGGAACGCCGCCGCATCGCGACCGTGTGCATGACGTCGACGGGCGCGGACTGCTTCTGATCCTCAGGCCCTTCCGAACGCCTGCCGGTACTGCGCCGTCGTCATCCCCGTCGCTTCCTTGAACATGCGCCGCATCCCGGCGTCGCTGCCGAAGCCCAGCTCCGCGCTGATGGTGCTGGCCGGCAGGCCGGTGTGGATCAGGCGCTCGCTCACCTGGTTCAGCTTTATCCGCCGCACCCAGGCGGCAGCGCTCAAGCCGGTCGCCGCCAGCACCTTGCGCGCCAGGGTGCGCTCGGTGGTATCGAGTTCGCGCGCCAGCCGCGGCAGGGTGCCCTCCCCTGCCGGCAATCGTTCGACCGCATCGTGCAGGCGCCGCATCAGGCGGCCGGGCTGGGCGATCAGGTGCACCGTCTGGAAGGCCTGGTGGGTGCGCTCGGGGCGCGGCAGCACCATCAGCCGGGTCAGGTCGCGGTAGGCCTCCATGCTCAGGCGCGATTCGATCACGGCCTGGGCGATCGGCAGGTAGCCGTTCACGCCGGAGGCGGTGGCCGTGCGCGCGTTGAACACGTCGGTGCGCTCGACCTGCCAGTCGACCGTCGGGAAGCGCTTGCGCGCGCAGTCCGCCAGCCACCAGGTGATGGTCGCGCCCTGCCGGTCCAGCCTGCGCGCGGCGGCGGCCAGGCACACGCCGGTGCAGTAGCTCCACACCGCGACGTGCTTGCCGAGCCGGCCGATGGCGGCGACGAGCGGCGCATTGTCCACCAGCGCCGCCTCCACCTGTTCGGCGGAGTCGGTCCAGAAGCCCGGCACCAGCACGGCATCGACCTGCGCCGCGTCGAGGCTTGACGCGGCCGGCAGTCGCAGGCCGTTGGCGCAGGCGACCTCGCCAACGCTTAAACCCACGAACGCGGTCTCGAACAGCCGCATGCCGGCGCGCCGGTTGGCCGCGTGCAGCAGGTCGGCGAAGCCGAGCAGGCCGGCGGGCATGCAGCCGGGGTAGAGCAGCAGGGCGACGCGCAGCATCGGGGTGGCCATGGCGGGATTTGGATGGTTTATGTCGTTTCCCGCCATTGGAGCAGATCGGTCGCCGGCTGACAATGACGGCGTCAACCCAGGAGAACCGCATGAAGATCACCCAGCTGCGCAACGCCACCATCATCGTCGAACTCGGCCCCCATCGCATCCTCGTCGACCCCATGCTGGCCCCACGAGGCGCGCTGCCGCCCCTGCGCTTCGGCGGCGGACGCGCACGCAATCCCACGGTCGAACTGCCCTCCGGCGCCGAGGCAATGCTCGAGACGGTCACGCACTGCCTCATCACGCACTGCCAGAAGGGCCACTTCGACCACCTCGACCGCGCCGGCAAGCGCTGGCTGCGCGAACGCGGCATCCCCGTGATCTGCACCCCGCACGACGCCGGCTACCTGCGCGGCCGCGGCCTGAACGTGCAGCCGCTGGGGAGCAGCGCCCACGCGCCGCAGCCCTTCCTCGGCGGACAGGTGACGACGGTGCCCTGCCGCCACGGGCGCGGCGCAGTCAGCCTCCTGATGGAGCACGGCGTCGGCTACTACATCGAGATGCCGGGCGAGCCGACGCTCTACCTGTCGGGCGACACCCTGCTCACGCCGCGGGTGCGCGCCTTCGTCGCGCAGCGGCAGCCGGACGTGTGCCTGGTGCCGGCCGGCGGCGCCCGCTTCGACCTGGGCAGCGAGATCATCATGGATGCGCAGGACGTCCTCGCGCTGCTGCGCCTGTCCACCGGCCAGGTGGTGGCCAACCACCTCGAGGCGCTGAGCCACTGCCCGGTCACGCGTGTTGGGCTGGTCCAGGCCGCCTTTCAAGCCGGCATGCAGGGACGGTTGCACGTCCCTGGCGACGGCGAGACCCTGGTCTTCCATCGTCCCGAATTGTTAATGACCGTGGAATAATGATGCCCCTTTTACCGTAATTATCTCTTTTCGATAATCGTTCATCATGCGGCTATCCCACCCGACAATAGGAGAAACCGCATGAACCAGGACACCCGCCCAGTCGCCATCGTCACCGGCGCATCGCGCGGCATCGGCGCCGCCATCGCCCAGCGCCTCGCCGAGGACGGCT
>Ga0209023_10005314_pt1 | contig 14142 bp, 17 predicted proteins | sample LakOneMetagenome_FD_187468 | JGI IMG/M metagenome (GOLD analysis project Ga0209023, IMG submission 187468) | Freshwater and sediment microbial communities from Lake Erie, Canada (SPAdes) (version 2) | ecosystem: Environmental > Aquatic > Freshwater > Lentic | place: Lake Erie, Canada...
CTTCCGATCTAGCCTTTCGGTCTGTGCGGCCAGCTCGGCGATCCGCCGGTCAAGCGCTGCCCGCTCTGCGACCAGCGATGCGAGCGCGTGGCTTGCGGCGGTGGCAGCATCGCGCGCGGCCAGCGCCGCACTTCGCAATTCGGCGAGCTTCGTGACGGACTGCGATTGCCATGCCGCCGCCGCCCGCTGAGCTTCGGTCGCTTGGGCCACGGCATCTTCGGCGAGCCTTGCCTCTTCGCGAGCCTTGTCCGCGGCGGCGGCAGCATCGCGCCAGCGCGCAAAAATCAGCCGTCCTTCGGCTATCCTGATTTCCTCGGAAAGCTTGCGATAGCGCTCCGCCGCACGCGCCTGGCGCTTGAGCGCGGTTGCCCGCACTTCCATATCGGTAAGGACCTCATCGAGCCGGGTCAGGTTCGTCTCGGTTGCGCGCAGCTTTTGTTCGGCATCCTTGCGGCGCACGTGCAAGCCGGAAATCCCGGCGGCCTCCTCAAGCATCGCGCGGCGCTCGGCGGGCTTTGCCGAAATGATCGAGCCAATTCGCCCCTGGCTGACGAGCGCGGGCGAATGCGCGCCGGTGGCCGCATCGGCGAAAACGAGTGCAACATCCTTCGCGCGCACGTCTCGGCCGTTGATCCGGTAGGCCGAACCCGCCCCGCGCTCGATCCGGCGGACCACTTCGACATCGCGGCCGAATTCGCTCACATCGTTGGCGGCATCGCTTTCCGCCAGGATCGAGACTTCGGCAAAGTCGCGCGACGGCCGCTGGGTTGTGCCGGCGAAGATGACATCGTCCATCGCCCCGCCACGCAGCGATTTCGCGCTGCCCTCGCCCATCACCCAGCGGATCGCCTCAAGCAGGTTCGATTTGCCGCAGCCGTTCGGCCCGACAATTCCGGTCAGCCCGCGCTCGACCCGCAACTCCGCTGAATCAACGAAGCTCTTGAAACCGGAAAGTTTGAGCCGCTTGATTTGCAAAGGCGCTATGCCCCCGCTTTCTTGAGCTCTGGCTCAAGGTCGGCCCAGGTCGTCACATTGGGAACGACTTGACCATTGATGATGAAGGTTGGCGTCCCCGAAACCTTGAAGTCATCCGCCGCCACCTTGGCGATCTTCTCGAGCGTCTTGACGCCTTCGGGATCGGCCAGACAGGCCTTGGCCTTATCCGCCGGGATGCCGCGCTGCTGGACGAATTCGACCAGGCCCAGCTTGTCCGCCATCGACGCGGCGACCTGGTTGGGCGTCATCGCCGCCCATGAAGCCTGATCGGCAGCCGTGATGGTCGAGGATTTCGACAACCAGTCATTCTGGGTGGCGAACATCTGCTCGGCAATGGCGAAGAACGGACCCGCACCGTTGCACCGTGCAAGGAGCGAGGCTGGAACGTCCTGCGGGTGGATGAGGAAGGTCCGAAGCTCGTACGAAACCGATCCCTTGGAAATCAGCGCCTTGAGGCCCTCAGCCGAATCGATGGAGAACTTCGCGCAGTGCGGGCAGGAAAGAGCGCCATATTCGATCAGCTTAACCGATGCAGCCGGGTTGCCCATCAACATCCCGCCATCCGCCGTGACGCTGGTGGTTTCGGTCCAGCTTGTGCCGGCGGGCGCTGTAACGGGCGCTTCGACTGCCTTTGTCGGGGCGTCGGCGGCCTTGTTGCATCCGCCCAGTGCCAGCACTGACACGGCACCCAGGATCATCATCTTGTTCATCGTCAACTCCATCCTTACGCCTACTTCGCGGCCAGCGCCGCCTTCAATCCAGTTTCCACCGCGGCCCAGCTTCCCGGGCCTTCGAACGCGGTACCATTGATCAGGAAACTCGGTGTTCCATTGATCTTGCGAATGGTCCATGCCTCGTTGGTCATCGCAACAACCTGCTTCTGCGCGGCGGCATCGGAAAGGCAGGCGTCGATCTGCGCCGCGCTGAGCCCGCGCGCGCGCATCAGGGTGTCGAGTCCAACGCCTTTTGCAATCGCCTTGAGGCTGTCATTCATGGCCAGTTTGCTCATCCGTTCCGCATTCGCAGTTTCGAACGCGCTGGCCTTGCCAAGCCATGTTGCCTGTGTCGCGAACAGGGCTTCGGTGTTGCCGAAAAATTTCGCAGGCCCACCGCATCGGGCCAGCAGGGCGGCCGTGAAGTCATAGCGATCGCGCACGGCATTGCGCACTTCGACCGTTGCCAGCCCTTTGGCGACATAGCCTGCCTTGAGCGGCGCACTGGCCTCACCCGTAAAATGCGCGCAATGCGAACAGGTATAGCTCAGATATTCGACCAACTTCACCGGGGCCGCGGGCTTGCCCATGACGAATGCGCCGTTTGGCTGGACCCGGACCGACGCAACCCAGTTCGGTGCCGCAGCGGCAACAAGCGCGACCGCGCCAAGGACCAGGGCAAATATACGCATCAACGGACCTTTCCAATGACCGCCGGCTGCGCCGCGGTTGCAACGCCGCGGGCCAGAGATTCAAGCACGGCTTTGAGTTCGGGGTCGGCGATCGTCCGCAAACTGTCCCCCAGTTCGACGGGAAGCGCAACCAGTTCGGGACGGTTCGGGCGAGGTGCAGTCTTGGCCACGTCGCCCTGGCGAATGGCAACCCGCGCGACCGCAGCATAGCCGAAGAAACGGTTCACGCGCTCGATGATGACAGGAACGACATGCTGCATCATCGGGGCATGTGCGCCGGCAACCGCAAGGGTCAACACGCCATCGGCCCGCTTGCCCTGCGGAAAACGGATCGATTCGGGTGCGGACACAGAAGCGTAGCGTTCGCCGACAATCTCATTCCAGCGGCTGACGATCGACGATTGGACGAAGCCAAAGCGGCGAAATGCCGTACCGCCAATATCGGGAAGCATTTCGCCCATGCGTCGCGCCCGCCCGCCGCGTGGCTTGTCTTCGTTTTCCGGGCCAGACTTTCGCTTCGCCATCGGCGGAACCCATGCCATAGCGCGCCATGCCCGTCGATATGCCAGACGCAATTGCCCACAGGATTTTGATGCATTTTACGGCAAATGCCCGCGATTTGCCGTGGCGCAACCCGCCGGGGCGCCCTTTGCCGCTTGATGATCCCGACTGGCCCTATCGGGTGTGGCTATCCGAAATCATGCTCCAGCAGACGACCGTGGCTGCGGTGAAGCCCTATTTTGCGGCCTTCACCAGACGCTGGCCCAGCGTGACGGCCCTTGCGGCGGCGGCAGACGAAGAAGTGATGAGCGCCTGGGCGGGGCTTGGCTATTATGCCCGCGCACGCAACCTGCTGGCCTGTGCCCGTATGGTCGTGGCGCAACATGGTGGAGCCTTCCCGTCCGAAGAGGCGGTGTTGCTCAAGCTACCCGGCATCGGGCGCTATACGGCCGCAGCGGTTGCGGCGATTGCGTTCGGCAGCCGCGCAGTGGTGGTTGACGGCAATGTCGAACGGATTGTGGCCCGGCTCTTCGCCGAACCCAACAAGGCGAAATTGCACTTGCTTGCGGACAGAGTCACGCCGTCGGAACGGGCGGGCGATTTTGCGCAAGCCATGATGGACCTAGGCGCGACGATCTGCACCCCGCGCAATCCGCGCTGCGCGATTTGCCCGGTCAGCGAAGGCTGTCGGGGCCGCACGGAGCCCGAAGCCTTCCCGGCAAAGGCGAACAAGGCAGCCCGGCCTGAACGAAGTGGCACTGCCTGGTGGATTGAGAGCGATGGCGCGATTCTCCTTGTGACTCGCCCGCCCAAAGGTCTGCTGGGCGGGATGCGCGCGCTTCCAACATCGGACTGGTCCGAAATCTCCGACATGAAGCCGCCCTTTGCCGGCACGTGGCGACGCTACGGCATCGTCACTCATGTCTTCACGCATTTCCGCCTCAGCCTTTCGGTCATGGCGATCACGGTCAAAAGCGGTTGCAAACTGCCATTTGTCGGGGAATGGTGGCCCAAAGCGCGGATCGACGATGCCGGTTTGCCAACCGTATTTGCAAAGGCGGCGAAACTGGCGAGAGCAACGGAGGAAACCGATGAGCTTTGAACTGAACAGGCGGCACTTTATCGGCGCCACGGCGCTAGCCAGCGGATTTCTTGCGGCACCGGCCTGGGCAAGACGTGGCATTTCCTCGGCCTGGTCGTCGGTCCAGGCCTATCTCGATCAGGAAGTCGCGAGCAAATATATCCCCGGCGATGGCGGCGCGATCGCGCGCGGGACCGATCAGGCCGATTTCCTTGTTTCCGGTCGCCTGTCGCAAGACCCGGACGCGGCGGCCGTCACGCCCGATTCGCTGTGGCGCTGCTATTCGATGACCAAGCCGATCACGGGCATGGCGGCGATGCTGCTGATCGAAGATGGCAGGCTGGGGCTCGATCAGAATATTGCTGATTTCCTGCCTGCCTTTGCCAATCCGCGCGTGCTTACCGATCCAGACAAGACGCTCGCCAGCCGACCGTCGCAGACGCCGATTACGGTGCGGACGCTTGTCACGCATACGGCGGGCCTTGGTTATGTGATCGTGACCAAGGGGCCGCTCCTTCTCGAATATATCAAGAATGGCCTGTATGCCGCGCAAGTCAGCCGCAAGCCGGTTCCGGGGCTGCCGGAAAATGCCGTCAATCCGCCGACGCTTGCCGAATTTGCCGACAGGCTGGCGACCCTTCCGCTGATTGCCGACCCCGGCGCCAAATGGAGCTATTCGGTCGGCCTCGACTTGATGGGGCGCGTCATCGAGGTTGCGAGCGGCATGCCGTTCGACGCCTTTGTGCAGAAGCGCATTTTCGATCCGCTGGGGATGACCAGCACCTTCTGGCAGGTCCCGGCAAGCGAAGTTCATCGCCTCACGACCAACCACGGTGCCACGCCCAAGGGCACGGTGCCGATCGATCCGGGGAAGGACAGCATCTATCTCGATCATATTCCGCCGTTCGGTGGGTCGGGCCTGGTGGCCTCGATGCGCGATTATGACCGTTTCCTTGCCATGCTGATGGGCGAAGGCGCGCTGGGCGGGACCCGGATCATGAAGCGCGAGACGGCGTTGCTTGGCATGTCGAATCTCGTTCATCCCAAGACCGAGATGCAGAGTTTTGTGAAAGGGCAGGGCTTTGGCGCCGGCGGCCGCGTCACGATTGCGCCAGGCCCGAACGGTGAAGGTGTCGGCACGTTTGGCTGGGGCGGCGCGGCCTCGACCATTGCCTGGGTCGATCGCACTCGCGGGATCCGGGCATCGGGCTGGTCGCAAGTGATGACGAGCGGCAACGACGTGTTTTCGAGCGGATTCGGCAAAGCCGTCTACGCCAGCCTATGACGCACCGGCCGGGCTTTACTGGATCCCCGCTCAATCGGGCGGATCGGCTCCGCAACGATATCGAGGCCTTCAATGCCGCGCTCAATGACTGGCGCGGACGGCTGTTGGGGCTCGCAGGGCTTGACCCAATGCTGAGCCCCGAAGGCAGCCTCGTCTGGCACAGCATGGCCGAAGCCCCGGTTGAGGCAGAGTTCGTCTTGCTCGGCCTGATCGAGGATCGTCCGCATTTTGCGATGCTGGTCGAAGGAGATGGCGGTCCAATGCGGTCGCCGGCGATGTGGCAGGCGCTCTCGCAGCTCCCGGTCGAAGAGGCAGCAATCTACGGCGCAGCACGATCGGTGATCGACTGGCACAATGCCAATCATTATTGCGGGCGCTGCGGCGGGACCACGAAAGTGTTCCGTGCCGGATGGGGGCGGCGCTGCAGCGCGTGCGATGCCGAACATTTCCCGCGCACCGATCCTGTCGTGATCATGCTTGCCGAACATGAAGGAAAGGCATTGGTGGGGCGGCAATCGCGCTTCCCGCCAGGAAATTATTCGGCGCTGGCGGGGTTTCTTGAGCCCGGCGAAAGCATCGAGGAGGCGGTGCGGCGCGAGCTTCATGAAGAAGCCGGGGTGACGACGGGCGCCGTGCACTATGTGACCAGCCAGCCCTGGCCTTTCGGCGGATCGCAGCTGATGATCGCCTGTGTTGCCGAAACGCTCGATCCCACGATCACTCTCGATACCGATGAGCTCGAGGATGCGATGTGGGTGACGCGCGAGGAAGCGCTGGCCGCGCTTGCGGGCGAAGAGGGCGCGCCCTTCCGCGCCCCGCCGCCCTTTGCCATCGCGCACACCCTGTTGCGTCATTGGGCCAACAACGACTGATCGCGGGAACAAAAAAAGGGCGGCTCGAAAGCCGCCCTTTTCCATAATCGCCAGTCCGGATCAGAAGCCGCGATAGGCCTCGTTTCCGACAAAGCCCATCTTCGACACATTGGCGCGCTTCGTTGCTGCCAGCACGTGGTCGACGCGGTCATACCGTGCATTGGCGTCAGGCTGAAGGTGCAGTTCGGGGATGGGATCCATTGTCTGGGTCGCTTCGAGCATCCCTTGTAGCTGCGAAAGAGCGACGGGCTGTCCGTTCCAGAGAATGTTATCATCCGGCGCGATGTAGAGCACATTCTTCGTCGGAAGGATCGGCGGAGGCGGTGGGCATTTCGGCGCACAATCCTGCGGCAGATCGATCTTCACTGCGTGCGTGGCCGGCGGCAGGGTAATGATGAACATGATCAGCAGCACCAGCATGACGTCAATCAACGGCGTGGTGTTGATATCCATCATGGGTTCGTCGCTGCCACCACCGGAACTCATTGCCATAAATAACTCTCCAAAAATATTCGTCCGGAGCGAACTGCCGGTTAGCGGCTCGTTACGCCGCCCTTGGGTTCAGAAATAAAGCCGACGCGAATGAAGCCCGCGCTCTGCATGATCGATATCGTGCCGCCGATGCACCGATAAGGTGTATTCTGGTCGCCGCGGATATGCACTTCCGGGAACAGGTTCGGATCGGTCACATTCGGCCCGAGCCGGTCCGCTTCATTCTTGAACTTGGCCGCGGCCTTTGTGAGCAACTGGGCCGCATTCACACGCGCCTGTCCCCAATATACGCCGCATGAACCATCATCTTCGCCGCGCACGGAAAGGATCACATTTTCAGCCTTGGTAATCGTCGGCTGGTACGCGAGAGTCGGGACCTTCAGCGGCACCTTCTTCACCACGACCGGAATCGTGATCAGGAAGATGATGAGAAGGACGAGCATCACGTCCACAAGCGGCGTGGTGTTGATGTCCGACATTGGGGCGTCTTCGCCGCCTGAGCCTGCGCTCATTGCCATCAGTTGGTTCCTATTCCTCTAAAACTCGACTGGCTGGAAGCGGGCGAAGGCGCAGCGCCTTCGCCCTTCAGCCTCAGGCCTTGGCAGGAGCAGCGGCAGGCTTCGCGGGAGCGCCCGCCGCCTTTACCTGCGGGCGGATCTTGCCACCCGACATCAGGTCGCCATGAAGATCGTCGCAGAACTTGCTCATGCGTTCGGCGATGAGCTTGTTGCGACGCTGCAGCCAGTTATAGCCCATAACCGCCGGAACGGCGACGATCAGACCGAACGCGGTCATGTAGAGCGCTTCGCCGACCGGGCCCGCGATCGAGGCGATGTCCGCGTTGCCCGTGGCAGCGATCTTCACCAGCGCGCTCGTGATACCGATAACAGTGCCGAGCAGCCCGACGAACGGCGAGGTCGAGCCCACCGTTGCAAGGAAGGCAAGACCAGTGCCGAGCTTCGCGTTGATCGCATCCTGGCTCCGGCGGAGCGAGCTGTGCATCCATTCGTGCGAATCGAGCTGGTCGGTGAAATGGCTATGTTCGGCATCCGCACGAAGGCCATCATCGACAAGCTGGCGGAACGCCGAATTCTTCTCGAACTTGTTCGCGCCATCACGGACGTTCGAGGCTGTCCAGAATGATTTCACGCCGTCCTTCGACTGGCCAAGCACCTTTTGCTGTTCGAAAAGCTTGGTCAGCATGATGTACCAGGACACGATCGACATCACGGCAAGGATGATGGCGATGGTCCAGGTCACCGCGCCACCTTCGCGCAGCATCTGCATCGGGCCGAAGACAGTCTTGGCCGCGGCGGTGCTGGCGTCGGCGGCGGCTTCCTGAAGGATCAAAATATCGAACATGGTGGTTACTTTCCTCTTTGAATTTCTCTGTGCAAAAAACGGATATCGTTACTTGGGCAGACGCCAGGTAACGCGCTGGGTCTTGGTTTCTTCAATCGGGTTGCCACTGGAGTCCTTTGCGGGCTTGTAGCGGAACCGGCGAATGATGAGCTTGCAGGTCTCGGCGTCGAGCGCAGCGCTCGCTCCGGAAGCGTTGCAACTTGTGACCTTGCCATCGGTGCCAACGGTGAAGCGCGCAACCGATGTGCCTGCTTCTTCGTTGCGGATCGATGATGGCGGATAATCTTCATCCGAGATCGAGCCGCCCTTTTGCACGGCGCGTTCGGCCACGGCGGGTGGCGGCGGCGGCGGCGGCGGCGGCGGCGGTGCCGGCGGTGCCGAAGGCGTGATCGGTTGAATCGTGTTCGTCGTCACAATCGGCGTGACATTGACCGGCGGCGGCATCTCCACGCGAGGCGGAGGCGGAATGTCGAGCTTTTCCGGGGGTGGAGGCGGCTTTTCCTCTTCCTTCGGTTTCTCTTCCTGGACATCGAACGTCTTCAGGTCTTCATAAGCCTGCTTGACGGCGTCATAGGCAAGTCCGGTCACGAGGGCATAACCGACGCCTATATGGAGCAACGCCACAACGCCGATGGAGACCATCTTGCTCGTGCTCATTTCTTGATCAGCATAGGCCATTAAAAAACGACTCTCCCTCCAACTCTCAGCATGGAGGCTGACAGAACGATTGTTGCTTGGCAACCATTCCACAACCCCGAGCCCGGAGGCTTGAGCCAGCCCGGGTCCCAACGCTTCATCTATCGGCATCACCAGATCGACGCAACGAGTTTTGCTCTGCCACCGAATGGCGGTTATCAGGGGCTGTTTCTTGCCCCATCGCCTGCCGGATCGGACTGGTCATGACGTTCAGATTAATGTGTTCAGTAGCTGCCTCGTTAGCCGTGGCGATCCCGGCTGCGGCGCAGAAAACCGCAGTTGTGCCTGCTCCGGTCACGCTGAGCTATGCGGATGTGGCGGACCTCGCCCTGCCCGCACCGATCGTTGCCCAGCTCAGGATCCGCAAGGCCGAACGGCTGAAGGCGGAACTGGCCGGAAATGTTGCGCCAACCCTTCGCAGATACCTTGTTACGGCCGATATCGTCGCCCTGATTCGCGGCCGCGACGGCTTGCCCCAGCGAGTCGCCTATGTTGTGGATGTCGCGTCCGATGCACGCGGCAAGTGGCCCAAGCTCGAAAAGATGGAGGCGATTGTCTTTGCCCTGCCGGTCTCCGGGCGCCCGGCGGAGATCCGGTTGACAGCCCCCGACGCGCAGCAGCCTGCCAACCCGGCACTGGCGACGCTCGTACGGAGTTTGCTGAGCGAATCCGCAAGTCCCGTCGCGCCGCCGCAGATCCTTGGAGTCGGGGAAGCCTTCCATGTCGAGGGCGCGGTGGCAGGCGAAGGAGAGACGCAGATATTCCTGAAGGCCGCCGATGGCCGGCCGCTTTCATTGAGCGTCTGGCGCGAACCGGGCGCCGCGCCGCGCTGGGCCGTTTCGGTTGGCGAAATCGTTGATCAGGGCGCCGAACCGCCTGCGCGCGATACGTTGCTCTGGTATCGCCTCGCCTGCTCGCTCCCCCCGCACCTGCCCGCAGCGAGCACGGAGTCTTTGCCGGAGGGCGATGCGGCCATTGCCGCCGAGGATTATGCCGCGATTATTGCGGGTCTGGGGCCGTGCCGGCGGACCCGAGATAGATGAAGTCGCGCTCAACGCTTTTGAGCGAAGCACCGCCATCCACATAGAGGGTCTGGCCGGTCACGGCCTCGGCAGTCGCAAGCCACGCCACCGCGTCGGCGATTTCCGTCGGCTCGGGCAGGCGCTTCAACGGCATCATGTCTTCGAGCGCGACCATCTGCGCGGGGCGATAGTCTTCGGTCGGCAAGGTGAGGCCCGGGGCCACGGCGTTGACGCGCACCCGCGGCGCAAGTGCCCGCGCAAGCGTCGTGGTTGCGGCCGCCAGTGCCTGTTTGGAGAGAGTGTAACTCAGCTGGTCGCCATTGGGGTGGAGCACGCGCTGGTCGGTGATGTTGACGACAACCGCCGATCGCCCATCTTCCAGGAGCGCGGCAAGGCCCGTTGCGAGCAGCACCGGGGCGGACAGGTTGACCGCAAGATGAGACGTCAGTTCGGCGTGCGTCAGCGTGCCCGCGTCGTCGTGGACGAAGCGCGAGGCATTGTTCACGATCAGGTCCGGGCATTGCCCGAAATGCCGGACGATCCGCGGGAGCAGCGTGCCGATTGCGGCGCCATCGGCAAGATCGCAGGCAAAGCCGTGCCACTGGGTGCGGTGGAGGGCGAGGATGGCGGCAAGGTCATGATCGGGTTCGGCAGTTTCGCGGCAATGGAGCGCGAGCGTCCAGCCGTCGCTCGCCAGTCGTGCGGCAATGACGGCCCCCAGTCGGTTGAAGCCGCCGGTAACAAGCGCCAGCTTCATGGCCGGTTCCGCACCAGCGTTATGCCGATTGCTTCGCCGGCATCGGCAATGGCGAGCTTGACGATCCTGACCGTGACTTGCCTCACTCGCTTGTCCTGAACGAACAGCGTCTCGGCAATATGGTCGGCGACGGCCTCGATCAGTACGAAATGCACCCCTTCGGGCAGCGCGGCCGTCATCGCGCGCTTGATGTCCATATAGTTTTTCGAGGCCGCCAGCGGCGTGTCGGGCGAAAAATGCTCGGGGCAGTCGAGTTCGACCGCGACCGAGATTCGTAGCGGCTGCGGTAGGTGGGTTTCTTCCGAATAGATCCCCGTCAGCACCGGGACATCCAGGTCGCGCACTTCAAGCGTCAGTCGGTCGCGTGTCGCAGTCATGCGCTGCCAATAACGGGAAATATCGGCGCTGCAACCAATCCGCGCTTCACTTTTGCGGCCGCGGCGCTATTGGGCCGCGCTCTTATGGCAGAGATTGTTCTCCTGAGCCGGATCGCGCCGGCCGATGTCGAAGCGTTGCTCGATGCGGCGTTCGGAGCCGATCGCAAGGCGCGGACCGCCTACCGCATGCGCGAAGGCGTGAATGCCGTGCCGGCGCTGAGCTTTGCCGCGCTTGATGACGGGCGCCTCGTCGGTACGCTCCAGAGCTGGCCGGTTGCGCTCGAGGCCCCCGACGGAAGCCTGGCGCCGATGACACTGGTCGGGCCGGTCGCGGTGCTGCCCGATCTCCAGCGCGGCGGCCTTGGGCGGCGGATGATGGACGCGCTTGTCGCGGCCGCGGCCGAACAGGGCCATGACGCGCTCGTCATGATTGGCGATCCCGAATATTATGGTCGCTTCTTCGATTTTTCCGCCGAGGCGACCGGGGGCTGGGACGTCCCGGGGCCGGTCGAGCGCCGCCGCCTGCTCGCGCGGATCAGCCGTCCGGGCGGGGTTCCGGCGGTTGGGCGCATCATTCCCGATCCGGCCTTTGCAAGCGGGCGCATAGCCGCATAAAGACCGGGCCATGCCGATGGCCGAACTCCCCGAAGACCTGTCGCGCCTCTCGCTGGCAGAGATCGCGCAGATGGCGGCCGATCGCAAATTGCCGCCGGTCGAAAGCTGGCATCCCGAACGCACGGGCGACAGCGCGATGCGGATCGCGCGCGACGGCCGCTGGTTCCACGAGGGATCGCCGATCGAGCGATACAATATGGTGCGGCTCTTTTCGACCATATTGCGGCGCGAGCCGGACGGCAGCCACGTCCTTGTCACCCCTGCCGAGAAATTGTCGATCGAAGTGGAGGATGCGCCGTTCCTCGCGGTCGAGGTCAAGAGCGAAGGGCAGGGCAGGGCGCGCCGCCTTGCCTTCAGGCTCAATACCGGGGACATGGTCGTGGCCGGGCCCGAACATCCCCTTCGGTTCGATGAGCATGACGGCGAACCGGCGCCCTATCTCGCCGTGCGCGGCGGGATGGACGCGCGGATCGCCCGCGCGCCTTATTACGAACTGGCCGAACTGGCGCTTGAAGAGGGTGCGACGCCGCCGGGTCTGTGGAGCGACGGCCGGTTCTTCGCGATGGCCGCATCATGACGCTTGCCCACCGCCTTCGCGCCGCGCTTGAGGCGACGCCTTCGGAATCGGTCGAACTGCTCGCGGGAGATGCCATCCGTTTGCGCGGGACGGAGCCGGGGGTAGACGCGGCGGTGCTGGTCGCCGTGACCGACCGGGCGGAGCCGGGCCTCATCCTCACCAAAAGGCCCGACACGATGCGCAAGCACCCCGGGCAGGTGGCCTTTCCCGGCGGGCGAGTCGATGCAAGCGATGCCGATATCGTCGCGGCTGCGCTGCGCGAGGCGCATGAGGAAATCGCCTTGCCGCCTTCATCCGCCGAACTGGTCGGCCTCGCCGATCGCTATCATACGATCACCGGTTTCGATGTGACGCCGGTGATTGTCGTTGTTCCGCCCGATCTCGATCTCCATCCCAATGCCGACGAAGTGGAGGCGATCTTCGAAGCCCCGCTCTCTTATGTGCTCGATGCCGCCAATCATGCGCAGCGCGCTCTCGACTGGCACGGCACGACGCGGCACTATTACGAAATGCACTGGGACGGTTTTCGCATCTGGGGGGCAACGGCGGCGATGCTCGTCAATCTGTCACGGCGGCTGCAATGGGGGCGCTGAAACTGCCCGATCGCGAAGGGCTGGGTGCGCTTGCTCGCATACTCGGGGGCCGCGAAGGCGAGACGCGGCTCGTCGGCGGCGCGGTGCGCGATACGCTGGCGGGACAGGCGGTCAAGGATATCGACCTGGCGACACGGCTTGCGCCCGAAGAGGTGCTCGCCCGGCTGGAAAAGGCGCGGATCAAGGCCGTGCCGACCGGCATGGCCCACGGCACGATCACTGCCGTCCTTTCCTCCGGCCCGGTCGAAGTCACGACTCTGCGCCGCGACGTTTCGACCGACGGCCGGCGCGCGACGATTGCCTATACAGACGACTGGCGCGAGGATGCCGCGCGCCGCGATTTCACGATCAACGCGCTCTATGCCGATCCGGAGACGGGCGAAGTCTTCGACTATTTTGGCGGGGCGGAGGATCTGGCGGCTGGACTGGTCCGCTTCATCGGAAAGCCGTTGCAGCGGATCGCCGAGGATCATTTGCGGATCATGCGCTTCTTCCGCTTCCACGCCCGCTTCGGAAAAGGTGCGCCCGATCCGGCCTCGCTCACCGCGTGCGCTGCAAGGGCGAACGACCTGATGGCCCTGTCGCGCGAACGGATCGCGGACGAACTGCTGAAGCTGCTGGCCTTGCCCGAACCGGTGGAAACCGTCCGGTTGATGATCGCGCAGGGAATCTTCGTGCCGGTCCTGCCCGAGATCGTTTCGGCGGACGGGCTGGCCGCGCTGGTGGCGGTCGAGGATGTGCCCGATTCCGTCCGGCGGCTGGCGAGCCTCCTCCCCGCCGACCCGGACAAGGCAGGCGCGGTTGCAAAACGGCTCAAACTTTCAAAGGTCGCCACCAAACGCCTTGTGCTGGCAGCGGGCCGCGCGGCATCGGATGCCGAAGCCCCGCGCGCGCTGGCCTATCGGATCGGGCTCGAAGGGGCCGTTGACCGGCTGATGCTTGGCGGCCACGCTGCGGCTCTCGCCTTGCTCAAGGGCTGGAGCGTGCCCACCTTCCCGCTCTCGGGCGGGGCGATCGTCGCGCGCGGGATCAAGGCCGGGCCAGATGTGGCGCGGCTGCTCCAGCAAGCCGAAGCGCAATGGGTGGCGGAGGGTTTCCCCGACCAGCCCCGCGCCGAAGCGATTGCCGATGCGGTCGTCCGCGCCTCAGCCTAGCGGCAGCGCAGCGAGCCCCTGTCGATCTCTCGCCCGAGCAGTGCACCGCCCGCCGCTCCAAGGATCGTGCCGACCGTCCGGTCGCGCCCGCCATCGAGGCTGCGGCCGACGAGCGCACCGACGGCGCCGCCGATGATGAGGCCGGTCGTGCCATTGTCGCGCCGGCAATGATAGCGCCCGTCATCGCCGCGCCAGATCCGGTCATCGCGGCGCAGCGGCACCGGTTCGGCATAGCGGCCATAGCGATCATAGCGCTCCGCATCGTGCGCGCGACGGCCATGCGCGGGCGCCCAGGGCGGCGGATCGGCAAACGTCGGCGCGGCGGGAATTGCAACCGCCGCCAGCGACAGCGTGAGA
>Ga0209023_10005315_pt1 | contig 14142 bp, 13 predicted proteins | sample LakOneMetagenome_FD_187468 | JGI IMG/M metagenome (GOLD analysis project Ga0209023, IMG submission 187468) | Freshwater and sediment microbial communities from Lake Erie, Canada (SPAdes) (version 2) | ecosystem: Environmental > Aquatic > Freshwater > Lentic | place: Lake Erie, Canada...
CCGCTTCCAGCTTGAATTCCAGCGTGTACTGCGCCCGCTTTGTCTTGCTTGTCATCACATCTCTCCTTGCTTCAGTTTAACCTCAGCAAGGGATTCGTTTTGCGGGGGCAAGCTCAGTTCGAGCTGCTGTCTGCAAATATTGCAAATGCGGATACGCCGAACTACAAGGCGCGCGATATCGACTTCAGCGCCGAGTTGGATAGGGTGATGGGCAGTGGCCAGAATTTTGCGGGCATGACCATGACTTCGCCGCGACACATCGAGGCAAGCAAGCCCGCGCTGGAAGAGGATCTGATGTATCGCGTCCCCCTGCAGTCGAGTATGGACGGCAACACCGTGGAGATGGACGTCGAGCGTGTGGCGTTTGCAGAGAACGCGCTGCGGATGCGGTTCTCCATTCAAAAGACTGCCGACGAGTACAAGGACATGCTCAAGCTCTACCAGGACATGCGGCCCTAGCGGGGAAACCGCGACTACTGGCAGGGCGGCTTGGGTGCGGCGACAGCGCTGGACGCGTCTCTGGAAGACGGCTCCGGTGTGCTCGCTGCGGATTCCTGCTTCGACGGATGTTTGGCTGTGCGATGTCGCGGGTTGGCCGCCCAGGCAACCCGTTGGTCGCGGGAGGCGTATCCCGTGTCTGAATGTCCAATGGCGAGGGTGTGCCACTGGGTCGGCTTCTCGCTGAGTCGATCACCGGTCGCAGGAGCCGGCAAAGCGTAGGCCAGCAAGGCAGAGCATGCGACGGCGCTAATCATCTGTATGGTTCCTGGACGGATGACATGAGGATCCTGTCATCCGCAAGATAGTACGCTCAGATTGCGGGCACATTACCAACGCATTACGGCGGGGCATTGGGGCGCTGACTCGTTGAGCTTTGTTGTTGCAATGCGGGGCACACTAGTTGCTAATAGTGTGCAACGGCGTGAATGCCGATTCAGACTGACTGGAGCCCGCGACAATGACCGAAAAGCTGCGCCTGGACATTCCTGTCTTGCTTCCTGGCCTTCCCGATTCCTCTGATCCCTGTGTAGAACGGTTGCTGTCCGAACTGAGAGGGAAAGAGGGCGTCGAGGCGGCGCATATAAAAACTGCAAATGTTGATAGCGATTCACAGATATGTGTCCACTACGATCCCGCAGCGATTTCCCTTGCCCGCATCCGGGAGCTGGTGACAAGCACGGGTGCGGTGATTTCGTCGCGGTTTGGTCATGTGCTTTGGCAATTGAAGGGCGTCTGGCACGAACGACGAGCGCGAACCGTAGCTAGCCAACTGCGGGCCTTGCCCGGCGTCATCGAGGCCGAAGTCAGCGCCTCCGGCATAGCGCGCGTCGAATTCGACAACGATCGGATCTCCGCGGCAGGGATCGAGCAGGCCCTGTCAAAACGCGGGCTCGCGCCGGTTGAGATCGGTGCCCGGAAGAGCGGTCATGCAGACCATGAACACCGCGAAGGCGTCAAGGATCATGCACATGGGGAAGGCGAGGGGCATGAGGCCCACGCACACGGCAGCGTGTTTGGCCCGAATACTGAGCTAATCTTCTCCCTGATCTGTGGGGCCTTGCTTGGTCTCGGATTTGCCGTTGGTAAGCTGTTCGGCAGCCTGCCAGCATGGATTCCGGTTGCCTTCTTTGTCGGCGCGTATTTTTTTGGTGGTTTCTATACCGTTCGGGAAGCGATAGAGAACCTCCGGCTAAAGAAGTTCGAAATCGACACACTGATGCTGGTAGCCGCCGCAGGGGCGGCGGCGTTAGGCGCTTGGGCGGAAGGCGCGCTACTTCTCTTTTTGTTCAGTCTCGGCCACGGGCTCGAACACTACGCCATGGGGCGCGCCAAGCGGGCGATCGAAGCGTTGGCGGCGCTCGCACCGGCTACAGCAAGTGTGCGGCGTGAAGGCGAGGTACGAGAGGTCCCCGTCGAGGAATTGCAGGTGGGGGATGTGGTGGTGGTTCGGCCGAACGAACGCCTCCCCGCCGATGGTTTTCTGGTAAAGGGGGCTTCCGCAGTCAATCAAGCGCCGGTTACTGGCGAAAGCATCCCGGTCGACAAGCAGCCCGTGGATGACGCCGCCGCAGCCAGGAGGAAGCCCGATGCCGTAGGGGCCGTGTCCCGCGTGTTCGCCGGAACCATCAATGGCGCCGGCGCCATTGAAGTGGAAGTGACGCGCCTTTCCACGGACAGCGCCCTGGCGAAAGTCGTCAAGATGGTCAACGAGGCCGAAGCGCAAAAGTCACCGAGCCAGCGGTTCACTGAGAAGTTCGAACGGATCTTTGTTCCTGCAGTGCTTGTGCTGGCGGTATTGCTGCTGTTTGCAGGGCTAGTGATCAATGAGCCGTTCAGTGCGACCTTCTACCGCGCCATGGCGGTGCTGGTTGCCGCCAGCCCATGCGCGCTCGCCATCGCGACACCGAGCGCGGTGCTGTCGGGGGTAGCGCGCGCCGCTAGAGGGGGTGTACTGATCAAGGGCGGGGCGCCGCTCGAAAACCTGGGTTCACTGAAAGCCATTGCATTCGATAAGACGGGGACGCTGACGGAGGGGCGCCCCCGTATTACCGATGTGATGGTCGCCGAAGGAGTAGCTGAAGCGGAATTGTTGAGCGTAGCGGTCGCCGTGGAGTCGCTCAGCGACCACCCGTTGGCTGCGGCCATTGCCCGCGATGGCCGCAAGCGCCTGGAAGGCAGTTCCATCCCGGAAGCGTCTCATCTCCAAAGCTTGACCGGACGCGGGGTCACGGCGACGTTGTGCGGTAAGACCGTCTGGATTGGCAAGCCTGACATGTTCGGCGCCGACGGGATTGCACCGCTTAGCGAATCGATGGCGAGCGCAGTGCAGACGCTGCGCAGCACTGGCCGCACGACAATGATCGTCAGGCAGGGAGATCGGGACCTCGGCGCCATTGGGCTGATGGACACGCCGCGCGCCTCGGCGCGCGCTGCCCTCGAGGCACTGCGCAGGCTGGGTATCACACGCATGATCATGATCTCCGGCGATCACCAGCGCGCAGCCGAAGCCGTCGCCAAGGACGTAGGTATCGATGAAGCCTGGGGCGATCTGATGCCTGAGGACAAGGTCAAAGCCATCCAGACGTTGCGCGCGGAAGCCAAAGTGGCCATGGTCGGCGACGGCGTCAACGACGCGCCGGCAATGGCCAACGCCACGGTGGGCATCGCAATGGGTGCGGCAGGTTCAGATGTGGCACTGGAAACGGCGGATGTTGCGCTGATGGCCGACGACCTCCAACACCTACCTTTTGTGGTCGGTTTAAGCCGACATACGCGGGCCATCATCCTTCAGAACGTGTATATCAGCCTCGGCGTCGTGGCGTTCCTTCTGCCAGCCACGATCCTCGGCCTCGGTATCGGGCCCGCCGTGGCCATGCATGAGGGGTCGACGCTGATCGTCGTGTTCAATGCGCTTCGACTGCTAGCCTATCGCGACAAATCCCCATGACGGGCCCCGGCCGCAATGATGGCGATGCCAGATGCGGCGGCAGCTATGGCCGCCGACTCATTTGGCGGCATTGCCGCAACTTCCACAGAACTTTGCGTCGCGTGGGAGTAAGGTGCCGCATCGACTGCACGGCGCCGGAGCCAGTGAACTGCCGCATTGCTGGCAGAAGCGCGCGCCCTGGGCGCTCACCGTGCCGCAGTTGGGGCAGTGGACGCCGGCGGGGCTTTGTGGTGGCAAAGGATTCCCATAGCCGTAGCTGCCGCCACCATCATGATGACCTCCTCGACGACCGTGCTCACTTCCGCCGCCGTGATGACCGCCGCTGTGACGGCCCATGAGCCTTTCCAAGAAACCCATCATTCCTCCTAAGTGGATGGATCGTCGCTGCGGCCCCGTGGTGTCGGGTGCTGCGACGACTTGCGCTGCTACGCGTCAGCCAATGCCTGTAGTAAATAGTCTGTAGTGACTACAGGGTCAATGGTCGGTGGATGCGAAGAACGGAATAAGTTGAATACGAGGCTCTTTCTTTCGAAAACGTCATGATCCCGATAGTTGCTGGCCATGTCGTGAGAGCGCATGGAAGGCGGGCTGTCTATCGGCTTGGCGCAAGGGTTTCCGTGAGGATGGCATCCCGCTGAGGAGCCTCGGGGAGGCCAGGAGCTTTGCCTTCCGGGCATCCGGGTGCGTGAAAGATTGCTGCAGGCGGGGTGCCACCCCGTGTCGCTGCGGCCACCTGCCCCGGCTCAGCGGTGGGGGTGCCGGGGCCGATCGGCGCCGTATAGCTTGCCACCAGATACACCGGCCGCCGCTTGACTTCATTGAACAGACGCCCAACATATTCCCCGAGCACGCCTAGGAAAACCAGTTGCAGGCCGCCCAGCAGAAGCAGGGCGGTCATCATGGATGGGTAGCCGTGTACGGGGTCGCCGTAGAGCAGCGTCTTGCCAACGATGAAGGCGGCCATGCCAAAGGCGGGAACGGCAACAAGCAGGCCGATCGAGGTTGCAAACTTGAGCGGCACGGTGGAAAAGGCAGTGATGCCATCCACGGCAAAACGCAACAGCTTGCGGTAGTTGAACTTGGTCGTCCCGGATGCCCGCGCGTCACGCCGATACAAGACGGCCGTCTGCCGGAATCCTATCCAGGCATACAGCCCCTTCATGAAGCGGTGCTGCTCCCGGAGTTGTCCGAGTGCGGCAACGGCACGACGGCTCATGACGCGGAAGTCGCCGGTGTCGGCCGGAATCTCCGTATCGCTGAGCTTGCCCATCAGGCGGTAAAACCAGTGCGCGGTGAACTTCTTGAGGAACGATTCGCCATCCCGGGAAGTGCGCGTGGCGTACACCACGTCGAACCCCTCGCGCCATTTCTCGATCAACGACGGAATCAGTTCGGGCGGATCCTGCAGATCGGCGTCGATGATCACAACGGCGTCGCCGCTTGCCACGTCGAGGCCCGCCGTTAGCGCGGCTTCCTTGCCGAAGTTGCGACTCAGCTCGACAATGCCGACGCGCGCTTCGGCCGCCTTGAGATTGTGTGCAACCGCCAGTGATCGATCGCGGCTGCCATCGTCCACGTAGATAATCTCGTAGTCCGATGCCAATCCATCCATCACGCGGAGAAGCCGAAAGTGAAACTGTGGCAGGACAGCTTCTTCATTGAAGAGCGGTACGACGACCGAGATCTTCTCTGGCAGCAGGCTGGCGGCATTCATCGCATCGCTCCATTCATGAACGTCCAATTTGCATGGAGTACGTAGTTGACCAACATGACGAAAATTGTCGAGAGGATTTGAGCAACCAGGTAGTGAAGCCCCAATGCTAGTCCAGCCCACATCAGAAGTGAGTTAAGAAAGAACGCCAGCGCGGAAACGAGAATGAACCGTCCGAAAGTGGCGCGTTGTGGTCGGACTGGTGTGAACACCCATCGGCTGCTGATGCAGTAGTGCGTCAGAAGGCCTGCAACACTGCCGGCGGCAGACGCCGGTAGCGCTGCAACCCCGAAACCGACCAGCGTGATCAGTGTTGCGTAGTGTGTAGCGGTTGCCGTCGCCCCCGCGCCCAGAAACCGTACAAATCGTGATGGGATGTTCATGGTTTTTGCACCAGAACGTTGACGCCATGTCGTCCGATCACAGTTGTGTTGCCGCCGAGCAGCGGTCTCAGTCGATGAAACGTCTCGTGCCGCATGACCGCGAGCTTGTGACCAGGGGTCAGCCATCGCTGCGCAAAAGCTTCTTCATTAGCAATCCACTTGTCGGGCTCGACCGAGAAGCCGAGATCCAGCTCGGATCTGGCCCCGACAATGATCGGTTCTCGTTCGGCGTAAAACGCCAGACCTCGGTCAATCTGGCCCACGTTGAACAGTTGTGTGTTGTCGCGGGACGCCGCCTTGGCTTCCAAGCCAAGTGGTTTGATGGAGAGGGACCCAAACGCCCGAGACGCCATCAAGCCAGCCTGAAGGCTGGCCAGCGTCGCCAGCGAAGCGACGGCAACCGCGCAGAGCCTGTGGCCGCGCAGGGCGATCCCAAAGGCCAGGAAGCCACCGATGACCAGAATGCCCATCGTGATGGCGCCCCAGGTATGCAATGAGGCCGGATTGCTGATATTGAGCTTCAGTACCGCATTCGACATTGTCGGATGCCATAGCAGCACGGCGATGGCAACGCCGAGCACAGGCATGGCAAGAAAGCTTGCCGCCAGTGTGGGGCGGGCTGCAGTCATGGATCTGTACGCGAGCAAGACGGCCACCGGTGGTAAGGCGGGCAGGATATAGAGCGGCAGCTTCGAGCGCGAAATCGAAAAGAAGGCAATGACAACGACTACCCACAGCGACAGAAACAGTCGTGCGTCGAAGCCAGGCGTTGCCTGTGCGCTGCGAGAGCGGAGTGCGATAGCACGGGGAATCAAGCCCATGAACGGCAGGACGCCTGCCGCACCAACGGCCAGGAAGAACCAGAATGGCTTGTCCCGCTCGTGAACCGAGGACGAGAATCTCGCGAAGTGTTCGTGGATGAAGAAGTAATTCAGAAATTCGGGGTTGCGCTGGGACACCACGACAAACCAAGGCATGGTGATGGCCACCGCAAGCAGGCTCCAGCGCCAGAATCTCGCGCTAAAAAATGCGGAAAATTGTCGAGTGACCGCCCCGTATAGCAGCAGCGTGATTCCTGGCAGTACCAGGGCAATCAGGCCTTTGGCAAGAAATGCCAGACCGACCAACAACCAGATCAGGGGGTATAAGCGAGGTTCCCGATTCTGGTAGGCCACGGCGAAAACGAGAGCGGCACTGCCGAGCAGTGCGCCGACACCAATGTCTGTTGTTGTCAGATTCGAGCCGAGAATCCAGAGGGGAGCGCCGATGAGCACCAGCGCTGAGGCGAGGCCTATGCGCGTGTCATAGAGCGATCGCGCCGCCCACCATGCGGCGAGTGCGCCCAGCAGTCCCACAAGCGCACTCCAGATCCTTGCTGTCCACTCGGACGGCCCGAAGAGCGTATAGGCGCTGGCGGTCGCCCAATACTGCAGGGGCGGCTTGTCGAAGAACTTGATGCCGTTCAACCGCGGCGTGACCCAATCGCCGGAGACGAACATCTCGCGCGGAACCTCGGCGTAACGACCCTCGTCGGGTTCATAGAGGGGACGCACGGATAGCGTGGACATCCAGAGGACCACCGTGAGTGCGATGGTCAAAGCCATGAAAATCTGTCGCTTCAAGAGACTGCCCGTCCAGGTGTGCGGTGGCCACTGCTACCGCGCTTGGTCAAATGCTCTCAGGGCGCAACGACATAGATGCCGGATGTGGTTCGTCGCCGTCGTGATGTTGGATCATGGAGCAGTTCACGCGGCGCCGCTTGACGCCCCACGAGCCGAGGATGCGATTCACGCGGGAGTCCGAAGGATGGCGACTTGGCCAGCAGAGAGCGAACAGCGGGATTCTAGGGCGCTCACCTGTCGGGGGGATTACGAGATGATGACGGCGCAGTCCGCCGTCGAGTGCTTTGCGGCAGAAGAAGTTGCCTGACGAAGCGTCAGCGTTAGCTCATGGTAACCCAAGTGCTTCGGAGAACGGGCGTCGGGTTCGATGCGTTGGTGCGTAACCATTCGGCAATGTCGCCGCAATGTTCTGCATAGTAAACTTGACGCCCCGCAGTTGTCAGCGGGCCTCATCACCCTTAGTACGCCGGGGTGCAGCCCTCGATGGGATCGGCGGGCGATGCTTATGACAACGCCATGTGTGAAAGCTTCTTTGCAACGCTCGAATGCGAGCTGCTGATGCGTTCGCACTTTGCCACGCATGATGACGCGCGGCGCGCCTTGTTCACTTGGATCGAAGGCTGGTACAACCCACATCGCTTGCACAGCGCGTTGCGCTATCGAAGCCCGCAGGAGTTTGAAAGGATGACCGCCCATGACAAGGATCTGACGCAACACTCAGCCTTCACCGCCCCATCACAAGGAGACAACCCATCGAACTAAGATTCCAATGCAGATCTGTCCGAAAAAACGGGGTAACCCCAATCGTCGGTTTGCCTGGCACTGCGCCCGTCTTGCCAGTCTGCAGGCCGAGCAAGCTTCTCTTCTACATTTTTGATCGCGCTACACCGAGAACTTCGCAGACCAGCTTCACAGGTCGTCCCCCGCCAATGAGGTTGAGCGCGCAAATTATTTTCGCGAGGTCATCACCTCCACTGCCTCACGGAGAATCTCGTTCTCCATGGTCTTCTTGCCCCAGCATGCGCTGTAGCTCACGGACTTGCTTGAGCGCGTCGCTCAGGCTCGATGGCGGCACGACTTCTTCACCAGCCCTAACCGCCGATAGACTGCCGTCCTGGTACAGCTTGCGCCAATGAAGGAGGTGATTCGGATTTCCGCCTTGCTGGCACGCCACCATCAACACCGTCTTGCCCGGCTCACAGCTCTCGCGCTCAATCGAAACACAGTCGTATGCCCCCGCCTGTAAGTTCATTGTAAGGGGGAACTGTGTCCGGCAATTCAGGGGGCCGCTCCAGGCTCGCTCCATCCGGATAGCCCCCCCGAAAGCAAGTAAATCGATTAATTATGCGTAAATGAACTGCGCATAAAATAAGATCGCGTCTTGGCACGACTTCCTAAAGCGAGAGGATACAGGCGATGGCCCAGAATGGTGCAATAGTCTTGGAGGCGCCCAGCGGCGATCCAGATGCCGCTGAGTTGCAAGCGGTGGAGATGGAAGCGACCTTGCAGAGCCTGATGCAGCTTGGATTAGTGACGTCGTGGCTGCGGCTCGCCGACAGCTCGTACCGAGTGGAGGTCGATGGAGAAATCATGGAGCAGCTCTCAGTACTCGGATGGGCGCGCAACTGCTGCCCTCGGCGGGCACCCGAATCTCTGGAGTAGCCGCAACTCCCTCTGAGCGTAAGGCGGCGTAGCTCCAGCAGTCTACGTGCACGTGCGTAATGCATTCGGGAAGCGGCTTCTTGACTGGCCGAGCTCATTTTCGCGGCCCGGTCGGTCGAGCCCGGCGCACACTTTAGATCGTGGATGATTTCGCATGGCAACATGCTTCCGGCGAAGATCACGTTATTTGGATGGGCGAGCGCTGGAGCCGTGAATGGATTCTAGTGCTATGCGGCTCACTAAAGCCCAATTGAAGGTGGCCGGGTGTGACGAGCACGCGCTTGATTGGTTGGACTGACGTCCATGGCCATCATTTGATCATCGGCCGCTGTTTGTAAGGTCTTAAGAGGCCTTCCCTCAGGTCCAGCGATCGCGGCGCAACCGCAAAACCGACTGTCAGGCTCCCTCCTCCTTAGTCGCTCGACACAACGCCCTATCCCCAACTTCCCGGTCGATGGCTCCGCACGTCATCTTCCCGTAATCCTTTCGACAGGTCAGGACCCTAAAATCTGTCATCCGGATGCAAAAATATCGCGTTCGAGACATTGCAACGGCCACCTCGCGGCCCAAGCCCTTTCCGTGAATACGGTCTGCAGACTCGGGATCGAAAAGAAGCGCGTGTCCGTTGCAAAGCCCCAGCACCACGATCCTGCGAGTAGCTTTCGGAAGTGGCACAGGCGACGCGTACGTCTGATCGGCAGAAATTTAACCGTAACTACATGGGCCTGCTCTCAAAACGACGGATTTTGCCTGTCTTGACGATGACACTGGCAATGGTCCTTTGGATGTCGACACTAGCCATTCGCCCGCTGTATGAACCCGATGAGGGGCGTTACGCAGAGGTTCCGCGGGAAATGTTCGTCTCGGGCGACTGGGTCACGCCGCGGTTAAATGGCGTCAAGTTCTTCGACAAGCCACCCCTTCAGTATTGGGCGACCGCCGGCGCCTATACGCTTTTCGGGCCGTCCGAATGGACAGCAAGGATCTGGAGTGCTCTTGTGGGACTGCTGGGCGTACTTGTCGCATGGTGGGCTGCGCAAAAGCTCTATGACAAGCACGTTGGCCTGGCTTCAGCGTCGGTACTTATCGGCGCACCCTTATGGATTCTCGGCTCGAATCTGACAACGACGGACATCGGCGTCGGCTCACTGCTCGGCAGTGCGGCTCTCGTTTTCGCTGTGGCTTACCAGCGTCGGGACTATCGCTTATACCCGATTATCTGGCTGTTGGTCGGTCTGGCATTTCTTGCCAAAGGCCTGATCGCTCTCGTATTGCCAGCAATAACGCTGGCGCTGTACGTGGCGATCACGCGACAGCGATCCGCGTTCTTCAGCGGGAAATTCTGGCGCTGGAGTCCGCTTGCGGTGGCAATCACAGCGCCTTGGTTCATTGTGGTGTCCTTGCGCAACCCCGAATTTCTGAACTACTTCTTTATCCACGAACACTTCGCAAGGTTTTCTTCCGCGATACACGAGCGAGACAAGCCAGTCTGGTTTTTCCTTGCCGTTGCCGCGGCGGGTGTGCTGCCGTTCATTGGCTTGATCCCTCGTGCTTTCTCTTTCTGGTCTCGCAGCGCTCGGGCGACGCAGCACTTCGATTCGAGATTGTTTTTGTCACTCTGGGTTGTTGTTGTCCTTACCTTCTTCTCGATCTCCCGCTCCAAGCTGCCGCTGTATATCCTGCCAGCCTTTCCACCGATGGCGGTGCTGCTTGCGCACCGTGCTATGTCCGGAGTCCGCCCCACGTTGGCTGCAAGCTTTCTTGCCATGCCAGTGCTCGCGGTGACGATCGGCTTCCTGCTGTGGCATCCGACCTTGTCAAATGCGCTACTGAAGCGCGACGTCAGCGATCCGGCAACGTTGCAGACCTGGGGCTCCATCACCGTAGGCATTCTCGCGATCGGTGGCTTTCTGGCCTTTGGGATCGCCCTGCGCGGCCGCAGGCTCTGCGCGGTTGCCGTCGCTTCGCTGGCGACGCTGGCCGGCCTTCAGGCTGGCTTGATGGCGTCTCGGGCGTTTGGATCCCTCTCCATCAAACCACTTGGCTTGGAAGCCAAGGCGGCGTCCCGCGTTGACACAGAACTGTTCGACGTGGGACAAATTGACCGAGGCCTAGCATTCTACACCGAGCGATTACCTACCATTGTCGGCGCCAGATCCGAGCTAGATCTTGGCTTCTCGGTCGAGCCTGGAAAGTGGATTGCTAATGAAGAGGCCTTTGCGCAGCGATGGAAGACCCCTGGTCACAAGCTCGCGGTCATGCGGCACGAGACGTTCGTCGTGATCATCGCCCCATGCTGGCATGCCGGTCATCTTCAAGCCGTGTTTGATCACTACAAAGGCGTGCTTGGGATCGACCCTGCTCTGATCCAGACGCGGCGGCGAGGGATAAAGTCCACGCGCTAACTGATTGTCTGGTAAGCCTGGTGCACGATGGCAAGCCACACACATAGAAGCATACTGACCCGCTCCTTTGAAAATACGCTGCGCATCGTTCAGATTTGGCGGCTGCAGTTCGTCGGATTGCCGCTCCATGGCGCGGGAACGCACCATCGCCAAAACGTTTTCTGTGATCCGCCAATCAGGTTCATCCGCGGCCACGCTATAAGTGCCCGAGAACGCGATTCCGAGTCCAATTACTGCCACAAGGAGCAGCGAGACAAGGATCGAAAGTCCGAAGGTTTTCATTGCGCGTTCACCTCTGTTTCGGCAGCGTCAGAATAGTTACGGCGTAAATTCTAGTTCGATACGTGGCTGGGAGGTGCACAGCAAGGAAAATCCCGGCCTGCCCGCGCTCGGCCTTCGGGCCAATTGCGCTGGGGGACTGGGCGCTTACTGCATCAACGAAGTCCGGTTGCAGTTCCGGCAGCGGATCGTCGTTGGCCCATTCTCCAAGCACGACGCGTGCCTGACAGGACATTGCCGCCACGTCATTATCCCGTAATGGATTCCAGCGATGACGAGTCGATATGGATTCAGATACGCCCACGAGATCACTAGTATTTTGTCCGTTTGTGCAGGGAGCGCAGAAGCTGGCGCCGGGCTAGCTGCAAATGCCACATGAACGGAGAAGTGGACCAAAAGAGCGGACTGCGACCTGCCGCTCTCCCGCCAGCCTCGAGCATGAAAGTTCTACATGTTTTGGTGTGAGTTACATTGGACGCGACGCGAGAATCCCCGTACATTGCCGCGGCGCGCCGACAAAAGGTGCTCGGTGCCTTGCGGCGTCAGTTATTGCATACTGTTGCACGCTTGCGAGCATCGCTCGCAGGCCTTCGCACAGTCCAGACAATGTTGCGCTGCGTGCTTGGCGCATTCAGCACCGCATTCTTCGCAAATTCGAGCGCATAGCTGGCAAATCTCCTTTGAGTGTTCGCTTGCGCGAGACATAGCAGCAGCAGCAAACGCACAAATTTGTGCACAGTCTATATCGAGCTCTATACACTTCCGCATTTCATCGACGTTCCGTTCTCGCAGGCAGGAAGCTGCACAATGATTGCAGGCGACTGCGCACGCGTGACAGGCATCAATACACGCTCTGAGGTCCTCATGTGGCATGACAAATCTCCTTCGGAATAGTTTGATCGGCGTATTGGAAATACGCCATTCCAACAACAGCAATTCGCGCGCCAGACTTGCTCGTATGGGGACCCGCCAACATCGCCCTCGTGGTGGGATCGGCTGCTGCCGAGTGCGACGAGCATGCGGAACCTGTTGTCGCAGTGGGGCACCGCATAGCAAATGGCCTCAAATTGAAATGCACAATCAGTCGGCCCGATTACCCGCTGCGCGCATGCTGCGCTCCCATATATCGATGGTGATCTAAAGCACGCGCTTACCGAGCGTGCCCGCGCCTTGATCGTCGCTGACCGACGGGCCATCGTGACACCGTGGGAACACCTGCGGCTGCCACACGAGGTCGACGGCTCCGCCGGCGCCTTCCGCGCTCCGCTGTCGACCTACATCCTGGGCATGGACAACGATTACGAGGACATCCAGGCCTGGCTGGCCCTGCACAAATCCCCGGCCACGCAGCGCGCCTATCGCAAGGAAGCCGAACGGCTGATCCTGTGGGCCATCGTCGCGCGAGGGAAGGCCCTTTCATCCTTGACGACCAAGGATGCAACGACTATCGGACATTTTTGCACAGACCCACGCCGCGCGAGTGCTGGGTTGGACCCCCGCGGCCACACACGTCGCCGGACTGGCGCCCGTTTGTCGACAACCTCTCGGCGCGCTCGGTCGCCCATGCGCTGACCGTGCTCAGCGCGCTGTTCCGCTGGTTGGTGGAACAGCGCTATGTACTGGCCAACCCCTTGGCGGGCATCAAGGTGCGCAGTAACCAGCGTGCCATGGCCGTGGAAATCACCCACGCCTTCACCGATGGAGATGGCTGCTGGTGCGCACCATCGCCAACGGCCTCGAGTGGTCGTACGGCTGGCAAGCCGCGGCCGCACAGCGGCTTCGCTTCCTGCTGGATTTCGGATACGCGACGGGACTGCGGATCAGCGAATTGGCCAATGCCGCGTTGCGTCATCTCGACGTCGACGCCGCGGGCGATCACTGGCTGCACCTGGTCGGCAAAGGTGGCAAGCCCGCTAGGGTTACATTGACGCCCTTGGCGCGGACGGCGCTGGAACGCCACCTGCTGGAGCGCGGGCTCCCTGTCAGCCTCGCTCGCTGGAACCCACCTAAGCCCATAGTCGGTAGCCTGGATGGTGGCGAAACCGGTATCACGCCCCTGCGCCTGTGGGAAGTCATGCACCGATTCTTCAGGCTCGCAGCGAACACGATTGAAGGCGATCATCCAGCGTTGGCAGAGAAGCTCCGACGGGCGATACGACAGTGGATGCGCCACAGCCACGCGACGCACGCACTGGCGAAGGGTGTCGAACGTAAGCGCCCGGTGAACCCGTCTTGAAGGGAAGCAGGAGAGCAAGGAGCATCGTGTCCATCTAAATTCTTGGTGGACACGTGAACACTATCGAAGAGAGCGCACCAGCGCGACGCCGACGTCGGCACAGCGCCGAGTTCAAGGCTAAAGCCGTCCAGGACTGCCTGCATCGGGGTGTTTCGATTGCGGCGGTAGCGCTGCACCATCGCGTGAACGCGAATCTGCTGCGACGCTGGGTCGCTGAACACCAAGCGTTGGATAGCGCGGGCGAAGCCCGTGCATTGATGACAGTACCCCAAGCCGAGTTCATCCCGTTGCAGATCGGCGATCCCACGCCGACGCCTGCGATACCGGATATACAGATCGAAGTGCGACGCGGTGCTGCGACGATCAGTATTCGTTGGCCAGGATCGGCCGCAGCAG
>Ga0209023_10005316_pt1 | contig 14140 bp, 14 predicted proteins | sample LakOneMetagenome_FD_187468 | JGI IMG/M metagenome (GOLD analysis project Ga0209023, IMG submission 187468) | Freshwater and sediment microbial communities from Lake Erie, Canada (SPAdes) (version 2) | ecosystem: Environmental > Aquatic > Freshwater > Lentic | place: Lake Erie, Canada...
CGCCCGCTTGCGTCAACGCGTCAAGGGTGGCATCAAACAATGCATCATGACCACTGGCATGCACGCTACGGCCAACCCCTTGCGCCGCAAAAATATCCGAGATTTTGCCGACCGCAATCACCTCGCCTCCTGCGGCACACACGGCATCCAACAGCGTGGGTGCCGGCGGAGGTAGGGCATAGTCACGGCGGTTGCCGGTGCGCTGGAAACCGGTTGCGGCATCGCCGATAAACGGACGGGCAATGACACGCCCTATGTTGTACGGTGCCAGCAGGGCCCGTGCCAATTCACACAGCGTCAGCAGCCGCTGCAAGCCGAAACCCTGTTCGTGCGCTGCAATTTGAAACACCGAATCGGCCGATGTGTAGACAATCGGCTTGCAGGTGGCGATGTGTTCGGCTCCCAGTCGATCAAGAATTTCAGTGCCCGACGCGTGGCAGTTGCCCAACACGCCAGGCAGTTGCGCAGCGGCCACCAATGCCGCCAACAACTCGGGCGGGAAGCTGTTTTGCGGCGCATCAAACACACCGAATGGGCGATCCAACACCACGCCTGCACTTTCCCAATGCCCCGACGGCGTGTCCTTGCCGCAGGCCTGCTCGGCCATGCAACCCCACAGCGCAACCGGTGCAGGCGCTGCAGCAAACACCGCAGCCACCTGCCCGCCAGCCAAGGCATGCGCCGCTGGCAAGCCCAACCGTGTGAGATTAGGCAGCTGCAACGGCCCACGCGGTGCCGCCGCACACGCCGCTGCGATATGCCCGAAAGTATCGGCACCTGCGTCGCCGTACGCAGCCGCATCCGGGGCATGACCGATCCCCAGCGAATCCAGTACCAGCCAAATCGCACGCGCCATGCTCAGTGCCCCAACTCTGCCACGATGGCATCAAACAACGCGCTGGCACCGATCCGAAAGTGCATCGGAGTTGCCCAAGCCGATCCAAGTTTGGCATCGACCAACGCCAAATACTGCTGCGCTTCGGCCAGCGTGCGAATACCCCCGGCAACCTTGAGCCCACACTGCCCACCACGCTCGGCAATCGCATCCAGCATCAATGTGGCTGCCGGCAACGTGGCATTGACTGGTACTTTGCCGGTGGAGGTTTTGAGGAAATCCACCCCTGCATCCAACCCGATCGCGCTTGCATCGCGGATCAATGCAGGGCTGGCCAACTCGCCGGTTTCCAAAATCAATTTCAAGGTGATGCCGGTTCCGCAGGCTTGCCGGCAGGCCTCCACACCCGCTTTGGCACGCGCAGTGTCGCCTGCCCTCAACGCCCGCCACGCCAATACCATGTCGATTTCATCGACACCGGCCGCAACCGCACGACGGGTTTCCCGATACACCCGCTGCGGGTCATCGCCACCTTCTGGAAAGTTCACCACGCTGGCAATCTTGATCGGTGTCCCGGCCAACGCTTCACGCGCACTGGTGACGTGCTCGGGGTACACGCACACCGCCGCGGGCTGGCCATGCGGTGTGCGCGCCGATGCACACAGGGTGCGAATCCTGATCGGACTATCGTCTTCCCCCAAACTGGTGAGGTCCAACAGCGCCAGCAAGCGGCTGGCAAGGAGTGATTGCGGCATGAACGAACACTCGAGACTGGCGAGTGCGCCAGCGTAAGCAGTTGCCGACTGGCAAGCCTTGATTTGGGACAAATTCACGCAGGTTCACCCGCCCACCCGCTGCTGGCGCAATGCCGTGCACCGCAACGGCTCCCCATTCACGAAGCCGTCGCTGTCCGCTCGCCACCGATGCCTGCGTTAACCCCGGTACGGCAATGCATTCCGGAGTTCCGGACTTGCGCCCCGCAATCGCAGCGACCGGTATCGGCCCAGCGGATGCATGCCGATTCCCCCGACATTTAAGGAGTACACCGATGGGATTCAACTGTTCTGGACTTGGCCCGGCCGATCAACAAATCTTGATAAATCTGCAGCCCACCATCATTGGAACCTTGCGTGGTGCTGCCATGAAGATCCAGCAAGGCGGTGGACGCGCTGAAAGCAAGAAATGGTTCGGGGATGACAGCAACCAATGGATGAGTGAGCTGGGGCCGAAGTTGTCGATGCTGGCCAGCATGATCAATGTCAAGCCCATCGACGTGCATTTTTCGAAGCTGCAAAAGCGCTGTGGTGGCGAATTTGCGGCGGCAAAAATGCCGTTGGATGGCTGGCAGGATTTCACCGATGGGCAGAAACCGATGAGCCAGGCCGAAGGTCAGAATTTCCGCATCATTCTCAATTTGAGCTGGAATTCATCGCCACTCTATCGGCCATTCAAACGCCCGGCAGACAGTAAATTCCAGACCATGGTGCATGAGTGCACGCATCTGTTCCTGAACACCGATGACGATGCTTATGGCGTGCCCATGTGCGAAGTCACCGCCGCCCGTACCCCCGCCATTGCCAAGAAAACCGCTGATTGCTGGGGCTATTTCGTGGAGGAGTTTCGCAGTCAGGGCTGACCTGCCGACAATGCAGGCCTTGCAATGCCTCGCCAATGGCATTGCAAGGTCGATCGCAACCCTCACCGCATGCATGGATGCCCGTCATGGCCAAGCTTGAACGCCCGTTTTTTCCGATCATCTACGTGCGCGGTTACGCGATGACGCGCGATGAAATCGTGCAGACCACCTCGACGCCATATATGGGGTTCGAGGCTGGTTCGACCAAGGTGCGGCAGGCGCAGGATGGCAGCATCGTCAAGTTTGTCTTCGAATCGCCGTTGGTGCGATTGATGAAGGACTACAACTACCGCGACGTCTATGCCGCCGGTGCCGAACAAGCCGACAAGCTGCCGGCGCGTAGCTTGGTCATCCACCGCTATTACGATGAGGCCGACCCTGCATTTGGCAATGGCAAGACTCCGTCCATCCCGGAAGCTGCCGCGGCGCTGGGGCAACGCATTGCACGTTTGCGTGACAGCGTATGTGGCGACGATACCGAGGCGCGCAAAGCGTTCAAGGTGTATCTGGTTGCACACTCGATGGGCGGGTTGATTTGCCGTTGCCTGTTGCAAAACCAGGACGTGGCCAGCGCTGAAATTCGTGGCCTGGTGGACAAGGTGTTCACCTATGCCACGCCGCATAACGGCATCGAATTGGGCGGAATGAATGTGCCCAGCTTCTTGTCGATGAATGACATGGACAACTTCAGCCGCCCGCGCATGGCCGAGTATTTGCAGACCGCGCCCGATCAGGTCAACACGCTGGGCAATTCAGGCTTCCCCGCGGCGCGGCTGTTTTGCCTGATCGGCACCAATAGCCGCGACTACGCCGTGGCACATGGCCTGTCGTCGATGGCGGTAGGACAAATGAGCGATGGCTTGGTGAAAATCGAGAATGCGTATGTGGCGGGTTGTCCGCGCGCATTCGTCAACCGCAGCCACAGCGGATTTTTCGGCATTGTCAATTCCGAGGAGGGCTACCAGAATCTGGTGCGCTTCCTCTTCGGGGACATGGCTGCCACTGGCCGGTTGCAGTTCAAAGCCCTGCCCTTTCCACCGGAGGTCGAACGTGCGCGCAAACAAGGCAAGCACATCCAAACCGCCTACTACATCGAGACTACGGTTGCCCCACGCGGGGCCTACACCTACGAACTGACGGCGCGCAACAAGGCACAGGAAAGCGCGGTACGCCGCCAGTATGACGAGCTGTTTGATGCTGCTGGCAACCTGATGCCGGATGCGCGCTCGCCAACCCTGTTTTCCGTGTTCCTGGACAGCTCGAAAATTCTGGCGGGCAGTGAAGTCGCGTTTTCAATCGACCTGGCAGTGTTGAATGCCGGTTATGAAATCGATGGTGTACTGTTCCTGAAACAGCATATCCCGGGCGAATACCTGTTCCGCGATACCGTGGTGTTGTTTGCCAAACGCGAGGACAACGGCCAGTGGGCGTTGCGCTATGTGCTAACCGGTGATCATTGGGCTACCGATAAAAAATCGGCCACGGCATTGGCCAGCCTCGGCAGCCATGCCGCCAGCGTCAACATGGCATCTGCAACCCAATTCAGCATTCCGTTGGCCTCGACCAAGGGCTTCCAAGCGGAACTGGTGGTCTCCCTGGCGGCATGGGTGTGATGCTTTGCCGCTGGTCTATGCCGACCGCGGCGCCAGCAAGCCGCGCTTGCGATACCACAACTCCAACGGCAGCGTGAACAACGGGGGTATCGCCGCGAACAAGGCCAACAGCAGCGCCCACAGCGGCCAGCGCAATTGTGTCCCGGCAACAAGGGCAACCACCACATAACCGATAAAGGCCAGCCCATGCAGGCGGCCAAACAACCACACGCCCAGATCCGTGCTGCCGCTGCCGTACTTCAAATACATGCCTGCCAACAGGCCGGCCCAGGTGAAGGCTTCGATCAAGGCAATCGCTGCAAATGCCTTGCCTGCCCAAGTTGTTGTCGATGCTGCTGGTGCTGTTGTCATGCCTGTTGCGTCCTCGTATGCAGGGGGGGCTTGTGCGTGTTCGATTTCAACCTCATCTGGCTACGCCAGCGGACATCAGTCCATCTCGGCCGCCGCTTCGCGGCCTTGTTGGCGAATTAGGGCTTCTTCACGCGCATCGTTGATGGCATGCCGCACCCCCTCCAGGTCTGGCTTGGTGGTGTCGTGCACGAACGTACCGGTCAATTCGGTATCCGGGTGCAATTCACCGGCCTCGTACAACGCCCACATCTCTTCGCCGTACCATGTATCCAGCAGCTCCGGCGCCCACGCACCCAAACTGGCGGTAAGGTTGTTGACATCGCGCAGCAGCATGCTGCGCGATGCATTGTTGCCGGCGGCGCTGACCACCTGCGGGAAATCGATGATCACGGGGCCGTCGGGGCCCACCAGTACGTTGTATTCCGACAAATCGCCGTGGATCAGGCCGACGCAGAGCATGTTCACCACTTGCCGAATCAGGCAACGATGAAAGTCGCAGGCTTGGGCGTGCGACAGCTCCACTTCACCCAGCCGTGGTGCCGAATGCCCATCGGCATCCACCACCAGCTGCATCACCAAGACGCCGTGAAAATAGCCGTAGGGCTCGGGCACGCGCACGCCGGCATCGCGCAACTGGTACAGCGCGTCCACCTCGGTGTTTTTCCACGCGGTTTCCTGCTGCTTGCGTCCGTATTTGCTGGCTTTGCCAATCGCGCGCGCCGCACGGCTGCCGCGCACCTTGCGCCCTTCCTGATATTGCACACGCTGCTGGAAACTGCGTTGCGCCATGTCTTTGTAGACCTTGGCGCAACGAATCTGGTCGCCGGTGCGCACCACATAGACCGCCGCTTCCTTGCCGCTTTTCAAGGGCCGCAGCACCGCATCGATCACGCCATCGTCGATCAAGGGTTGCAGGCCGGTGGGAGTTTTCATGCCATCTCGAAGTTCAAGAGTAAGGCGCAGGCCGGAAAACCCTGTGCGCCAGCGAAGGATTGCGGCAATAGAGTGCCTGATCGCTACACTGCCTGTCCTGAATCACGCGCCAGTCACCCGAGAACCTGCATGCCCACTCCCATTCGACTGGCCAAATACGTGGCCGACCTGGCCCATTGTTCGCGGATCGAAGCCGAGCAATACATCAAGAATGGCTGGGTGTCGGTGGATGGCCGCGTCAGCGAAGACCCGGCGCTACCGGTGCTGGGCAATACCGTGGTGCTGGATGCCGCCGCGCAATTGGAGGCCATTGAACCGGCCACCGTGCTGCTGCACAAGCCTGCCGGCTACGACACCATCAGCGGCCGCAACATGGCCGCCGCTCTGGTGCAGCCGGGCAACCACTGGCCCGAAGACCCGTCCGGCGTGCGCGTGCTGGAACGCCACTTGCAACGGCTGACGCCATTGGTGCCGCTGGATGCCGAAGCCAGCGGCCTGATGGTGCTGACCCAGGATGGCCGCGTGTGGCGGCGATTGACCGAAGACGGCGACGCGATCGAACAGGAATTCGTGGTGGAAGTCAGCGGCAACATCGCCCCGTACGGGCTGCGCAAACTCAACCATGGCCTGCATTACAACGGCCGCGCACTGCCGCCCTGCAAGGTGAGCTGGCAAAACGAAATTCGCCTGCGGTTTGCCCTCAAGGGCGTACAAGGCGGACAGTTGCGGGATATGTGCGCACAAGTGGGGCTGGACGTGGTGGCCATCCGCCGCCTGCGCATCGGCAAGGTTGCACTGGCCAAAATGCCGGTGGGCCTGTGGCGCTACCTGCCGGTGGGGGAACGGTTCTAACACTTTGAGTCTATCCCCCTTCGCACACTGGCCCTGTGGTCCCGAAATGTGTAGTTTGTCGAACAACGCGGGACCCCCCGCAGCCACGAATCACGGAGAGATGTCATGGGTCTTATTCAAGCGGTGAAAGGTGCAGTCGGCGGCATGCTGGGTGACCAGTGGAAGGACTTCTACACCATTCCCGATGGCCTGCCGCCCACCGCGGCACTGTTTGCCGCGGTTCCCCACGGCACCAATGCCGGGCGTGGCTCCAACACGCATGGCTCGTCCAACATCATTACCAATGGCTCGAAGATCATCGTGCCGGAAGGCTACGGTCTGCTGTTGTTCCAGGACGGCAAGATCACCGGGTTTGCAGCGGAAGCCGGCGGCTATGAATGGAAATCGGACGACCTCAATTCGAAGTCGATCTTCTCCGGCGACGGCATCGTCGATTCGCTGATCATGCAAAGCTGGGAGCGCTTCAAGTTCGGCGGCCAGCCCGGCTCACAGCAAGCTGCGTACTTCGTGTCCCTGAAGGAGCTGCCAGACAATCGCTTCGGCACGCAGTCGGAGATCTATTGGGACGATGCGTTCTTGAACACGCAGGTCGGCGCGGTGACGCGCGGCTCGTACACGATGAAGATCGTGGATCCCATTTTGTTCGTGAAGAACTTTGTGCCGGCCGCGTATCTGCAACCGGGCCAGGTCTTCGACTTCACCGACATCGACAACGCCGCAGCCAGCCAATTGTTCAACGAAGTGGTGGGCTCGCTGGCTCCGGCATTCAGCCTGTACTCCAACGACCCCAGCAAGGGCAACCGCATCAGCAAGCTCCAGCAGGATTCGATCGGCTTTGCCAAGAGCCTGTCGGAGGCGGTGGAAAACGCTTACCAATGGAAGTCCGACCGCGGCTTGATGATCGCCAAAACCGCGATCATCTCGATTGAATACGACGCCAACACCAAGGAACTGCTCAAAACCGTGCAGCGCGCCGATGCGTTGTCGGGTGCGCGCGGCAATTCCAACCTGCAAGCCAGCGTGGCCGCAGGGATGCAGGCTGCCGGCGAGAACGGCGGAGCAGCCGGCATGATGGGCATTGGCATGGCCAGCGGCATGATGGGCGGCATGGCGGGCTTGCAGCAGCCAGTCGCCCCGCCCGCCCCGGCGGCTGACGACCCAATTGCGAAGCTGAAGAAGGCCAAGGAAATGCTGGATCTGGGCCTGATTTCGCAAGCCGATTACGACGCCCTGAAAGCCAAGGCGCTGGGCCTGTAAGCCACCCATCGGGCCATCACCATGTCCAACACCACTCCCCCGCCACCGCTGCCCTCCAGCGGCGCGGGTTCACCCCCGCCGATGCCGACCGGCCCGGGTTCGCCGCGCGATGTGCCGCCATTGCCGGGCAGCTCGCCGATTGACCCGGCAACCCTGCCCAAACCACTGCGTGATGAAATCCTGGCCCCCGATCCGGTGGCCATCGACACCGCTGCGGAAGAGCTGAAGGACGGTGCCAACCACTGCCCCAAATGCGGTGCCACCGACATCAAGCAGCGCCCCGGCACGGACTTGCTGATCTGCCTGTACTGCCGCAATGAATGGCATGGCGCACGGGTGGAAGAAGAGTTCGGGTTGGGCGAAAACATCGACCAGCTCAACAGCACGGTGATTGCCTCCGGTGCGCAAAGCATCGCCGCTGATGTCAGCGTGGTGATGACCTACAAATGCACCGGCTGCGGCGCTGAGGTGACGGTCAATACCGAAAATGCGATGACCGCACGTTGCCACTGGTGCCGGCATGTATTCGGCGTCAACGAGCAAATCGCCAATGGCGCGGTGCCCGATGCCGTGTTGCCGTTCCACATCAAGAAAGACGATGCCGTGGCACGCATTCGTCAATTCGTGGACAAACGCAAATTCCTCGCACTGAAAGCGTTCAAGGAACAATTCACGCCGGAAAACGTGGTGGGCGTGTACCTGCCGTACATGATCGTGGATAGCAACGCGAGTGCCGATGTGGCCGGCATGGCCGAAATCAAAACCCGCGAATACACCCGTGGCAGCGACAACGACAAAAAGACCTACTACGATGCCGATGTGTACCAAGTAGCGCGGCATGTGGACTTCACCGTGGACGATTTGCCGCTGGAGTCCTCCAGCGAACGCGGCAACCTCGACACTGGCGTCAACACCAACAACATCATCAATACCATCCTGCCATTTGACACCAAGAACGCAGTGAAGTGGAACGCCTCGTATCTTTCCGGCTTCACGTCAGAAAAGCGTGATTTGGATGTAGAACAACTGCGGCCGCATCTGGAAGATCAGCTACTCTCCATCGCGCGTGCGCAGGTGGAAGACTCGGTGAGCAGATACGACCGCGGTGTGCGTTGGGAACAAGAGCGCCTGCAAGTGCATGGCTCGCGCTGGGTGGCGATGTATCTGCCGGTCTGGCTGTATTCCTACCATCAGCCCGGTGCCAACGGCGGCATGTTGCACTACATCGCGGTCAATGGCCGCACCGGCGAAACCATGGGCAGCGTGCCGATCCAGCAATGGAAGCTGCTGGCCACCGCCCTCAGCGTGGGCACCTTGCTTGAAGTCATTGCACTTTGGATTGTGGGGCATTCGTCATGAGCGACGGTGGACTTGAACTGCTTGCACTCGGCCCAGCCGGTGCCGCCGGGCTGTACTGGTACTTGTATCGGTACTACCGCAATACCGACAAATCCCACGCCTTTGAACGTGAAACCCAGGTCGAAGCCAAACCGGTGACCGGTGCCGAAAACGACCGCAAAGTCGATGAGGTCAAAGGCACGCGCAACAAACGCATCGAAGACGATAACGTGCACGACTATCGCGAGCGCGTGCAGCGACCAGGTGGGGATTCGTCCTGATTGAGCTTGGCTGCATCCACGTGGAAAACAGCGCACCTGCCCATCACCCGGGCAGGTGTTCATTTATCCGCGTGCGCCGAGTTCCCGCTCGGCGATGGCGGCCGCAGCTTGCAAGGCATTGACATACGTGCTGCGAATCCGCCCCGCATCATCGGCAGCCGCTTGCAGTCCTTGGGCGTACGCAGACAGCAACTCGCGGGCGTTGTACTGGTGGCCAAGGTCATTGATTGTCTTTGCCACGGCATCGCGCAGATACCAGTCGATATTGACCCCTGACTCGGCCTGCTTGGCCAGATCCATTATGCGCAACACATGCGGAGTGACCAGACCAACAACAGTGGCTTTCATACAGTCGACCTATGGGGGATGCCGAACCGGGAAGATACCCTACACACGCCGGTGGCACCTGACTGGCAGTTCTGAATCGCCCCGGGTTTTGAGGAGGCTCCAACCTCTGAGAAGATGGAGCCATGAACAAATCAAACAAGTATTCCCCTGAAGTTCGCGAGCGCGCTGTTCGCATGGTGCAGGAGCACCGCCATGAATACCCGTCACATTGGGCGGCGATTGAGTCGATTGCTCCGAAGATTGGATGTGCTACCCAGACCTTGCACGAATGGGTACGCAAACATGAGATCGATACAGGAACACGCGACGGTGTTACCAGCGAAGAACGAGATCGCATCAAGGCGTTGGAGCGCGAGGTCAAGGAATTGCGTCGGGCCAATGAAATCCTGAAGCTGGCCAGTGCGTTTTTTGCCCAGGCGGAGCTCGACCGCCGACTCAAATCCTGAAAGGCTTCATTGATCAGCATCGCGACACCTATGGGGTCGAGCCGATCTGCAAGGTTTTGCAGGTTGCCCCGTCAGGCTATCGACGGCATGCGGCTTGTCAGCGCAACCCGGCACTGCGTTGTGTCCGTACCCGGCGTGATGATGGCTTGATGCCGCAGATCCAGCGGGTCTGGCAAGCCAACATGCAGGTGTACGGTGCCGACAAGGTCTGGCGCCAGTTGAACCGAGAAGGGCTTGAAGTGGCCCGCTGTACGGTTGAGCGGCTCATGAAACGTTTGGGATTGGCCGGTGTCAGGCGTGGCAAGGTGGTGCGAACCACGATTCCTGACAAAGCCGTGCCCTGTCCGCTGGACCGGGTCAATCGTCAATTCAGGGCGGATCGTCCGAACCAGTTGTGGGTGTCGGATTTCACCTATGTCTCCACCTGGCAAGGCTGGCTGTATGTGGCGTTTGTCATCGATGTCTTCGCCCGGCGCATCGTTGGCTGGCGCGTCAGCCGTTCCATGCGTACAGACTTTGTGCTCGACGCGCTGGAGCAAGCGCTATATGCCCGGCAGCCAGAACTCTCGGACGCCTTGATACATCACAGCGATCGAGGATCGCAGTATGTTTCCATCCGCTACACCGAGCGCCTCGGCGAGGCGGGCATAGAGCCGTCTGTAGGCAGTCGTGGCGACAGCTACGATAACGCGCTGGCGGAAACGATCAACGGCCTCTACAAGGCAGAATTGATTCACCGCCGTGCCCCTTGGAAAACGATGGAGGCCGTCGAACTGGCCACGCTCGAATGGGTGTCCTGGTTCAATCACCATCGCCTACTCGAACCAATCGGCTATATCCCGCCGGCCGAAACTGAGGCAAACTACTACCGGCAAATCGCCATGACGGCAGATGCCATTTAACTTAAACCAACCGGCCTCCATGAAAGCCGGGGCGATTCATTCAGCCAATCAAACGTCAGCCCCAAATGCCGCTGGGCAACGAATGCAATGCCGTATTCAGCCAAGCCATTTTTCAGCATCTTCCCCTGCAAACACGCATACCCCCAATGCCCCACTCTTGGCCCGGTACATGGCGGTGTCCGCAGCGCGCAGATAGGCATCGATGCTGGTCAGGCCGGATGCGCTGCTGACCAAACCGATACTCGCGCTGATGACCACGGTGTGCGCGTCGATCAGGTACGGCTGGTCCAGCGCAGCCGCAATCTGGCAAGCGCGGTCGGCGGCTTCGGCGGGGTCGATGGACTCCAACAGCACGTTGAACTCATCGCCACTCATGCGAGCGACCAGATCAACCGCTCGCACGCAGGCTTCGAGCCGGCGCGCCACTTGCTGCAATAGCTGGTCGCCCACAGGGTGCCCGTGGCTGTCATTGACCGCCTTGAACCCGTTGAGATCCAGCAACAGCACGGCGAACGTCGTGCGGCCCTCGCCGGCCGGCCCGCCATCACCATCCGCCAGCGCGTTCCGATGCAGCGCGATGACATGTGCGAGGCGATCGCGGAACAACGGCCGGCCGGGCAAGTTGGTCAGGGCATCGTAGGAACTGCCGCGTTCGGCCAAGTCGCTCAACGAGCCGGCCATGCGCACGGCCACGCCATCTTCGAACTGGGCGAGCCCACGCCAATTGACCCAGAGCAGCCGCCCTGAGCCGTGAATCGCACGGAAGTCCACCGAAAAGTTCGGGCTGCTTCCCGCCAGATGGCTGCGGTAGGCCGTCTGCACGCGCCCGCGATCCTCGGGATCGATCAGCTGCGCAAGAAAGCGCCAACCACCGTCATGCACGTGATCGATATCGCCCAGCCCGACGATCTGGTGAAAGCGTTCGGACACGTGCAGGACGTCCGTGCGCAGGTCCCAATCCCAGATGCCGTCATTGGATCCGCGCGTCGCCAGCGAATAGCGGTTGTCGGAGCGCAGCAACTCGAGTTCGGTGTTCTTCTGCCGGGTGACGTCGATCATCAGGCCGATCATCCGGTTCGGCCGCCCCGGCTCAACCACTGCGCGGCACAGATCGCGCACCCACACCACCCTGCCGGACTTGGCAATCAGCCGGTAGCTCATTTCGTAGGCATGGCTATGCGTGGCGTTGTAGGCGGCATCATCGATGCGCATCGCCTCCGCCAGATCATCGGGATGCACATGCGCCCGCCAAAAGCCCGGGTCAGCCCGCCACTCCTCCACCGAGTAGCCGAACAGCCGTTCCACCTGCGGGCTCAGGAAGGTATTGCCCACGCCGATTTCAGCTTCCCACACCACGCCATCAATGGTTTCCAGCAGGCGCAAGAAGCGCTGACGGACCTCCACCAGCACTTGCTCGGTGACCTCGGTAATTTCAATGAGCACGCCCTGGCGGCTGATCACCCGATCCACCGCGTCGGTTTCCGGGTGAAGCTGCAAGCGCACCCAGTGATAGTCCGCGTTGGCAAATCGCAGCCGGAACACCGGCATGCCCGCGCGCAAGGTGCCGATGTCGTCAGGATGCACGAATTCAAGCAGCGACCTGCCGAGCGCCGCCTCCTGCGCATGGCCGGTGCGCGTATGCCACGCCGGATTTAGGTAGGTGATCTGCCATAGTGCATCGGTTTGCACCACCGCCTCGGGCAGCAGCTGCAGCAGGTGGCCGGACGGCGTGGAGGGGTTGGACATACGGAACTATAGTCAGCGCAGCGCAACCGTCCAGCCCAGGGTTTCCCCTGGCGCCAGTGGCACCAGGGTGCGCTCGCCATACGGCAACTCGCTGGGGATCGCCCAGTCCTGTTTGCGTAGCGTCAGCGTGCCGGTATTGCGTGGCAGGCGGTAGAAGTCGGCACCGAAATGACTGGCGAAACCCTCCAACCGCTGCAGCCGGCCAGCCGCCTCGAATGCCGTGGCGTACAGCTCCAGCGCGTGCAAGCCGGTGTAGCAGCCAGCGCAGCCGCAGTCGGCTTCCTTGTCGCCGCGCGCATGCGGGGCCGAATCGGTACCCAGAAAGAAACGCGCATCGCCACTGGTCGCGGCATCCAGCAGCGCCTGACGATGCCGCTCGCGCTTGAGTACCGGCAGGCAGTAGTAATGCGGGCGGAGGCCGCCGGTAAAAATGGCATTGCGGTTGTACAGCAGGTGATGCGCGGTGATCGTTGCGGCGATATCGCCACCGGAATCACGCACATAGTCCGCCGCATCCTGGGTGGTGATGTGCTCCAACACCACGCGCAGGCCGGGGAAATCACGGCGCAGCGGAATGAGGATGTTGTCGATGAACATCTTTTCGCGGTCGAAGATGTCGATCTGGCGGTCGGTCACTTCGCCGTGCACCGCCAGCACCATGCCGGTGTCCTGCATTGCCGCAAGCGCCGCGCAGGCGTGCTTCAAGTCCGTCACGCCGGAATCGGCATTGGTGGTGGCACCGGCCGGGTACAGCTTCACCGCGTGCACGAAGCCGCTGGCCTTGGCGCGGCGGATTTCCTCGGCCGGCGTGTTGTCGGTGAGGTACAGCGTCATCAGCGGCTCGAAGTCGGAGCCGGCCGGCCGCGCCGCCAGGATGCGCTCGCGATACGCCACGGCCAGTGCCGTGGTGGTCACCGGCGGCCGCAGATTCGGCATCACGATGGCGCGGCGAAACTGCTTTGCCGTATGCGGCAGCACCGCCTGCAACAGCGCATCGTCGCGCAGGTGCAGATGCCAGTCGTCGGGCCGGGTCAGGGTCAGCGTGGTACCCGCGGGGACCTGTGCGGGATCGGGAACATGGTGGGCAAGCGTGGGCATGGAGGCTCCGGGGCCGGGGCGGCTGGCCGGTAATTTTGCCAGAGGCTGCATTAAGAAGAGCCCAAATGCGGCCAGAGACCATTCGCCTGGAAATATCATTCGTTCTTCCGGCCAGCTTTTGAACAATTCCGGAAATTGAAAGAAGATGCGCTGATGCACACCGCCTCCACGCCGCCACCGGCCAATCTGTTCGCACCGCTTGCCGACACACTGACCACGGCAACATCGCTGGAAGGGTTGGTTCGCCCCTTGCTTGAACTGCTCGAGGTGGCCAGCGGGCTGGAGTCGACCTATATGACGACGATCGATGAAACCGTAGGCGTGCAGCATGTGCTTTATTCACGCAATTCGCGCAGCCTGATCATCCCGGAAGGGCTCACCGTTCCGTGGGGTGACACCTTGTGCAAGCGCGCGCTGGAAGAAGGCCGCAGCTACACGGATGACGTGGCCGGTTGCTGGGGGGATTCCGATGCCGCGCAGGCATTGGGGATTGCCACCTATGCC
>Ga0209023_10005317_pt1 | contig 14138 bp, 10 predicted proteins | sample LakOneMetagenome_FD_187468 | JGI IMG/M metagenome (GOLD analysis project Ga0209023, IMG submission 187468) | Freshwater and sediment microbial communities from Lake Erie, Canada (SPAdes) (version 2) | ecosystem: Environmental > Aquatic > Freshwater > Lentic | place: Lake Erie, Canada...
GTTCCATATCTGTTACCTCTTCCGGACGTTCATCCACCAACACTACCATCAGGTAACATTCAGGATGGTTGGCCGCAATGGCATTGGCCACCGCTTTCAACAACATCGTCTTACCGGTTTTTGGTTGTGCCACTATCAATCCCCGCTGGCCTTTACCTATCGGGGTAAACAAGTCCATAATGCGGGTAGAATAATCGGAAGGAGTGGTAAACAAATTCAGCTTCTCAAAAGGAAACAACGGAGTAAGATAATCGAACGGTACACGGTCCCTTACTTCTTCAGGACTTTTACCATTAATGGTGTCTACTTTTAATAAGGCAAAATATTTTTCTCCTTCTTTCGGCGGACGTACAGCTCCATGAACGGTGTCGCCTGTTTTTAAGCCAAATAGTTTTATCTGTGATGGAGAAACATACACATCATCCGGAGATGACAGGTAATTATAATCAGAGGAACGAAGGAAGCCATATCCATCCGGCATCATTTCCAACACGCCTTCACCTAATATTACACCATCAAACTCTACATTAAACTGCTGTTCGCGTCGGGGAGGATAAAATTTATTTTGTCCGGCACCGGATGGGTTTTCGGCTGACTGCTGATTGCCATCGTTTGCAAAAACCTGGGCCAGTTGGCTTTCATTTGTATTTACATTTTCGGCGGTTACCGGCGCCGGAGCGGTCGGTTGCTCTTCTGCTGTATTTTCAATTACAACTTCTGCTTCTTTCTCTTCCGGTTTTTTCCGGGCTCTTTTAATCGGGATCTTGTCTTCTTTTTTAGGAGGCATATTGGTTTTTTTGATAATTGTTTCCTCGTCACTTTCTACTACCGCTTCTTCGCTACCACCGGTACTGCTATGTGTTTTGATGATGCGTTTACGTTTGCCATCTTCGGCAGGCTTGGCACCCTTTGCCCCGGCTATAGCCTGGCTGTCCAGAATCTTATAAACAAGGTCTTGCTTATTTAATTTTTTAGCGTTGGGTATTTTTAGCTGCTCGGCAATGTCCAGCAGTTCAGGAACGAGCATGTCGTTCAATTGGAGAATATCGTACATATAAAATTCTTGATGTTAGTCACAACTCGGAGTAACCAGTCTTGAAATCAGTAAAAAGATTGAGTTTATATTGAATGAAATCGGCGGGTAAATGGAAATCAAATGTCTGGGAGAACTATGCTTTATCAGCCTCTTTCCGATGCAATAATACAGCTAAATCGGGAAAATCAAAAATTTCAGCTGTTTTTTGAGTTTTTGGTAACCAGCAACATAGCCTTGATTGAGCTGCTGTTGCGGCGCTCCGTTCGGGGTTCTGTTCGTTGCTCATCAGTCAAAATCCTTTTAAATCAGCTCAATCAGTAGTTATCTTTGCCGTCTTTAAATTTCATCCATGTTCAACAAAAGAATTAAGATTAAAGAGCTGCTTACACAAGAACCTGCAGGGCAAGAAGTAACTGTAATGGGTTGGGTGCGGACATTCCGCAACAACCAGTTCATCGCATTAAATGATGGCAGCACTAATAATAATATACAGGTAGTGGTACAGCTGGGCAGCCAGGAAGATGATTTATTGAAAAGAATTACTACTTCAGCCTCACTGAAAGTTACCGGCACCGTTGTTCCTTCATTGGGCAAAGGACAGAAGATGGATTTAAAAGCAACTACCATTGAAATATTGGGCGACAGTGATGCAGAAATTTATCCGCTGCAACCTAAAAAACACAGCCTCGAATTTTTGCGGGAGATTGCCCACTTACGTTTTCGCACCAATACATTTGGATCAGTGTTCCGTGTTCGCCACTCATTAGCATTTGCAGTACACAAATTTTTTAATGATAAAGGCTTTGTGTACATGCACACACCCATCATTACTGCCAGCGATGCAGAAGGGGCCGGAGAAATGTTTAAAGTGACAACACTTCCTGTTGATGGTTCGGCAAGCAGAAATGATGAAGGTAAAATAGATTTCAAAGAAGATTTTTTTGGCCGCAGCACTAACTTAACTGTTAGTGGACAATTAGAGGGAGAACTTGCTGCAACAGCTTTCGGCGAAATTTATACATTCGGCCCCACCTTCCGTGCAGAGAATAGTAATACAGCAAGACACCTTGCCGAATTCTGGATGATAGAACCAGAAATGGCGTTTCATGATTTAGAAGATAACGCCAATCTCGCCGAAGAATTTATCAAGTACCTTATTAAATATGCGATTGATAATAATAAAGAAGACCTGGAATTTTTAGCACAACGTTTAGCAGACGAAGAAAAGCAATTGCCACAGGATAAGCGCAGCGAAATGGGCTTGATAGAAAAATTAGAGTTTGTACTCAACAATAATTTTGAACGCCTTACTTATACCGAAGCAATTGAAATATTAAGAAACAGCAATCATAATAAGAAAAAGAAATTTCAATACCCGATTACAGAGTGGGGAATGGATTTGCAAAGTGAGCATGAACGTTATTTAGTAGAAAAGCATTTTAAAAAACCAGTGATACTTACTAATTATCCCGCTGCTATCAAATCATTTTACATGCGGATGAATGATGATGGCAAAACGGTGGCAGCGATGGACATCCTTGCTCCCGGTATTGGAGAAATAGTGGGTGGCTCGCAAAGAGAAGAAAGGCTTGATAAGCTACTCGGAAGAATGAAAGACATGGGCATTCCCGAAGAAGAATTGTGGTGGTATCTCGACACCCGTCGTTTTGGCACCGTACCACATGCAGGTTTTGGGTTGGGTTTTGAACGAATGGTGCAGTTTGTTACCGGCATGACGAATATCCGGGATGTAATAGCTTTTCCAAGAACGCCGGGCAGTGCGGAGTTTTAGTTTAGAAATTTCGACTAACTTATAATAAACGGAGGTGCAACCAATGCGCCTCTTTTTTATACCAGTAATTGGGTATTTTACAGGTGCCTCAATGCTTTAATTTTAAGACGCAAATGCTGAAAAACAACAGAACCATATCAATAAAATATCTGGTTTTATTTCTTTTTTTTCTGAATGCCGCCCCGGCAGCAAAGGCGCAGAGTTTTAAAGAAATTAATGACAGCCTGTTGTATTATTACCAGTCCATGCATTTTAAAGAGGCTATTCCTTTTGCAGAAAAGGCATTGGCCTATGTAAAAGAAAATTATGGTACAGATAATAAATTTTACCCTACTTACTTAAGCCTGATCGGGGGTATATATGTAGGCTCTTCACAGTTTTCAAAAGCAGAACCGGTGTTTTTGGAAATAATCTCCATCTATAAGAAAATTAATGCCGACAGTACGAAGGAGTATATTAAGAGTGTCAGTATGCTGGCCATTATATATAATACAAAAGGCGAAGACGAGAAAGCTGTTCCGCTGTTTAAAGAAGCCATAGACTATTACAAACGCACCGCCGGGGAAGCAGATCCCGAATATGCATCGGCTATAAATAAGCTGGCTAAAGTATATGACAACCAAGGACAGTACGAACAGGCCGCTGAACTCTTTAGTAAATCCCGGAGCATACTGGCAAAAACAACAGGGATTTTAGATCCGGAATATGCTACCGTTGTCAATAACCTGGGGCTTGTATATAAAAAAATGGGGTTGCCGGAAAAAGCAGAACCATTATTGTTACAGGCAATGGATATAAGAAAAAAAGCAGGGGATGAATATAAAGCAGATTACGCCAACAGCCTCGGCAATCTTGCTGTCTTATATGAGAGCCTTGGCCAATTTGATAAAGCAAAAGAGTATTATATCCAAGCGGCAGGTATTTATAAAAACAAAAAAGGGCCTTCTAGTGCAGAATATATTACAAGCCTTACCAACTTGGGGTCAATTTATGAAAGTACAGATGAATATGAAAAAGCCGAAACGATTTTACAAGAGGCAATGAAAATTGCAGAAAAGGAATATGATGAGGATTGGCCATTGCGGTTGAATATTACAAAAAATCTTGGTCAGCTCTACCTGTCTGCCGAAAAATATGATAAGGCGGCTCCGTTGTTACAAAAAGTAGCGGCCATAGAAGAACAAAAAAATAATACAAGCGATGCGTACTCTTCCATTCTTAATGATATTGCCTACTTGTACAATCATACCGATCGGCTGAAAGAGGCAGAGGAGGCATACCGCAAATCTGCTGCTATTTCAAAAGCCACACTAGGTCCGGTACATGCTAATTACGCTGCTACACTTAACAACCTGGCGTTACTATATGTTGAAACGGGACGGTATGCCGAGGCAATACCACTGCTAACCGAGGTGACTGCAATAAAAACACAAAACCTTTTGAGCCTTTTTGCTGTCTTATCAGAATCAGAGAAATCTCAATTTATTGCAAACAACATTTTCTTACAGCATAGCAATCTTTCCCTGCTTTATAATTATCCTGCCGCACCAGCCAGTTTTTACAGGGAGAACTATAACCTGCAGCTATTGATGAAGTCCTTACTGCTGACAGATAGTAAAAACGTAGTGGAATATGTACGGGCAAGTAAGGACACGGCAATAAAGAATATTTTTTATCAATGGGAAACAGATAAATCTGTTTTATCGAAAGAATATTCTTTGCCCTTGTTGAGCAGGCGTCCGGACTTAAAAAATATAGAGGAGGAAACAGAAACGTTGGAAAAAGAATTAATAAGACGTTCTTCCGGGCTGCGAAACCTGAAAGAGGGAATGAATGTAAAAATGGAAGATGTTCAGCAAAAGCTGAAAGAAGATGAGGCGGCAATAGAATTTGTTCAGTATAGTTTGTTGGGTAAAGACGGATCGGTAAAAAGCAGCTATGCAGCATTAGTTATAACAAAGAATGATTCTGCCCCCGCTTTTGTGCCACTCTGTGATGAAAATCAGTTACAACATCTTCTTGACAGTGCCGGCGCAACAGCCAAAACCAGGGTTAAGAATTTTTACCGGGGTCTTGAAGTAAAAAAACGGAATACTATATCATTAGGACAAGATCTTTATAAATTAGTGTGGTCCCCGCTTGAACCATATTTAAAAAATATCAATAGCATTTCTTACTCTCCCGCAGGAAAATTATACAGTATAGCTTTTCAGGCACTACCTGTTGACAGCAATACGTTACTAATAGATAAGTATAACCTCCGGCAATATACCAGTACCAGGGAAGTGGCATTGAGAAATACGGAGAATCAAACGACAAAGCCGTCCTCCATTATTTTATTTGGCAATGCTGATTTTTCGATGGATAGTCTTGCACTAGCTAAACAGCGAACAGAACAACCTGCAGAAGAAGCAATATCTACATCTGTATATACTCCGCCAACAGAAGGAAGTACTATTGGCGCCTGGAATAATCTTCCGGGAACAGCGGACGAGATAAAAAAAATTGGTGATATTCTCCAGCAAAATAAAGCAACAACTAAATTGCTGATGCAAAAAAATGCGTCAGAGAAAAACCTGAAAGCACTGAGTGGAAATTCTCCGCAAATACTTCATATTGCCACCCACGGTTATTTTTTACCCGAACCCGATAAAACTAAAAAGGTTTCATCGCATGAAAGCATATACACACTAGCAGATAATCCATTACTAAGAAGTGGCCTTATTCTTTCCGGAGGGAATTATGCCTGGAGCGGAAAAAATCCGATCGAAGGTGTAGAAGATGGCATTGTAACGGCGTATGAAATTTCACAATTGAATTTAGCTAACACAGAACTGGTAGTGCTTAGTGCCTGCGAAACAGGACTAGGTGATGTAAAAGGAAGCGAAGGAGTGTTTGGTTTACAACGAGCATTTAAAATGGCGGGGGTAAAAAAAATGATTGTAAGCCTGTGGCAGGTTCCCGATAAAGAAACGGCAGAGTTGATGACAACGTTTTACCCATATTGGGTAAAAGGGAAATCTATAAATGATGCTTTTACACAAGCCCAGGCAGCTATGCGGAAAAAATACTCACCTTTTTATTGGGCGGCATTTATTCTTGTGGAATAATCCTTTTTTTATTTCACATACATTTTATCCTGGATAGCAGATAGCTTTTTGCCAAACTCAACCGCTTCGGCAGGATCCTGAATTGATTTAGAATAGGCTGTAGATGCTTTTAATACGGCTGTATACAGGTTTAGTAATTCAACATAATGATCTTTGTATCCGGCATCTTCTTTTTGTTTTTTTTCATCGGCAATCCTTGCATCTGTTACTTGTTGCATGGCAGCAAGTATGGAGGCTTCATCCTTTAAGGAAGCCGTGTCAATGTTGGAAACCATATTATCACTGGTTGTCTTTGTTTCAGTAGTGCCAGTAGTTTGCTTTTTATCTTTTCCGCCACAGGCAGTAAAGCAAAGCGAAGTTGTGAAAAAGAAAATGACTAATAAGCAGACAGGTTTCATCTCAATAGGTTTTGGTCTTTGTGTAAGATATGGATTAACTATGAATCAGTGCTATTAGTGTTTACAGGTTCGTTAACTAAGCAGGATGGAATAATTCATCCTTTCCAAAACATCCCAATCCGCTGCCTTACATTTTCCCGAATGTTCAGATAATACAAATTAATATCGCCGATATGATAATTCCGGGAACGATAAAGAAAGCTACCCGGAAATTTTGGCCGACGAGTGTAAAGTAATCCTTTACTGATTTGTGCATCAGTAGTATGCGGATAGATTTTATTAAACTTTACCAATACACTTCCCTTATTCAGCTTGCGGGATGCAAACTCATTACTGGTTGTCCATGTAAGAGGGTTAGTGACTAAGGCGATACTGGTATCATTTTTTAAATAAGAAGGAACAAATCCATTTTTCAATGTCCGCCAGCTGCAGATACAACCGGTTTGCAATGAGTCGGTACAGATGGGGAGGGAAGTAAAATAATTTTTTGCCACCGGCCACCCGAGAACATAAGCCACCACTAATTTTTTTTGTAACGGCTTGTCGTCGAAATATTCTTTTAACAACCGCTCTCCCAATAAACTTCCCTGGCTGTGTGAGGCGATGATAATGGGTCTTCCATTATTCCATGTTTTAAGATAATATTCAAAAGCAGCTTTCAAATCTTCATACGCCAAATCAAAAGCGGCCGCTGCTTTCTCTTTATCACTTGAATAAAACATTTTGATATTCGCCTGCCGATACCTTGGCGCAAACACTCTGCACTCCTGGTTGAAGACACTTGCCTGGTATAAGATAGAAGAATAATCGGTCTTTGCATTCAGGTACTCATCATCAATAGCAGCATTGGGCCCGGTAATATTGTCAGTATAACTGGTAGGATGTAAAAAGAAAACATCAACCAATGAATCTTTAGGTTCGTTTCGTAGTGGGGCCGGAATACTGTCAGAGGGATCCCATTTCCACGGATGGGCCGCCCAGTAATCCAGATTGCTATAATCCGGCGAACCATCGGTGCTTTTAAATTGATAATGACTTTTAAAGGGCCGGTATTTATCAGCACAGGAGGTAAATGCTGAAGCCAACACTACCATTATATATAGGTGAATATATTTCATTGATTCGGCCGCTAAAAATCGGTAAAACCCGCCGATATACCACATTTATCCTTCTTTTTCGCCTTTGGTGGAAATGGACAGTAACAAATTTGAGGGCAGTAAATTTTCTAAAAGCCAATACTGTATTGCCTTTCGTGGATAAATGGACTAGATTGTTTGGTCATTACCCTTAAAAATATGGTACTTTGGTTTGCATAGTACCAAACATCACCCTATCTTTGTGTAACAAAAGAAAAGGGTTATGAATATTGACAATACACAGAGCCAGATGCGAAAGGGAATTTTTGAGTTTTGCATCCTTTCCATCATTCGCCGCGGCGAAGCTTATCCAAGTGATATAGTGGAGGAGATGCGGGCTGCTAACCTACAGATATTGGAAGGCACCTTATACCCCCTGCTTACCCGGTTAAAAAATGCAGAGATGCTGACGTATCGCTGGGTAGAAAGTAATTCCGGCCCGCCCCGAAAATATTTTTCGCTTACTGAAAAAGGCGATGCTTTTTATAAAGAACTGGAGCAAACCTGGAACGAACTGTCAAACGGCGTAAATGCACTGGCCAGCAAAAGATCTGATGAACCATTGAGTAATTAACCAATCACCTTCAACCAAATAATTATACGATGAAAAAGATTATCAACATAAACTTAAGCGGCCGGGTTATCCCGATTGAAGATTCTGCTTATGAAAAATTACAGGCCTACATTGAAAGTTTGCGCCGCTACTTTGCTAACGAAGAAAGCCGGGATGAAATTATCAATGATATTGAAAGCCGCATTGCCGAGTTGCTCCATGAAAAAATCCGCAAAGGTGCTGCTGCTGTAACAGATGCAGATGTAATGGAAGTAATAGCCTCCATGGGTACTGTAGAAGATTTTGAAGCAGAAGAAAAAGAAACAGCTTCCGAAAAAGCTTCTTCAGCGTCATCATCTCAGCAAACAAATGCCGGTACTTCATATACCTATATAAAAAAAGAAAGAAACCGGTTGTACCGTGATACGGGTGATAAAATGATTGGTGGTGTATGTAGTGGTATCTCCAATTATATTGGTATTGATCCTGCTATCGTACGCATATTGTTTGCCATTATCAGCTTTGGCGGTTTTGGATTAGGCTTCTTGATGTATATAATATTATGGATTGTTCTACCTCCCAAAGATCTGGATGGATTTTCTGGTAAAAGATTATATCGTAATCCGGAGGATAATGTAATCAGCGGTGTAGCCGGCGGGTTAGCGGCTTATTTTGGAAGAAGCGCCACTACCATCCGTTTAATATTTGCAGCCCCATTAGTATTAAACATAATTTTTGGTGTACTAAGCTGGCCATTCTTTCATAAAGGTTCATTTGTTCCCAATATTGTGTTTGGTTCATTAACCGGAACATTTATTCTTGCTTATATCATATTATGGATTGTATTACCTGAAGCAAAAAGTGAGTATGAAAAAATGGAAATGCGGGGAGAGAAAGTGGATGTAAACCGTATTCGCCAGAATGTACGGGAAGGAGTGGATGGTATGAAAGAAAGAATGAAAACCTGGAGTGACGAAGTAAAAGAATCTGCCCAGAACTTTAGTACAAAAGCAAAAGAATTTGCCGGTACAAGAGGAAAATCATTTGCAGCAGAAGCTAATGAGGCCGCAAGAAGAAGTAGCAGAGGTCTCGGACATTTTATCGGAGTCCTTTTCAAAGCTTTCTTTTTATTTATTGCCGGCACAATTGCATTTGCCTTATTTGTTGGATTGATTGGTATTTTAATTGGTGGAGTAAGTGTGTGGCCATTAAAGAACTTCATCATTGATGGCTTTTGGCAAAACCTGTACGGCTGGGGTACATTGATATTTTTCCTGGGCGTCCCGTTGATTGGATTTATTGTGTGGCTGCTCCGCCGTATTATGAAAGTGAAATCACAAAATAATTATCTCGGCTGGACCTTTGGCGGCTTGTGGACACTGGGCTGGGTTAGTGTTACCTTATTTGTAGCCAGCCTTGTAAATGATTTCAGAATGAGTAATTACAAAAGGCCTGCAGCTGAAATGACCATTACGCAACCGGTAAATGGAAAAATGATTGTGAAAGTGAGCGAACCAGAAGTAGAATACAGTGGTTCGATGCCCTGGATTGATATTGATGGTGAAGGAATGGATATAACAAAAGACACCCTGAAGATTGCCAATGTAAAAATTGAAGATGTATTATTAAGTACTGACGGAAATTATCATATCGAACTTAAAAAATACAGCCGGGGAAGAACGACAGGCGATGCAGAAAGCAAAGCACAGAAAATTCAGTTCAGTTCATCCTTTAAAGACAGTATACTTGATTTGGGAAGTAGCATAGCTATTGATAAAGAAACAAAGTTCCGGGGGCAGAAAGTAATTGTGATTATAAGAGTGCCTGCCGGTAAGAAAATCAGGTTTGATGAAACGATTGACAAGCTTCATTCTTTTAATATAACTATTAATGAAAGCAATGACTGGCGAAGAAGCGGAAGACGAGATTGGGATTTAGATGATGAATCGTTCGGGTATAAAACTAATGTAGATTATACAATGGGAGCAGACGGTCAGTTAAAAGATCAAAACGGAGCTACTGTTACTACCCAGCCGGCTAATGATTACCGCTATAATAGTAACGACACTTCGGCAAAAGCCGCACCGCAAAATGATATTCAAAAGCAAATAGATGCGGAGAAGCAAAAGAAAGAAGAAAGCGAAAGAAAAATAAAAGAACTGGAAGAAAAGAAAAAAACTACAGTATCAAAACCAACAACATTTAAAGCCAGGGAAACAGACACTGTGAAAAATGATGCAGTAGCTGTGGGCCCATCACCCGTTACATCGCTGACAGAATGGTTTTAATTTAAACTTGGTTGAAGTTGAAAATCCCTGCAACGGGATTTCAGAAAGGCTCCTGCGGGGGTCTTTCTGATTTTATAAACATTGTTCTATTCTCTTACCTTTGTTCACCTTTTAAAACACCTATATGAGTAGTAAAAAAACCGCCTTTACGGATAAACATATTGCCCTCGGCGCTAAAATGGTTGATTTTGCCGGTTACAGTATGCCCATCTCCTATTCGGGTATTAATGATGAACATGCCGCTGTTAGAAAAAATGCAGGGGTGTTTGATGTAAGCCATATGGGTGAATTTATTTTGAAAGGGGAAAAGGCACTCGATCTTATACAACGTGTAACAAGTAATGATGCCGCTAAATTAAAAGCCGGGCAAGCTCAATATAGTTGCCTGCCAAATGAGGAAGGTGGTATTATCGACGACCTGCTGGTGTATTGCATCGAAGAAAATAAAGTGTACATGCTGGTGGTTAATGCTTCTAATATTGAAAAAGACTGGAACTGGATTGAGCAGTACAATACAGGTGCTGTTGAGATGCATAATATTTCTGAAAAAACCTGTTTACTGGCTATACAAGGACCAAATGCTACAAAGATGTTGCAGCCGCTGACAGATATAGACATCCTGAATTTAAAATATTACACGTTTACCAAAGGCACATTTGCCGGGGTGGAAAATGTTTTGATAAGTGCTACCGGTTATACTGGTGCAGGTGGCGTGGAAATTTATTTTGAAGACAAAGACCAGGCAGCGGATAAAATATGGAATTCAATTTTTACACTCGGTGTTCCGCAGGGGCTTAAGCCCGTGGGTTTGGGTGCCAGGGATACACTCCGCCTGGAAATGGGTTTTTGTTTGTATGGAAATGATATTGATGATACTACCTCTCCGTTAGAAGCCGGGTTGGGCTGGATTACCAAGTTTACCAAAGACTTTACTTCCAAAGAAAAATTTGCAAAACAAAAAGAAGAAGGCGTAACTAAAAAATTGGTAGGCTTTGAAATGATAGAAAAAGGAATTCCCCGGCAAGGTTATGAAATAAAAGATTTTGAAGGAAGAACAATTGGTAACGTTACCTCCGGCACTCAATCACCAAGTCTTGGTAAAGCAATAGGCATGGGATATGTACAATCTGTTTATGCGTCCATTGACTCGAACATTTACATTAAGGTGCGGGATAAATTACTACAGGCAAGAGTTGCTAAGATTCCATTCTCTTAAAATAGAAGAGCGGTAGGATTTTTGTACCAATGATGCAAAACCATATACAATAAACGCTAAACCAGCAATCTCTCTTGCCAACTATTCATCTTACAACATTTATTGCAGCACCGGCAGATGTAGTGTTTGATTTAAGCCGCCATATAGGCTTACACAAAGAATCTATGTCGGACTATAAGGAGGAAGCGGTGGCGGGCACCCGTTTTGGATTAATAGAGAAAGAAGAAACCGTAACCTGGCAGGCAAGACATCTTTTTAAGAAGCGGCTGCTCAGGGCTAAGATTTCGGAAATGAAAAAACCCGAAATGTTTATAGATGAACAGGTGCAGGGTGATTTTAAAATGATGAAGCATGAACATTATTTTAAACCCTGTGATAATGGTACCATTCTGATTGATCTTTTTCATTTTGAATCTCCGTATGGTATGCTCGGGAAGGGATTGAACAGCCTTTATCTTACCAACTACCTGAAGCGACTGCTTGAAAAAAGGAATAAGACCATTAAAGAATATGCAGAGAGTGATAAGTGGAAGAAATTACTGGTAAAGTAACGAGGCCAATATTCTTATCACTTCTTTCTTGCACAGGTAAAACAGGTGCACCATTTCGGTTAATGAAATTTATTATTGGTTACTCGGTTGACAGGTATAGTACCCCAATCGGCGTATTTGATGCAGACGTAAATCCACACTTAATTTTACTCCGGCATACTATTTTTCAGTAGTTTTAAAACAAGGTTTAATGGTTATAGTGGCAATCTTTTCTAGGGTTGCCGCTTTTTTATTTTACCAACCTTCTTGTTTATTGAGTATAAAAAAGAATGAGGAGTAGTTGGTTTTTTACACAGTTCATGTAAGCAGGCGTTATATTCTGTCAAATATATTTCTGCAACAATTTTCTTATAACTACTGTATCTTGCTTTTCGTTTCTTATAATTCGTTTTTGCTTATCGTGGTGAAAATCTGAGTAAGAAATTTCTACAAGTGTCAAACCATTTTTAGGTATTAGCTTTCTTCTGCGTTCGTCATAAATTTTTCGTTGCTCACCACGATGAACGCCACTCACTGTCATACGATTTGGTTTGTCAAAGAAGGCTACACTTTCTGTATGCTGTCTTTCTCTGTACTCAACAACAAGTTTTAGTTTTTCATAGTAGGCGTCAACAGGAAGTCTTTTAGCAATGCCGTTAGAATTTTTATCGCCTAATAAAAAATCAAATTTGTGTTGTCGTGATGCAACCTGCCGTAAAACTTTGTCACAGATGTTAAGAACATAATGTTCGTCTTTAGTGCTGGGTCTTACAGCTTTGATAACACTTTTTGATAAAGCCTTTGGTTTTATCAATTTTGTAATACTGTATCCTGCAAGGGAAACGGCCGTACCGTTGCGATTAAAGAGTTGCGGATAATTTTTTGTTCTGCCGTGAATTTGAATAGCGGTGATTTTTGAACCGTCTTTCTTTTGATACGATTTGTTTTTGTTCAGACTGTCAGCGATTTCATGGGTCGTCATTTGTCGCCCCGTCTGCTGTAAGAGCCTTTCTATTGCAGCATGAAGTGTCATGTCTGGTTGATTGAATGAAGTGCTGGCGAAATAAAGACCGCTTACGAGCAAGGCTTTATGCTGGTTGGAAATTAGTGTTCCGTCTGCCGATAACCGCTGCTGAATGAAAATATGAAATTGAAGTTAACAACAAAAAGCCAAATAGTTATTCGTCAAGCCACGATATGAAGCACAGTAGAATTACCGCTGCTGAAGATAACCAAGTCAATCCCGTATTTTGCCAAACCTTTGTTACCTGCTGTGTTTCGTCAGTGGCATTTGTGAAAATATTCATTTTGTTTAGCTAAAGTATAAAGCTGATTTCTAGTTGTCTTTTATTTGAAAATCTTTATGCCCACATTGCCACAATAAAAAGAACAAATGTTTTAGATAGGTTCTATACATATCTATCATAGAGGTAGCATTGGCATCGCCGTTATGGCCACCTTCAAAATTAGTATAAAGCAAAACTGGTTTGCCTGATGTGCTGTTGGCTTGCAAAGTAGCGGCCATTTTTCCCGGCATCCATGGCGGCACTCTTGGGTCGTTAATGCCTGTGGTAAGATAGACTGCAGGATATTTTATATTGGGCTTTATATGAAGTACAGCATCGGCTTCTATCAGCCCTTTCATTTCGCTTTCTATTTCTGGATTGCCAAATTCGGGGTAGTTACTTATTAGATTTCGCCAGGCTTTACTTCTAATTAAATTTACAGTACCCGATTGAATAGCTGCTGCAGCAAATAGTTCAGGCCGTTCGGTAATTGTTCTGCCAATTAATGTACCACCGGCACTTCCACCATAGCAGCCAAGGGCAGAAGGTTGTGTGTATTTATTTTTTATAAGATATTCTGCACAGGCAATAAAATCTTTCCAACTATTGGGTTTGGTTTCCTTCAAACCTGCCTGGTGCCAGGCTTCTCCTTTTTCGCCACCGCCACGTACATATGCATGAACCAGCACAACACCATGCTGAACCAGTAGATTATTAGAAGGTTCGTATTCATTGAAAGTGTTTTCTCTTACAAAAGTTCCATCGTATGATGGCACATTGGTACCAATGAGTA
>Ga0209023_10005319_pt1 | contig 14137 bp, 11 predicted proteins | sample LakOneMetagenome_FD_187468 | JGI IMG/M metagenome (GOLD analysis project Ga0209023, IMG submission 187468) | Freshwater and sediment microbial communities from Lake Erie, Canada (SPAdes) (version 2) | ecosystem: Environmental > Aquatic > Freshwater > Lentic | place: Lake Erie, Canada...
CCGCGAGGCTCGACTGCGCCAACAACGTGGCCGCATTGCGGGGAGCGGGCACGACGGCACCACCCTCGGGACGATCGTCAGGCAGCATCGCGGGAAACATCTCGCGTGACAGCTGGCTCTGCGCCACACGCGGACGCAGCGCGGTGTTGCCGGCGTAGAACGCCGCCGCACCTGCCATATCGCCCGCGGCCTCTGCCCGTGCGCCGAGTCGCGTCCGCAGACGCATCGCCAGCGCGAAGTCGAGAGGATCGCGCGCCAGCGGAGGATTCGGCGCGTCTCGCGGTTCGTCGCTGCGCACTCGGGCTTCTTCAAGCGCCAGCGCCGTGCGGAAGGCGGCCACCGCATCGGAACCTCTCCCCTGCGCTTCCGCCATGACGCCGCGATACGCGGGCACACGCGCGTCCACCGGATCGAGCTGCTGGGCGCGCGTCAGATAGCCGTCCACAGCGGCCCAGTTGCCGCGCTGCATCTGCGTCCACGCCAGGCGCAGCAGCGGCGCCGCGGTGGTCTGAATGAGCCGGCGCTCGGTGGCTTGCTGCTCCTCGGCGCGATCTTTCTGGCCGATCTTGGCGTAGAAGTCGACGAGGGCATCCTGGGCCTCGAGGGACTTCGGATCGAGCACCGCCGCGCGTTCAAGTGCGGCTTGTGCCCCGGCGGTGTCGCCGTCCCAGAGATGCAGATCGGCCTCGATGAGCAGTTCGCCAACCGAGCCCTTCGACGCCTGAACGGCGCGCTCCATGGCGGCCCGGGCGCGACGCCGCAGGTCGGCGGCCGCCGCGTCGAGCTGCGAGGCCCGTGCGAGATCCGCGCCTGACGGCGGATAGCAGGTGGTGGTCGTGATCTCCTCGATGTAACTGCCGCGATCCTCGTTACGGGTGCTGCTCGAACATCGCTCCTGCCGCAGCGACGCGGCTTCGGACGAGAACTGATCGGCGCGCTCGGCGCGGAAGTGCGCATAGAGCCGCAGCGCGTCGGCGTTGTTGCCAGCGGACGCGAGCGCCTTGTCGGCCACCGCTTCCGCTTCGTCGTAGCGCCGGAGGGCCATCAACGCGAGCGCCTTCTGAATGAGTGCGCCGGCCTGCGTGCCATCGGTCGTCAGGGCGAGGTCTGCAATCTGTATCGCGCGCGTCAGTTCCGCCGTGCGGGACGTCTGCGTCCGATAGAGCTGCGTCGGTCGACGCGGTTCCACGGTGTCGCCGCGATTGTCTGCTTCCGAGACGATGTAACGCGCGAGGTCAGCGAGGCGATCGGCCGACTTCGGACTGGCCGCCACCGCGTCTTCGAGCGCCCGGAGCGTGTCCTGATACAGCTCGTCGTACTGCAGACGATGAGCGGCGGAGGCGGCGTGCGCGCGAAGGGCAAGGTCCGTGAGTTGGCCGGACTCTGCCGAGCCGGCCGCTGCGGATGCGAGGTCGGCGACCACCTTCGTGGGGTCGCCATCCACTCGCGCACCCGCCAGATCGCGTTCGATGGACGCTCGCACGCGGGACGTCGCTGACGCGTCCAGCTTCCCCGCGGTCTCCAGATCGGCCGCGACCCGACTACTGTCGCCCATACGCGCAGCCGCCGCGGCGCGTCCCAGATAGCCTTGCGCGAAGCGCGTCTGCCCCGTCAGCGCGAGCGTGTACTCACGTCGTGCCGTGGCCGCACGGCCAAGGGCCAGCCAGCAGTTCGCACTGAGATAGACCAGGTCGGGATTGTCCGGATAGGCCGCTCGCGCGAACTCGAGTTCACGAAGGGCCGCCGCGTACTGACCCGCGTCGTGAAGCGTCGCGGCACGCGTGGCGTGGGCCGGTGCGAGATCGGCACGGCGCATGGCGCGCGCGGCGAACCATTGACCGGCCTTCAGCATCGCGGCCCGCATGGGCGGCGCATGCACCGCGTCAGGCGTGCCCTTGCCACCGAGGTCTGGCGGCAGACGCAGTTCCTGATACGCGTTCCCCAGTTCGTAGGCGATCACCGTGCCGTACGCACTCGTGTAGTCGTTGCCGCCCTGCGCCATGTGTCCGGGAATGCTGACCAGCGGCCGCACATCCCTCCCCTGCATACTGCGCGGCGCCCCGCCGAGCACGTGGTCCGGCGTGATGATGCCGCTCATGCCCTCGGCGGCGTAGGTCCAGAGTTCCGCCTCGCGCAGCCGCGGTGACAGCTGCCGCGCGCGTGCGAAGTCGTTCATCGCTGGCTGAAACTGCTCGGCGAGCGTCTCGGCCACGCCCCTGGCCAGCACGAACGCCGCGTCGTCTCCGTTGCCTTGCAGCGCGCGCGTGAAGTGACCCACGGCGTCGGCCCACGCGCCTTGATTGAGTGCGTCGAGCCCATCGAGATAGGCGAGCAGCGGCGGTGAGGCCGCGGGCGGCAACGGCGCGGCCACGGCGGGCAACATGGTCGCTGCCGTCGTCGCCTTCGACGGCAAGGCCTGCGATGACGCGGGAGGTGCGGTGGACGGCGACGCGCCGTTCGAGTCGGAACGAGAGCCGCACGCCGCGAACAGCAGACAGACGACGACAGCGGCCGCGGGACGCGGTGGCATCAGGACCCTCCCAGGTTTGGGCCATTCTAGTGCTTGGTTCCTCGTTCCTGGTGCTTGGTCCGTGCCTGGTGCGTGGTCCTTGGTTCGTGCTCGGCCCTTGGTCCGTGCCAGCGCGGCAACAGTCGGGCTGGAGTCCCGGTCTGGGGCCGTTACGCTAGGATGGGATCGGGAGGAGTGCGTCGCGCGCGGTTGGCCGAGGTGTGCCTGGCCCGCGAGCGGTGCGGTTCGGGTCATGTGTCACGTCAAGCGATCAGCCACCACACCCATCGTCGCGTTCACGATGGCGGTGCTCGCCGTCGTTGCCCTGACGGCCGCGGAGCTGAAAGAGACGGCGGTCCGCGCCTTCGCTCTGCACGCCGACCAGGCGCAGCAGTCGTTCGTGAACCGCGCGCAACATGCCGTGGGTGAAGACGCGAAAGCGGCGCGAGCCATGCGCGATGGCGACGTCGTCGCGGGGCCTGGCAGCGGGGACGGCATCCTCGGTGTCGATGGCGGCCTCGTTCACGACTGGCGCGCCCAGATCCTGATTCCCGGCGTGAAGCTCGATCAGGTGCTGCGCCTGTCGCGCTCGTATCCCGACTACCCCACCATCTTCCATCCCGTCGTCGCCGCGAAGGTCCTGTCGCACGACGGCGATCGGTACAGCGTCCAACTGCGGATGCGTGAGTCGGCCGGCGGCCTCAGCGCCACCCTCGAAGTGCGCTCGAACATCGTCTACACGCGCCTCGATCCGCAGCACGCCTTCGTGCTGAGCCAATCGGAAGAAATTCACGAAGTGAAGAACCCGAACAAGCCGTCGGAGGTGCTACTGCCTCCCGGCGACGACAGCGGCTACCTGTGGCGCGCCCGCGCGATGACCCGCTTCGTGGAAGACGATTCCGGCGTCTGGATGGAAATGGAAACGCTCGGCCTGAGCCGCGCCTTTCCCACCATGGTCGGCTGGGCCATCGAGCCCATCGCCCGCATCGTCGGCCGACGCAGCGCCGAAGCGTCCCTGGGCGACTTCAAGCGCGCCGTGCTCGCGCGCACCGGTCGATAACACACGCTGCCCATCACTGCACGGGGCAGCGCGTCGCGCCGATAACCTGGCCGTGACGCCACCCTTCTCGCTGGTCACGCAGGACCGGCTCGTGATTCGCGAAGGCGGCGGATGCCTGTCTCTCTTCGGCCTCCCCTTCGTCGCTGCCGGCCTGCTGTTGCTGCTAGCGGCCCTCGGCCTGGTGCCCGGCGACATTGCTACGGACCCTCGCCCGTGGGCGCGTCCGGGGCTGCTGTTCATGGGGCTGGTCTTCAGCGCGGTGGGCGGCACGCTGGTTTTCGGCAGGCAATGGACGACCGTGGACCGCACGGCGCGAGTGGTGCTGAAACAGCAAGGGCTGGTGATGCCCATGCGTGAGTCACGGGCGCCGCTCGACCACTACGCCACCGTCTCACTGAGCGTCGTCGAGGGCGACTCCGATTCGTCCGATCGCTTTCCCGTCACGCTGAAGGATCGCGCGACCGGGGCACTGACGCTCTGCAGCTTCACTGACTACGGAAAGGCTCGCGCCTGTGCGACCGCTGTGGCCCAGCACCTCTCGCTGCCCCTCGACGATGCGTCGTCTAGCCACGTCGTGCAGTTGACCGGCGCGGAGCTGTCGATGTCACTCCGAGAGCGCGTTCGCCGCGAGGGTGTGCCGAGACGCGAGGACCTCACAAGTCCGCCTGACACGCGGATCGTTGTCTCGCGCGACGCGGACCGCACTACGCTCGTCATCCCCAATCGACCATCGAACCCGTTGACGCTGGTCGGTGCGGCCATTCCCATCGCGTTGCTGTTCACGTTTGGACGGACGCTGCTGCCCTTCTTCCGTCAGACGCACACGCCCGACGGCATCATCTGGGTGTTCGGCGGGTTCTTCACGCTCGCGTTCGGGTTGCCAACGCTGTCCGCCCTCAATGCCTTCATCCGCTCGCGTCGAGGCGCGACCATCGTGCAGGCGTCGCGTGACAGCCTTCGCGTCGACCAGCGCGGTGCATGGATGACCACGACTGTCGCCGCCGTCGAGGGCCGCGACATTCTGGACCTCGACTACACCACCACGTCGTCGCGCGTGGCCGCGGCGAGGACGCTCGCGGCGCAGCGCACGCTGCAGACCCACCCTTCGCCGCAGCCCGTCGTGAGTCCGCGCGTCGAGCGCGTCATCTCGCTGCTGGCGCGATTCGCCTCCGGGAAAGGCATCGTCGTGAAGACTCGCGACCGCATCGTCTCGTTCGCCCAGGGTCTGGACGACGACGAGACGAAGTATGTGTACGGCGTGGTGCGACGCGCGCTGGTGGAATAGCCGGCGCCCACGCTGGGCGCCGTCAGGCTAGGGCAGCAAATCGCCGTTCGCGCGTTCGAGGTTGCCCCACGAGATGGTGGTCGGTGCGATGCCGACCGACTGCAGGTCGCCCCACACCACGCGCGTGCCCATCGTGAGTAGCGAGTCGCCCCACACCACACGCGAGCCCCACACCGCTTCGTTGCCGGACCACACGGTGCTGTCGCCCCACACGACGCGGTCGCCCCAAATCACCCGGTCGCCCCACACCACACGCAGGCCCCAGGCGGGATCGTTGTTGAAGATCTGGTCGCCCCAGATCACGCGGTCGCCCCAGACCACGCGCTGGCCCCAGGCGAGGCTGACGCCGTCAATCATCGTCGCCGGCGTCACGCTGCTCGTGAGCCACCAGCTGCCGCGCGCTGCCTTCGGGTTGACCGCCGACGCCAACGTGACGGCACCGTTCGCATTCACCATGCCGGCGCCCTGGCTCAGGGTGTCCGCACCAGCCAGCGGGATGGCGGTGTACTGCAACATCGCCTTGATTGCGTTGGGCGTCAGCGACTGCCCTTGCGCCAGGCTCGCTTCGATCATGGTCGCGACGATGCCCGAGACCACGGGGGCCGCCATGCTCGTGCCGCTCATGCGGAAGTACGGCATCAGCACACCGGCGGTCACCAGGCCACCGGGATACGTCTTGTAGAGCGTGGAGCCGTAGGAAATGTTCGATACGAGGTGCGACCCGGGCGCCACCACATCGGGCTTCTGATAGGCGTCGTACCACGACGGACCACGCGAACTGAACCAGGCCAGCGAGTCGTCGCTGCGCGTCGCGGTCTGCAGCGTTTCGACGGCGCCCACCGTGATGGCGCTCGGCGCGTTGCCGGGCGAGGTAATACCCGCGTACTTCGGCGCATGCGTCGTCGAGTCACCGCCGAAGTTGCCGGCCGCCACCACGACGACGATGCCGTTGGCGACGGCGTCCTCGACGGCTTGCACCAGCGGATCGGTGGCCGCAGGCTCATAGATGGGATGCCCCAGCGAGAGGTTGATCACCCGAACGTTCAGCGTGTCCTTGTTGGCGACGGCGAAGTTGATCGCATCAATCACATCGCTCGTGTAGCCGTTGCCCATCGCGTCGAGCACGCGTAGGGCCACGATGCTCGCTCCGGGCGCAACGCCCTGATACTGGCCGAGGGAGGTGATGCCGTTGCTGGCCATCAATCCGGAGACGTGTGTGCCGTGCCCATACGCGTCCGCGCGTTGAGCGGCGACGCCCCCATTCAGGAAGTCGAAGTACTGCACCTGGTCGAGATCGAGCATGTTGGGATCGATACCCGAGTCGATGATCGCAACGCCGACGTTGCGGCCAACAAACGACAACAATCGCTCTGCCGGCGTCGCCTTGATGCCGAGTGTCTGCAGCAGCGCATTGCTCGGCAGCGTGTACCCGCTCGTGCCGCTCAACTTCACCGCGAGAGATGACAACGTCGTCGACGTGGTCGTCGCGGTCGTGGTGGGCTTGGTAGACGTCGTCCCCGTCGCCGTTGTGGTCGTCGTCGTTTTCGTGGCCGTCGTTGTGGTGGTTGTTGGCGAACTCGTCGCCGTCGTCGTCTTCGTCGGCGCGTTGCTCTTGGACGATGTCGTCTTGGCCGCCGAGCCAATAACCGGCGCGTCGCTCGAGATGCGCAGCACGTCCGCATCACGCGTCACGTTGCACAGTGCGTCGTACGTCACGCTCGCCAGCACGAGGTCTGGCGTGGTGGTTGCGCGCGACATCGCCGTGAGTGGTTGCAGGCGGTGAAGCACCTGGTCAGCACTGCCCGGGCGCGTGCGAATGAGCACACGGGCCGTGCCCTTTCCTCCACTGTCGCTCCAGGCAAGCAGGGCGCGATCGAGTTTCGCGGTGTCTACCGAAGGTACTGGTGCTGGAGCTGCGACCTCTGCGGCCGTCCGCACATGCGGAGGGGGCGCACAGTAGGCGCTGAGCAGCGCGGCGACGAGTGCAACGCCTCCCGCAAGACGGCGGCGATAGCCAGGGTGGGTGAGGTTCGTGCGCGCGTGAGCAACGGCGGACGGTGACGAGGGCAAAAGTGTCTGAGTCATAAATTGGCGACGAGTCAAGGGCGATGTGCCCTTAGTAATCGCAAAGGCAGTACCAGCCAGCCCCTCGCGTGCTAACTCACGCTGTCGTCATCACTTGCGGCGCGTCGACGGTTTCCGCAAAAAGCGGCATCCGCCAAAAACCGATGCGCCACCTCCAAAATACTGGTGCTGACGGGAGAGCGGCTCGAGGGCGCGGTGTGCGCAGTAGAATCCGCTCGTGGTCCTCACACAGTTCTATTTGAAGTGTCTCGCCCACGCGTCGTACCTGATCGGAGACGAGCAGACGGGAACCGCCGCCGTCGTCGATCCGCAGCGCGACATCGATCAATACCTGGCGTGCGCCGAGGAGCATCACCTGCGGATTGCGCACGTCATCCTCACGCATCTGCACGCGGACTTCCTGGCCGGACATCTCGAACTGCGCGACCGCGTCGGTGCACGCATCTACCTGGGAGCGCGCGCCAAGGCTGAATACCGCTTCGAGCCGCTCGGTGATGGCACGACGATCGAGATGGGGCGTGTGCGGCTGCAGGCACTCGAGACGCCTGGCCACACGCCGGAGTCCATCTCGCTACTCGTCTTCGATCGCGACGTTAGCGAGTCGGCACCGTCCGCCGTGCTGACCGGCGACACGCTGTTCATTGGTGATGTGGGACGACCCGACCTGCGGGTGGCGCTCGGCTGGACGGCCGCGGACCTCGGCGGCCTGCTGTACGACTCGGTGCACGAGAAGCTGATGACGCTGCCGGACGCCACGCTGGTCTACCCGGCGCATGGGGCGGGATCGCTATGCGGCAAGGCGCTGTCGAAAGAGACGGTATCGACCATCGGCGAGCAGCGACTGCACAACTACGCGCTGCAACCCATGAGCAAGGCCGACTTCGTCAGGCAGGTCACGGCCGATCAACCCGAGGCCCCGCCCTACTTCACCTACGACGCCGTGTTGAACAGCCTGGAGCGCGCGACCCTCGATGCGACGCTCGAACGCGAAGTGCAGCCGATTCCGCTCTCCGGTGTACTCGCCCTCCGCGAGGTGGGCGCGCAGGTGCTCGACACGCGCGAGCCGGGCGACTTCGCAGCGGCGCACCTGCACGGCAGCATCAACGTCGGACTGAACGGGCAGTTCGCGACGTGGGCGGGCACCGTGCTCGATCGCGACCATCCCATCGTCATCATCGCGGACCCCGGGAAGGAGCGCGAGTCGGCGACGCGCCTCGGACGCATCGGCTTCGATCACGTCGCCGGCTATCTCCAGGACGGCCTCGCCAGCCTCGCGGGACGCGACGATCTGCAAAGCCGCACAGAACGCCTGAGTCCGCAGGTGGCGGCCGAACGCGCGCAGACGGGCACGCCGGTGCTGCTCGATGTGCGCGGACCGGGCGAGCGCGCGCAGCGTCGTATCGCCGGGTCTATCAGCATTCCGCTCACGCAGCTGCCACGCCGGCTCGACGAGGTGCCGCGCGAGCGTCCGCTCATCGTCTACTGCGCTGGCGGCTACCGGTCGTCGATCGCAGCCAGCGTGCTGCACCGCGCCGGGTTCAGTGAGGTGTCGGAACTCGCCGGCGGTGTGGCCGCGTGGGACAACGCACGGCTGCCGCTTGAATCCGACCCGCCGGCCGAGCGTCCCTGACGCCTTTCGATCAGGGGTGGCCTGGCGCCGCCGCCTCGGCGAAAATAGGTAAGTGAATCCGAGCAGACGCTCCACACTTCGTCGCGCGTGTGTCATCACACTCGCGTTCGTCTCTACCATCGCGCTCACCTGTCTCCCGGCGCGCGCGCAGCAGGGCGATGAGTCTGGCGCCCCGGTCCTGCATCAACCAGGCAAGGACGTGCAGTGGGTGCCGACACCGCTGCCGCTCGTCGAAAAGATGCTCGACATGGCGCAGCTCACACCGCAGGACACGCTGGTCGATCTGGGATCAGGCGACGGCGTCCTCGTCATCTCCGCCGCGAAGCGCGGCATCAAGGCCTGGGGCATCGAGTACGACAAGGGACTGGTCGCCTACGCAAAGCGCAAGGCGCGCGACGCCGGGGTCGACAAGAAGGTGAAGTTCGTGCGCGGCGACATCTTCAAGACCGACTTCTCGAGCGCGACCGTCGTCACCACGTTCCTCCTGCCGTCGATGAACCTGCAGCTGCGTCCGACCTTCCTGCGCATGAAGCCCGGCACGCGCATCGTGGCCAACACGTTTGCCATTGCGAGCTGGGAGCCCGACGAGAAGGTGGAGATTGCCGGGGACTGCGACCGGTGGTGCACGGCCATGCTGTGGGTGGTGCCGGCGGCGGTGGGCGGCACGTGGCGCACGCCGAAAGGGGATCTGGTGCTGACGCAGAAGTTCCAGACCTTCACCGGCACGTTCGGCAAAGAGGCCGTCGAGGGTCGGCTGCGCGGCGAGACGATCACCTTCACCGCCGGCGGCGTCACCTACACCGGGCACGTGACAGGCGCGCGGATCACGCTCACGTCGACGGTGGACGGCAAGCCGATGGAGTTCGTCGGTACCGCGCTCCCGGCGCTGCCGCGATAGTCGACGGCTGCGGCCGGCTGGCGTCCGCGGGCCCTCATCCCCTACACTTTCGCGCATGGGACGCAAAGCGCGCGAGAAACGGGGACCGTCAGAAACGCGGGTGACAGCAGCGAAGGGCGTGCGCAGCGAGCCGAACTGGCCGCTGCTGGTACTCAGTGCCATTGGTATCGTGCTCACCAGCTACATCCTTTACACCGACTACATCGGCAGTCAGTTGAAGGGATGTTCGATCGGCAGCGGGTGCGACGTCGTGCTCTCGAGCAAGTGGGGCCGCTTCCTTGGCGCGCCGACGGCGTTCTGGGGCTTCATCACCTACGTGACGATCGCCGCCATCGCCTGGCGCTGGCGTCCCGCTCGCTGGAAGATGGCGTGGCCGATTGCCATCTTCGGCTTCGCCTATAGCGTCTACCTCACCACGGTGTCGCTGACGCTGCTGCATGCCGCGTGTCCCTACTGCCTCACGTCGCTCACCTTGATGACGTGCATCGCCGCATTGACGACGTTCCAGAAGCCGGAGCTGCCAGGCTTCTCGTGGGGACGGACGGCGGGAACCGTGCTCGGCGCCGCAGCGGCGTTCATCCTGCTGGTGCATCTCAACTACACCGGTGTGCTGGGTGAACCGCCCGCCATCGAAGATCCGAAAGCGCGCGCGCTCGCCCTGCATCTGTCACGCAGCGACGCCAAGATGTACGGCGCCAGCTGGTGTCCGCACTGTCAGGAGCAGAAGGAGATGTTCGGGCTGGCGGCATCGCGCCTGCCGTACGTCGAATGCAGCCCGGGAGGCCAGGGCCAGCCGCAGGCCGCCATCTGCCGGAACCTGAACATTCAGGTGTATCCGACCTGGATCATCAACGGCAAGCGCACGGAAGAAGTGATGTCCATGCAGCAACTGGCGGATGCCACCGGCTACCGCGAGGATGCGCAGGACGCGCTGAAGACGCCGTAGTCGTCGCGCCTGGACGCGCGGTGCGTCTGCGCGCACCCGCGCGCGGGCTACGCGCGGGAGTCGCCGCGCACGAACGCGGCGACGAGTGCCGCCACGTCCTTGGCGAAGCGCAGGCCGAGGTCGTGTTCGCCGCCGTCCACGACGTGCAGCTCGGAGTTCGGCAGCAGCGCGTGCAGTCGCTCGCCGATGACGAGCGGACTGATGGGATCGGCATCGCCCCACAGCAGCAGCGTCGGCACCGCCAGCGTGCGAATCTCCGCTGAGAGATCGCGCGCGTCTGCACCGAGCCACCTCGGAATCTCCGGATAGGCCTCGAAGAACGCCGGCTTCCAGTCCACCACGCCGAGCTCTGTCGTGTTCACGCCGCCCGAGGTCGTCGCCAGGACCACGTGCGTCACCATCGTCGGCTTGCGGAGTGCGACCAGCATGGTGACGACGCCACCGAGCGACTGCGCGACGAGTGCGGTCGGGCGCCTGATGCGCGCGGCAACGGCGTCCACCAGTTCGTCGAGGCTGTTCGCCTGCGCGATTGGACCATCACCGCTGGCCCACGGATACCGGAGCAACTCGGTGTCCGCGTGGACGCGCAGTTCGGTGGCCGCGGGTTCCCAGAAGGCGGCTTCGCCGCGAATGCCTGGCAGGAACATGAAGACGTCTGGTGTGGGCATTGATGCTCGCGTGTGGGTCGCTGAGGTGTGCGGGCGCACCGGCGTCCGCGTTTGAGATTCTAGTTCGTCTCGAGTGACTCGGTGTCGTAGCCGACGTCGACGCGCGCGGGTCGATGCGGCGCCTGCACGTGTGGCGTCGCCGCGGTGCTCGATGTCGCAAGGGCCTCGACGGCAAACGCCTCGGCTTCGAACCGATTGTCGAAGTAGAAGTGGCGTCCGCGGACGGCCGCCCACACGCTGGCCAGCACGTAGGCGGGCAGGAAGAGCGCGCCCCACCGTTCATACTGCCGCACGTGCACGCGTTCATGCTGGCGCGTCCAGTCGAGCGTCTCGACGTCGCGAGCCAGGACGACGTGACCGAGCGTCAGCGCGGACGCGCCACCCTTGAGCAACGTCAGGTGCCGCAAGCCCCACGCGATGGAGGGACCGCAGGCTTCAATCACGCCGTCCACATACTGCACGGTGACGTGTCTCCACCCCGCAGCGATGCACGCCAGACCAATCACGGTCGCGGGTGCGGCCCATGCCCGGGCAACGTAGTCCTGCCATCGACGCACGACGCGAGTGTACGCGAAGGCCCGCGCTGGTACGAGGGGTGTGCAGTCGGCGGGAGTGAGGCGCGCGCTCGACGCGTCTGTCACGTCGGGCGCGCACATCGATACGCGCTTACGCTGGCGGCTGCTCGGCCAATCCTTTGCGGCCAAGCTCGAATGTCAGCTGTCCAAACGCACCAACCACGCCCAGGTGCTGCGGGTTGATGTTGTAGCCAAGCGCGCTGACGAGCAGCACGACCTTGTGCGTCGACTCGTTCAGGAGTGCGACGTAGCCGGCGGTGTGCTGCGGACTGCCAGGGTCAGGCACCAGCACACAGTTGTTCGAGTAGATCTGCCCGCCGTCCATGAAGAGCGACGGGTTGCCGAGCCCGGCGAAGTACGGCGCGGTGAAGGGCACCGTCAGCTCCATCGTGATGCCCGTGATCGTTGCCGTCGTCGGCGTGAAGAACGCCTTGCCGATGCGGAAGTCGATGACCACGGTGTCAGGCGCGAGCAGCTTGTACCGGAGAAACTTGAGGTCGGCGGGTGCGACGGCCACGGCGGCGCCGGCGGACGAACCATCGAACACGCCGAACGTGACATGGCTCGCGGGAATATCAATCCAGGACATAACAGCCTCCCGTCAACTCGCTGACGCGACACCCATTGAAACGACGGCACGGGCGAGACCGTACTCGCACGTGTCCAGGAATGGCTCCGTGCAGCTACAGTTAACGCTACTGCCGCGACCGCGTGCGCGCCAGCGCGATGTGCGACGTCGAGGCGCACACGCGATATATCGAAACATCAGTGGGCCAAGTGCAATCATGTCTGAAACACGCTGCAAACACGGGATGGACGCGCGCTTCTGCGCCGTCTGCAATCGCGCCGCGAAGAGCAGTTCATCATCGGCGGCCCCGGGCGGTCGCGTCGATACGACCCTGGACGAGATCCTGCAGTTCCTGAACGCCACGAAAACGCGTGCGACCGACGGCGCGGTGGCTGGCATCCTGGGCATTCCGCCAAGCGCCCTAAGCACGCTGCTCGGCGAGCGGCGTCCGGACGCGTCGTGGATCGTCAACGCCGAGACGAGCCTGCCGACGGACTACTCCGCAGCGGAGTCACATCCAGATCTGCTCAGCACGGCCAGCATCATTCGCACGGGCAATGAACTGACACTGCGTCTCACGCTCTGGCGTACAAAGCGATAGCCAGCCGCGCGTCCCCTCCAAAAGCAAAGGGCCACGGCGATGAACCGTGGCCCTTTGTTGTCTGCGGCTCCGGGACGAGCCCGGTGCGACACTACTTCTTGGCGAGCTTCAGCTTGTTCACCAGCTTGCCGACGCCATCGATCTTCATGACGAACTCGGCGACCCGCGCGCGGATCTGCACGCTCGGCACGGTGCCTTCAATCGTGACGATGTTGCCGGCGGCGGTGACGGTGACGGCGTCAGCCTGCGCGCCGAGATCGGCGTCGGCCTTCAGCGCGGCCTTCACCTTCGCCGCGATATCGTCCTGCGCAACGGTGGACGCGGCGAACGCGGTCGCCGACGAGGACACGAACGACGAAGAACGAACGGTCGACGGATTTGCCGCCGCATTCATGGAGCCAACGGCGAGCATGGTGGTAACGAGAACCGGAACGTAACGGAACATGAAAAACAGCCTCCCCGAAAATGGAATGAGATCCCATGGTATCGCAAGGAGGATGCCAGTTAGTGCAGGGCGCGACGCCTGTGGCACGCAACGTTTCAGGCACCAAGGCTTTGCTGGCAGAAACGTGCGAAATCTACGCGCACATTGTGCGGACGATCGCGCGAACTTGTTCGCAGTGCGAAGGCGCAATCGCGTAGGATTTCCCGCGCTTCGGACAATTCCGTCGACATCGCCGGTCCTTGCGTCCGTCGAACTGTGGCTGAATGGTTGCCGTACCAAGCAAATCGGCAACTCCCGGCTGGCGACGTGGCGAGACCGCCGCGCGGTGCGTCACGGGTGCAGACCACAATCGCACGTCGATGCCGGTGACGGCCCGTGCCGTCTCCCTCGCACGCGAAGACGCACCGGTCAAGCACCGACGTCGCGTTGCCGATTGCCCGTTCGTGAAAGTGATGCTGATGTTCGTTCCTGACTCCCTCGCACGCCACCTGCGCGCGCGCCGGTGGCCCGCTCTCGCCATCGCCGTCGTCACCCTCCTGACCGCAGCTCCTGCGTTTGCGCAGAGCGAGGCCGCACTGAAGTCCTACTTCGAGGGACGCACCGTGTCGCCGCGCATCGACATGCCGGGCACGGCCGACGGCGTCGACGTGCAGTTCGACGGTCAGCGGTCGCGCGACCTGCAGGAGTATCGCGACCGCTTGAAACGCTTCGGCGTCGCCATTCACGCCGGCGATCCGGTCGTGGTCACGATGGTGAAGGTGAAGAAGGATCTGATCGAGTTCCAGCTGGGTGGCGGCGGCTACGGCACCTTCGGCGACGACACGAGCACGACCGTCGACATGCCGCTCATGCAGCCGAGCGCACGCG
>Ga0209023_10005320_pt1 | contig 14137 bp, 14 predicted proteins | sample LakOneMetagenome_FD_187468 | JGI IMG/M metagenome (GOLD analysis project Ga0209023, IMG submission 187468) | Freshwater and sediment microbial communities from Lake Erie, Canada (SPAdes) (version 2) | ecosystem: Environmental > Aquatic > Freshwater > Lentic | place: Lake Erie, Canada...
GGCGTCGGCCAGCGCCTTCTTGGCGTCGTTGATCTCGGCGCCCGGCAGGGCTTCCAGACGGGCGATTTCGTCCAGCGGCAGGTCGGTGAACAGGCGCATGAACTTGCCGACGTCGCCGTCCTCGGCGTTGCGCCAGAACTGCCAGTAGTCGTAGGGCGACAGCTGTTCGGCGTTGAGCCAGACGGCGCCCTGGGCCGTCTTGCCCATCTTGCCGCCCGAGGCCGTGGTCAGCAGCGGCGTGGTCAGGCCGAAGGCGGCCTTCTGGTCCACGCGGCGGACCAGGTCGACGCCCGAGACGATGTTGCCCCACTGGTCCGAGCCGCCCATCTGCAGGGTGACGTTGTGACGTCGGTTGAGCTCGAGGAAGTCGACCGACTGCATCAGCATGTAGTTGAACTCGAGGAAGCTCATCGGCTGTTCGCGTTCCAGCCGCAGCTTGACCGAGTCGAACGCCAGCATGCGGTTGACGGTGAAGTGGGTCCCGTAGTCGCGCAGGAACTGGATGTAGCCGTACTGCGACAGCCAGTCGTCGTTGTTGATCAGGATGGCGTCGGTCGGGCCGTCGCCGAAGGTCAGGAAGACCTCGAACACCGACTTGATCGAGGCGATGTTGGCCGCGATGTCGGCGTCGGTCAGGTTCGGGCGCGAGGTGTCGCGGCCGGTCGGATCGCCGACCTTGGTCGTGCCGCCGCCGATGATGACCACGGGCTTGCCGCCCGCCTGCTGGAGCCGGCGCAGCATCATGACCGAGATCAGGTTGCCGACGTGGAGGCTCTTCGCCGTGGCGTCGAAGCCGACATAGCCGACCACGATCCCGGCGGCGGCCGCCGCATCCAGTTCGGCCGGATGGGTCACCTGATGGATGTAGCCGCGGTCACGCAGGGTGGTGAGGAAGGCGGACTTGAAGTCGGACTGGAAGGCGGGGGGAGCAGGGGTCTCGGTCATGGCGGTTCCGTTAGCAGGGAGGCCAGCGGGCGTCATCCGTTTCCGGGTGGGTCGCGCCGCCAGCGGGGGCGGCGCGTGGGTTCGCGGCCGCTCGCTAACGCGGCGAGCGGTAATAGAGGCCGGTGGTGGCAAGGCGAGCGAACATGGCGGTAGCTAAGGCGATGCGTGGCGTGCGGTCAAGCGTTTGACGTCGGGGCGGCGCGCGCTATCGAGGAAGGATGCACGTCGTCCTCAAGCCCCACCCGTCCAGCCCGACCACCGCCATCGACCGGGTCGAGGTCGAGGTCGAGCGCGTGAGCGAGGGCGATCTGAAGCTGACCTATCGGGTCTTCGGCGATCTGGACCGCGTCCTGCTGCCGGCCTTCGTCGAGGCTCCGGGGCGGACCGACGAACTCTGGCGGCACACCTGCTTTGAGGCCTTTCTGCAGCCGGTTGGCGGGGACGGCTATGTGGAGTTCAACTTCGCCACCTCGCTGCAATGGGCGACCTACCGCTTCGACGACTATCGGGAGGGGATGCGCAACGCAGCGATCGAACCGTGGGCGATGCAGGGTCTGATCCCGCCGAGCGCGCTGGAGCTCTCGATCGACGTCGCGCCCGGCCGCTTCGCCCGCCCCGATCTTCCCGCGCCCGACTGGCGGCTGGGCCTGACCGCGGTCATCGAGGAGGTCGATGGAACGATCAGCTACTGGGCTTTGAGCCATCCGTCGGATACGCCGGACTTCCACAACGCCCTGTCATTCACGCTGGACCTTCCGGCGCCTGAGCCTGAGTTGAGACCTGCCTCCATGAAGTTCGGCATCGACCGTCTCCTGTCCGACCCCGCGCTTCAGGCCGAGCTGAAGGGGCGGCGCGTGGCGCTGCTGGCGCATCCGGCGTCGGTGACGGCGGACCTGACCCATTCGATCGACGCGCTCGCCGCCCTGCCGGACATCAACCTGACCGCCGCCTTCGGGCCGCAGCACGGGATGAAGGGCGACCTGCAGGACAATATGATGGAGACGCCGGACGAGACCGATCCGGTCCACGGCATCCCGGTCTTCAGCCTGTACGGCGAGGTGCGGCGGCCCAGCGGCCAGTCGATGACGACCTTCGACGTCATCCTGATCGACCTGCAGGACGTCGGCTGCCGCATCTACACCTTCGTGACGACCCTGCTCTACGTGCTGGAGGCCGCGGCCGAGCACGGCAAGACGGTCTGGGTGCTGGACCGGCCCAACCCGGCCGGGCGTCCGGTCGAGGGCCTGACGCTGCGCCCCGGCTGGGAGAGCTTCGTCGGCGCGGGCCCCATGCCGATGCGGCACGGCCTGACGCTGGGCGAGATGGGGCTGTGGTTCATCGACCACTTCGGGCTGAAGGTCGACTACCGCGTCATCGCGATGGAGGGCTGGGCGCCGGAACAGGGGCCCGGCTACGGCTGGCCTCTGGGCGAGCGTAGCTGGATCAACCCCAGCCCCAACGCCCCCAATGTCTCCATGGTCCGCGCCTACGCCGGCACCGTCATGCTGGAAGGCGCCACCTTGTCCGAGGGGCGCGGCACGACCCGGCCGCTGGAGCTGTTCGGGGCGCCCGACATCGTGGCCCGCGACGTGATCGCCGAGATGCAGCGGCTGGCGCCCGAATGGCTGGAGGGCTGTATCCTGCGCGACTGCTGGTTCCAGCCGACCTTCCACAAACATGTCGGCCGGCTCTGCAACGGGGTCCAGATCCACGTCGACGACCCGCACTACGACCACGCGGCCTTCAGGCCGTGGCGGATCCAGGCCCTGGCCTTCAAGGCGGTGCGCAACCTCTATCCCGACTACGACCTGTGGCGGGACTTCCCGTACGAGTACGCCTTCGGCAAGCTGCCGATCGACACCATCAACGGCGGACCGGCCCTGCGCGAATGGGTCGACGACCGGGACGCGACGGCCGCCGACCTCGACGCCCTGGCCCTGCCCGACGAGGCGGCCTGGGAAGAGGCGCGGAAGCCCTTCCTGCTGTATTGACCGCGTCTCGCGACCGCTGGCCCGAAGGACGCTGGCTGGGCGTCGCCTGCGGCGTCGGGGCCGGGGCCCTGTGGGGGATGGTCTTCCTCGCGCCCAGGGCCACGCCCGACGCCTCGCCGGCCTTGATGGCGGCGGGACGCTACCTCGCCTATGGCCTGATCGCGGCGGTGCTGGTCGCGCCGCGCTGGCGGCGGCTGACAGCGGCCCTGACGGCAGACGCCTGGCGCGCGCTGGTGCTGCTGAGCGTGCTCGGCAACCTGCTCTACTACGCCTTGCTCGTGGTGGCGGTGCACTGGGCCGGGGTGTCGGCGACGGCCCTGATCGTCGGCATGGTCCCGGTTGTGGTGGCCCTGTGGGGGCTGCGGGAGCCGGGCGCCGTGTCGCTGCGCCGGATCGCCCCGGGTCTGGCGCTGGCGGTCGTCGCGATGATCCTGATCGGCCATGAGGCGGGCGGCGGGCGGGGGGCGCACAGCCCCGGGACCACCGCGGTCGGTCTTGCCTGCGCGGTCGCGGCCCTGCTGTCCTGGTCGGCCTATGCGGTGTCGAACAGCCGCTGGCTGGGCCGGTTGCCGGAGGTCTCGGCCCACGACTGGTCGTTGCTGACCGGGGTGGTCACGGGCGGGCTGTCGCTGCTGCTGTCCATCGGGGTTCTGTTCGATCCGCCGCGCTGGGCTGTGGGCGACTGGAGCCTGTTCGTCGGGGTCTCGGCCGCCGTCGCCTTCGGCGCCTCCATCGTCGGCAACGCCTTCTGGAACCGGGCCAGCCGGCTGATGCCGGTGACCCTGCTGGGCCAGATGATCGTGTTCGAGACCCTGTTCGCCCTGGCCTATGGCTTCCTCCTCGAGCGGCGCGGGCCGACGCCGCTGGAGGGGCTGGCCGTGGTCCTGATGATCGCCGGCGTGGTCCTGTGCGTGCGGGCCCATGCCCCGCCGAAGGCGGTCGAGAAGTGACGCTGGGGCACCGAGCGTGCACCCGAAAAAAACAGGGTGCAAAAGGTGCAATTTTGAAGGTTAAACTTCAGATTATTGGTGCAAAATGTTGAAATTCAAGCACCTGTAGCTGGCTACAGATTTGCACTCCGGGTGCAACGGGGTGCATTCTGCGAACGCGGCGGCGCGGATGTCAAAGACCGTAGAGCGGCCAGTATAGCCGGGGTTTTGGGCATGCTGGACCGAATGGCGGTGTCGATGAAAAGGGTGAGGCGGATCAAGCGGTTGGCGCCGACGGGTATGCGCACCTGACCCCTCTTCCGCCGGGGGAGAGACGCAAACCTTCAGAACCGCCGCGCGATCCCCAGGCCGAACTCGACGTCCGGGCTGTCGTCGTTGAGGCCGAAATTCAGGCCGAAGTCGAGCTGGCTATCGGCCAGCATCGGCGGGCTCCAGACGGCGGTCAGGTCAAAGGTCGATTGGGTGGAAGCCTCGATCGGGTCGGCGTCGTGGCTGACCCAGACCTCGGCGCCGAGGGCCCACTGGCCGTAGCTGCGGCCGACGCCGGCGACCATCGTGTAAGCCGCGTGACGGCCGTCTCCGTCGCTGTCGGCGGCGACGTCGATCTCGGGCGACAGGCTCAGCGACCAGTCGGCGTTCAGGGGCACGGAAACCGGCAGGACCACGCCGCCCTCGAAGCCGTCGTCGCGCACGTCGCGTGAGCCCGTGGGCGCAGTGACGAAGCCGACGATGGCGACCGACAGGCCGCTGCCGTCCGGGTTGGCGAGGGAATGGCGGAGACCGATGGAGAGGTCGCTGACGCCGTCGGCGATCTCGCGGTCGCCGGTGGCGCGGTCGGTGGTCTTCTCGCGGGCGTACGACGTGACGCCGAACTGGATCTCGTTCAGCCCGTCCAGGCCGTAACGGAGGACGGTATCGCCGAACGCCAGGCTCTCGACCCTGCTGTCGGCGGTCTTCTGCCAGCCGCCGTCGAACAGGCCGAGCTCGACCTGCCAGTGGCCCTGATCGAGGATACAGGTCGGCGTGCCCTTGCCCGGCCGGTCGGCGCAGAAGTCGCGCAGGCCGCCGTCGCTCTGCGCCATGGCAGGCGCGGCGCTCGCCATCGAGACGGCGAGCGCAGCGAGAAGCAGGCGGTTCATGGTCGCGTTCCGGTCCTGGCGGGCGACCCGCGGCCTACGCCGGATTCTCTTCGAGGCGCTTGTCCAGATACAGGCCCACCCGGCGGTCCACGGCGTCCATGTGGTTCTGCCAGAAGTGGCTGGCGCCGTCCTCCAGCTCATAGTCGATGACGATGCCCTTCTGGGTCCGCAGCTTGTTGACCACGCGCTCGACCTCGACCGGCGGGACGATGGTGTCCGCCGTGCCGTGCAGGAACAGGCCGGAGGCCGGGCAGGGCGCCAGGAAGGAGAAGTCGTACATATTCGACGGCGGCGAGACCGAGATGAAGCCGTCGGTCTCGGGGCGGCGCATCAGCAGCTGCATGCCGATATAGGCGCCGAACTGATAGCCTGCGACCCAGGTCTGGGTGGCGGCCGGATTGTTGGACTGCAGCCAGTCGAGGGCGGTCGCCGCGTCGGCCAGCTCGCCGATGCCCGAATCGAACTCGCCCTGTGACTTGCCCACACCGCGCGAATTGTAGCGCAGGGTCGCGAAGCCGCGCTTCTGGAACAGCTGGTAGAGGGTCACCGCGACCGGGTTGTTCATATGGCCGCCGGCCTTGGGGTGCGGATGCAGGATCAGGGCGATCGGTGCATTGGCGCGCTTGCCCGGGGAATAGCGGCCTTCGATACGACCGGAGGCGCCGGGCAGGATGACTTCAGGCATGGGGCTCTGGAATCCGTTCACATATGTCGTTTGCGGCGGCATAATACTTGACCGCTGCGGTGGGACTTTCTAAGTCCCCCGTGCGCGCCGCCGCCGTATCAGAAGGCGCGGGTCTTAGCACAGGACCCCTGAAAAGCGCGAGAATTTTGAGGATGCCTTATGCGTCTGTCGACCAAGGGACGATACGCCGTGATGGCGATGGCCGATCTGGCCAAAAACAGCCTCGCCGAGACCGGGGCGGGACGCGCCGTGTCCTTGGCCGAGATCGCGCAACGGCAAGAAATTTCATTGAGTTATCTGGAACAGTTGTTCGCCCGTCTGCGTAAGGGCGGTCTGGTCATGAGCGTGCGCGGCCCCGGCGGCGGCTACCGGCTGGCGAAGGGCGCGCATGAGACCGTGGTCGCCGACATCGTCCTGGCGGTCGACGAGCCGATCCGCGCGACCCGCTGCGTCGGACATTCCTCGCCCAAGGGCTGTATGATGGCCGGCGAGCGCTGCATCACCCACAATCTTTGGGAAGACCTCGGCGACGAGATCCATCGCTACCTCGCCGGCGTCTCGCTGGAGGATGTGGTCCTGAACCGCACGGGGGCGCGGCGTCGCGAGGCCGAAGCGGATCCGGTGGGGGTGGCGGCGTGAGCGTCTATCTCGACTACAACGCCTCGGGACTGATCCGGCCGGAAGTGCTGGAGGTCCTGACGGCGGCACTGGCCGACGGCGGCAACGCCTCGGCGGTGCACGCGCTCGGCCGCAAGGCGCGGGCCCGGATCGAGACGGCGCGGGCCCAGGTCGGCGCCCTCGTCGGGGCCGATTCGACGGCCGTGATCTTCTCGTCCGGCGGGACCGAATCGAACGGCCAGGGTCTGGCCAGCGCCCTGGCCGCCGGCTGCGAGCGGCTGATCGTCAGCGCCACCGAACATCCCTGTATCCTCGAGGCCGCCGTGGCCTCGGGCAAGCCGGTCAAGATGCTGCCGGTCGACGCCCATGGCGTGATCCAGCTGGGCAGGCTGTCCGAACTGCTGCGCCTGCCGGGCAAGGCGGTCGTGGCGATCCATCACGCCAACAACGAGAGCGGGGTCATCCAGCCCATCGCCGCCGCCGCGCGGATCGTGCGCGAGGCCGGCGGCTGGCTGCACGTCGATGCGGTCCAGTCGGCGGGCAAGATCCCCGTGACCATGCGCAGCCTCGGCGCCGACAGTCTGACGCTGTCGGCCCACAAGCTGGGCGGGCCGCAGGGCGTCGGGGCCCTGATCATGGGCGAAGGCCGGTCCGCCGTCGCGGTCGTCCACGGCGCGGGCCAGGAACGCGGTCTGCGCGGCGGCACCGAGAATGTCGCGGGCGTCGCCGGCTTCGGCGTGGCTGCGGAGTCCGCGCTGCGCGATCTGCCGCATGCCGAGGCTCATCGCCCGTGGCGCGACGCCGCCGAGAAGATCGTCACCGCCGCCGGCGCCGTGATCATCGGGGCCGGCGCCGAACGGCTGCCCAACACCCTGTTCATGGCCGTCGCCGACTGGGACAGCCCGCAACAGGTCATCACCCTCGATCTCGCGGGCGTCATGGCGTCGGGCGGGTCGGCCTGTTCGTCGGGCAAGACCAGGCCGTCCCGCGCCATTCTGGCCACCGGCCGGGGCGATCTCGGCGCCGGCGGCGTGCGCGCCTCGGGCGGCTGGACCACCACCGAAGAAGACTGGATCCGTTTCGCGACGACCTGGGCCGAAGCCTATGGCCGTCAGCGCGAACGGATCGCCGAGCGTAACAGGAAGGAGGTCGCGTAATGGCCGCCATTCAGGAAACCATCGACGCCGTCGCCGCGCTGGAGAAGTACGAGCACGGATTCACCTCCGACATCGAGCAGGAGTTCGCGCCGCGCGGGCTGAACGCCGATATCGTCCGCTTTATCAGCGAGAAGAAGGGCGAACCTGAGTGGATGCTGGAATGGCGTCTGGCCGCCTATGAGCGCTGGCTGGCCATGGAAGAGCCGACGTGGGCCTCGGTGAAATACGAGCCGGTCGACTACCAGTCGCTGTTCTACTACGCCGCGCCCAAGACAAAGGCCGGGCCCAAGTCGCTGGACGAGGTCGATCCCGAACTGCTGGCCGTCTACGCCAAGCTCGGCATTCCGCTGGGCGAACAGGCGGTGCTGGCCGGCGTCGAAGGCGCGCCGCGCTATGCCGTGGACGCCGTGTTCGACAGCGTCAGCGTGGTCACCACCTTCAAGGCCGAGCTGGCCAAGGTCGGCGTGATTTTCATGCCGATTTCCGAGGCCTTGCGCGAATATCCTGATCTGGTGCGCCAGTATCTGGGATCGGTCGTGCCGGTGTCGGACAACTATTTCGCGGCCCTGAACAGCGCGGTCTTTTCGGACGGGTCGTTCGTCTATATCCCGCCGGGCGTGCGCTGCCCGATGGAGCTGTCGACCTATTTCCGCATCAATGCGAGCCAGACCGGCCAGTTCGAACGCACCCTGATCATCGCTGACAAGGGCAGCTACGTCTCGTACCTCGAGGGCTGCACCGCCCCGATGCGCGACGAGAACCAACTGCACGCGGCGGTCGTCGAGATCGTCGCCCTGGACGACGCCGAGGTCAAATATTCGACGGTCCAGAACTGGTATCCCGGCGACGCCAACGGCAAGGGCGGCATCTACAATTTCGTGACCAAGCGCGCCGACTGCCGGGGCGACCGGTCCAAGGTCAGCTGGACCCAGGTCGAGACCGGCTCGGCCGTGACGTGGAAATATCCGTCCTGCGTCCTGCGCGGCGAGGAGAGCTCGGGCGAGTTCTATTCCATCGCCATCACCAACGGACATCAGCAGGCCGACACCGGCACCAAGATGATCCATCTGGGCAAGAACTCGAAGTCGCGGATCATCGCCAAGGCGGTCTCGGCCGGCAAGTCCGACTCGACCTATCGCGGCCTGGTCTCGGTGCATGCCAAGGCGACGGGCGTGCGCAACTTCACCCAGTGCGACAGCCTGCTGATCGGCAAGGACTGCGGCTCCCACACCGTGCCCTATATCGAGGCCCGCAACGGCTCGGCCCAGCTGGAGCACGAGGCGACGACGACGCGCCTGTCGGACGACCAGCTGTTCTACGCCCAGCAGCGGGGCCTGTCGCAGGAGGAGGCGGTGGCGCTGCTGGTCAATGGCTTCGTCCGCGACGTCATGCAGAAGCTGCCGATGGAGTTCGCCGTCGAGGCCCAGAAGCTGGTGGCGATCTCTCTGGAAGGGAGCGTGGGGTGATAGATCTCGCGAAGCTCCGTGTGGAGGTTCACCAGGAGCTTGATGGCTATCCTGTGCCGCCGCCTCGTGACCCCGGTCTTGTGGGTTCTGCACTGCCAGCGGAGTGGTTCGAGCGCGGTCTTGCTGAGATGCGGAAGGCGCTGGTTGACCCATATCTCACCCAAGCGGTCTGGTTCGACAGCGTGGCCCAGCAGCAAGTGTCGCGGCCGGTCGCGGTAGTCGCTGACGACCAAGGCGTACATGTCATTGCTCTCGATATCGAGGGCGACGAATTCGAACTGTTTTTCCGGAGCGATGATGCGCTCCACTCAATGAACGTCCGCGGCGATGCCGTGGGCTGCTTTCTTGCTCGCTAGGCTGATCATGCTCTCCATCAATAACCTCCACGTCTTCGTTGCCGACAAGCCGATCCTCAAGGGGCTGACGCTCGTCGGTCCGTTTGGCGAGGCGCACGCGATGCGGCCGAACGGGGTGGCTCGGACGGGTTCGTGCTATGCTGACCACAGGAGGCCGTCATGACTGCTTTGCCCAAGATGCGAGAGATCACGATTGAGGTCGAAGACCATCTCGCCGAGCGGTTCCAACGCGCGGCCGATGATCGTGGCATACCGCTTGGCGAGCTCATCATCGGCTTCGCGGATTGGAGCCTGCACGAGCAGGAGTCGATGATTGCCGAGCCTTACACACCCGAACAGATCGTGCAGATCGAGGAGGGGCTGGCCGCTGAGGAACGCGGCGAACTCATCCCGCATGAAAAGGTGATGGCGCAACTGCGTGAACAGTTCCCCGATGAAACGGGTCGCCAGATTATCGAGCGGGCTCTTGAATCCTACGCCGAGCTTCTGAACTACGCCGCTGACATGCCTTCCCTGCACGAGGATTGGGACACACAGGTCGCCAGGGGGCTGGCCGCGATGGAGAGGGGCCAAACGTCGCCTCAACACGAAGTGTTTGCGCGTTGGCAGGCCAAATACGGGTGAGGCTGGTCGAATGGACAGAGCCCGCAGAGCAATCCGCAGACCGCTTCCTCGATATGCTGCTGGCGTTGAATCCGTCTGCTGCGAAGCGAGCCCGCGAAGAAATTCAGGGCGCGACGCGGCGGTTCATGTGGATGCCAACGCCCGGTCGCCTCTCAAAACGCTGGCCCGGCTGTCGTGAACTCAGCCTGCTGCGCTGGAACAAGGTCATCGTCTTCAAAATCATGCCTGACTGTCTTTTCGTTCTCGCCTTCCTCGACGCTCGACAAGACCTCGACGCCATCGATCTGACTGAAAAATGAACCCAATGCTCTCCATCTCCAACCTCCACGTCTCCGTCGGCGACAAGCCGATCCTCAAGGGCCTGACGCTCGACGTTCCGGCGGGTGAGGTGCACGCCATCATGGGGCCGAACGGGGCCGGCAAGTCGACGCTGGGCTATGCCCTGTCGGGGCGGCCCGGCTATGAGGCGACCGAGGGCTCGGTCGACTGGAACGGCGAAAGCCTCCTGGACCTCGACCCGGCGGCTCGGGCCGCGAAGGGCGTCTTCCTGTCCTTCCAGTATCCGATCGAGATCCCGGGCGTCCCGGCCCTGACCTTCGTGCGCACGGCGCTGAACGCCCAGAAGCGGGCGCGCGGCGAGGACGAGGTCGCGGCGCCGGCCTTCCTGAAAATGGTCAAGGCGGCGTCGGCGGCGCTGAAGATGGATTTCGACATGCTGAAGCGGCCGCTCAACGTCGGCTTCTCGGGCGGGGAGAAGAAGCGGATGGAGATCCTGCAGATGGCCCTGCTGGAGCCGTCGCTGCTGATCCTCGACGAGACCGATTCCGGCCTCGACATCGACGCCCTGCGCATCGTGTCGGAAGGGGTGAACGCCCTGCGCAGCCCCGACCGCGCCATGCTGGTCATCACCCACTATCAACGGCTGCTCGACTACATCAAACCCGACCGGGTGCATGTGCTGGCCGCGGGCCGCATCGTCGCCTCGGGCGGCCCGGAACTGGCCCTGCAGCTGGAGGCGGAAGGGTACGACAAGTATCTGCCGCAGGCCGCATGAGCGCGCTCGATCTCGCCGACGCCTCTACCTTCCCCTCACGGCGAACAGAGGCGTGGAAATACAGCGATCTGCGTCGCGTTCTGAAGGACGCGCCGCAGCCGTCGCCGAGCGGCGTCCTGACCGGGCCGGGCGTGTTCGACGCCCTGAACGGCGACGCGATCGTCTTCGTCAACGGCGTGGCGGTGGGCGTGGACGCCTTCGTGGCCTCGGGCGAACAGACCCTGCGGCTGCGGTTCGTCTCGGACGCGACAGACCCGGCCCAGGTCGGGACCGGTCATACGACGGCGGTCCGGATCGCGGCGCGGGCCGGCGCCAAATTGTTGCTGCTGGAAACCCATGAGGGTCGCGGCGGCGCCTATGTCGCCCACAACCGGCTGACGCTCGACGTCGCCGAGGGCGCGGAAGTCACGCGCCTTGTGCTGGTCGAGGAGCCGGCGGACGCCATCTCGGTGACCGAGGCCCAGGTCAAGGTCGCGCCGGGCGGCCTCTATCGCCAGACCATCGTCGCGACCGGCGGCAAGCTGCAGCGGCTGGAGACCCATGTCGCTCATGGCGGAGAGGGCGCCGATGTCCGCCTCGACGGCCTCTACGCCCTGACCGGGGCGCGCCAGACCGACCTGACCAGCGTCGTCGACCACGTGGCTCCGAACGGCCAGACCTCGCAACTGACCAAGGGCGTGGTGCGGGACACGGCGCGCGGCGTCTTCCAGGGCAAGATCGTGGTCGAGCGCGGGGCCGACGGCACCGATGCCCGCATGGGCCACCACGCCCTGATCCTCGGCGAACGGGCCGAGGTCGACGCCAAGCCCGAGCTGATCATCTATGCCGACGACGTCCAGTGCGCCCACGGCAATACGGTCGGCAATCTGGACGAGAGCGCCCTGTTCTACATGCAGCAACGCGGCATTCCGGCGGACGAAGCCCGGGCGCTTCTGACCCAGGCCTTCCTGATCGAGGTCGTCGACCGGATCGAACACGAACAGGCCAGAGACATCGTTCGCGACTGGCTGGAGGCGCGGCTGTGATCGAAGACCAAAATGCTCCCTTCCCCCTAGATGGGGGAAGGGCAGGGGTTGGGGGTGACATCCTGTCCGCTGGATCGCCGTCGAGCGAAGGGTCGCGATCGGCATTGTCGCACGACGCACAGCATGCATCTGGCGGTGCCACCCCCATCCCAACCCTTCCCCCATCAAGGGGGAAGGGCTTTGATGTTTACGCCGCGCGGGCGCAGTTCCCGATCCTGTCGCGGACCGTCAACGGCAAGCCGCTGGTCTATCTGGACAACGCCGCCTCGGCCCAGAAGCCGCGTGCGGTGATCGACAATCTGGTCGCCCAGATGGAGGGCAGCTACGCCAACGTCCACCGCGGCCTGCATACCCTGTCGAACGAGGCGACCGACGCCTTCGAGGCCGCGCGCGAGACGGTGGCCCGGTATCTGAACGCCGAAACGCCGGACAACATCGTCTGGACCAAGGGCGGGACCGAGGCGATCAATCTGGTGGCCAACGGTCTGGGGCTCTCCATCCAGCCCGGCGACGAGATCATCGTCTCGCAGATGGAGCACCACTCCAACATCGTGCCCTGGCATCTGCTGCGCGAGCGGCGCGGGGCCGTGCTGAAATGGATCCCGGTGCTGGACGACGGGTCGCTCGACATGGCGGCCTATGCGGAGCTGCTGGGCCCGAAGACGCGGATGGTCGCGGTCACCCATATGTCGAATGTGCTGGGGACCATCAATCCGGTCGCCGAGATCACCCGTCTGGCCCATGCCGCCGGGGCCCCCGACTCCAGAATCAGGGTCCTGATCGACGGCTGTCAGGGCGCGGTCCATGCCGCCCCGGACGTTCAGGCCATCGGCTGCGACTTCTATGTGGTCACCGGCCACAAACTCTACGCCCCGACCGGCATCGGCGCCCTCTATGGCAAGACCGAAGCGCTGGAGAGCCTGCCGCCGTATCAGGGGGGCGGCGAGATGATCGAGACGGTCGAACAGGACCGGATCACATACGCCAGGCCGCCGCACCGCTTCGAGGCCGGCACGCCGCCGATCCTCGAGGCCATCGGTCTGGGCGCGGCGCTGGAATGGCTGTCGGGCTTCGACCGGGCGGCGATCGCGGCGCATGAGCACACCCTCTATGCGCACGCCGTGGCGCGGCTGGAGGGGGTGAACTGGCTGCGGATCCTCGGTCACGCCGAGGGGAAGGGGGCAATTCTCGCCTTCGCCGTCGCGGACGCTCACGCCCACGATATCGCCCAGATCATGGACCGCTATGGCGTCGCCGTCCGCGCGGGCCTGCACTGCGCCGAGCCGCTGGCGAAGAGATTTGGCGTGACGTCGAGCACGCGCGCCAGCTTCGCCCTATATAATACCGTGGAGGATACGGACGCCTTCGTGGATGCGCTGATCAGGGCGCGCGAGTTCTTTGTGTGATGACCGACCAGACCCCCCCCGCCACCGACGCCACCGACGCCTTCGCCCCCGATCCTTTCCAGGACGCCTGGGACGAGCCCCAGAAGAGCGCCCTGTCGCAGGCTGACCTCAACAAGCTGACCGACGACCTGATCGAGGCGCTGAAGACCGTCTATGACCCGGAAATCCCGGTCGACATCTATGAACTGGGCCTGATCTACAAGGTCGATGTCAACGACGAGCGTGACGTGGTGGTCGAGATGACCCTGACGGCGCCCGGCTGTCCCGTCGCAGGCGAGATGCCGGGCTGGGTCGAGGATGCGGTCAGGAAGGTCGACGGGGTCAAGTCGGCCCGGGCCAATCTGGTGTTCGACCCGCCGTGGGATTCCTCCAAGATGAGCGACGAGGCCAAGCTGGCCTTGAACATGTTCTGAGAGCGCTGCCGATGACCGAGCTTCAGACCGCCACCCGCCCGCGCCGCCCGCGCCCCAAGGCCGTGACCCTGACGGACGCCGCCGCCGAGCGGGTGCAGGAGATCATGACCAACGCCGAACGCCCCTATGTCGCCCTGCGCGTCGGGGTGAAGAACGGCGGCTGCGCGGGTCAGGAATACACCTTCGCCTATGCCGAACAGATCGAGCCGCTGGACGAGGTGGTCGAGGACAAGGGCGTCACCATCCTGATCGACCCCAAGGCGATCCTGTTCCTGATCGGGTCGGAGATCGACTACGAGACGACGAAG
>Ga0209023_10005321_pt1 | contig 14135 bp, 17 predicted proteins | sample LakOneMetagenome_FD_187468 | JGI IMG/M metagenome (GOLD analysis project Ga0209023, IMG submission 187468) | Freshwater and sediment microbial communities from Lake Erie, Canada (SPAdes) (version 2) | ecosystem: Environmental > Aquatic > Freshwater > Lentic | place: Lake Erie, Canada...
CGGCGCCGGCGCGGCGCCGCGGCTCACGACCGCTCGCCGTCGGAGTCGTCGTACTCGGCGGCGACGACGGCGTCCTGCACGGCCGCGCTCGGCTCTCCGCGGCGCACCGCACCCACGGCGACCGGGTCGGGCCGGTCGGCCACGAGCTCCGACGACGCGAGCTGCCACGGCACGGCGCAGACCATCACGCCGGGCAGGAACAGCAGCCGGGTCTTGAGCCGCAGCGCGCTCTGGTTGTGGAGCACCTGCTCCCACCAGCGGCCGACGACGTACTCGGGGACGTAGACGATGACGAGGTCTCGCGGGCTCGCCCGGCGCAGGCCCTTCACGTAGTCGAGGATCGGGCGGGTCACCTCGCGGTAGGGCGAGTCCAGCACCTTGAGCGGCACCGGGATCCCGCGCCGCTCCCACTCGGCCGCGAGCGCCTCGGTGTCGCCCTCCTCGACGTCGACCGTGATGGCCTCCAGCGACGAGGGCCGGGTCGCGCGGGCGAACGCGAGCGCGCGCAGCGTGGGCTTGTGCACCTTCGACACCAGCACGATCGCGTGCACCCGCGAGGGCAGCGTGACGCTCTCCGACTGGTCGGCGGCGAGCTCGACCTTGACGTGGTCGTAGTGCTTGCGGATCGACTGCATCAGCAGGTACAGCAGCGGCATTGCGATGCAGACGATCCACGCGCCGTGGGTGAACTTCGTGGCGAGCACGATCACGAGGACCGATCCCGTCATCACGAAGCCGATGGCGTTGGTGGCGCGGCTGCGGATCATCCGCCCGCGCTCCTTGGAGTCGGTCGTGGTCTTCAAGAGCCGCGTCCAGTGCCGCGTCATGCCGAACTGGCTCAGGGTGAACGACACGAACACGCCGACGATGTAGAGCTGGATCAGCGACGTGACGTCGGCCTTGTAGATCAGCACCAGGAAGATGGCCAGCCCGGCCAGCACGATGATGCCGTTGCTGAACGCGAGCCGGTCGCCCCGCGTGTAGAGCTGGCGCGGCAGGTAGCCGTCGCGGGCGAGGATCGAGCCGAGCACCGGGAAGCCGTTGAACGCCGTGTTCGCCGCGAGGGCCAGGATCAGCGCGGTCGTCGCGGTCACCACGAACGTGCCGAGGTGGAAGTCGCCGAAGACCGCCTGGGCGATCTGCACCATGACCGTCTTCTGCTGCTGGGAGCTGCTGTAGGCCTGCTCGCCGTTCGGCAGGAGCAGGTCGGCGTTGTTCTCCGTGTACTTGACGCCGGTGTAGAGCGCCAGCCAGGTGATGAGGCTGAACATCGAGGTCGCGATCACGCCGAGCATCAGCAGCGTCGTCGCGGCGTTCTTGCTCTTCGGCTTCTTGAACGCCGGTACGCCGTTGCTGATCGCCTCGATGCCGGTGAGGGCCGTGGTGCCGCTGGAGAACGCGCGCGCGACGAGGTAGGCCAGCGCGAGCCCGGTGAAGGTGCCCTCGGCGACGACCGTCCAGCTCGCGCTCTCGGCCGCGAGCGAGTCGCCGCGCGCGATCCGGAACACGGCGTACGCGACCATGCCGTAGATGCTGAGGATGAAGCCGTAGACGGGGACGGCGAACGCGGCCCCGCTCTCGCGCACCCCGCGCAGGTTCATGATGACGATGAGGACGATCAGCCCCACCGCCCAGAACACCTGGTGCTCGCCGACCATGCCGGGCAGCGCCGACCGGATGTTGGCCACGGCCGACGAGATCGACACGGCGACCGTGAGGATGTAGTCGACCAGCAGCGCCGACGCGACGAACACACCGGCTCGGGGACCGAGGTTGGTGCCCACGACCTCGTAGTCGCCGCCGCCGGACGGATAGGCGTGGACGTTCTGACGGTACGACGCGACGACCACGAAGAAGACGAGGACGACCAGGGCCGCGACCCAGGGGGCGTACTTGTAGAGGGTCGCACCACCGATCGCGAGCGTCAGCAGGATCTCCTGCGTCGCGTAGGCGTTGGACGACAGGGCATCGCTGGCGAACACCGGCAGCGCGATGCGCTTGGGGAGCAACGTCTCGTGCAGCTGCTCGCTGGACAGAGCGCGGCCGACGAGGATGCGCTTGCCGAAGTCGCCCAGCTGTGACACAGCCGGAACTCTACGGCCCGGACGCCCCGCCATGCCGGAGGGCCGCCGTGTAACGTTCCCGCCGTGCATGTGGTGATCATGGGCTGCGGCCGAGTGGGGTCCGCCCTCGCCGTCACCCTCGACAGCGCGGGGCATTCCGTCGCCGTCGTCGACCAGGACCAGTCCAGCTTCGCCAAGCTCCCCGCCGACTTCGGCGGCCAGACGGTCAAGGGCATCGGCTTCGACCGCGACACCCTGCTGGCGGCCGGCATCGAGCACGCCGACGCCTTCGCGGCGGTCAGCAGCGGCGACAACTCCAACATCCTGGCCGCACGTGTCGCCCGCGAGACCTTCACCGTGGGCAACGTCGTCGCACGCATCTACGACCCGCGGCGCGCGGAGGTCTACCAGCGCCTCGGCATCCCGACGGTCGCCAGCGTCGCGTGGCAGACCGACCAGATCCTGCGCCGCATCCTCCCCGAGTCCGCCGGCGACGAGTGGCGCGACGGCAGCGGCAAGGTCGCCCTCACCCAGCTGCCCGCGGCCGACTCCTGGGTGGGCGAGCGCTACTCGCGCCTCGAGCGGGAGTCCGGCGTGCGCGTCGCCTTCGTCACCCGCTACGGCGAGGGCGTGATCCCCGACGCCGACACGGTCGTCCAAGCAGACGACCTCGTCCATGTGCTGATCGACCCGTCGAGGCGCGACGAGCACCTCGCGGTCTTCCGGGCAGGACCGGAGGCCCACTGATGCGCGTCGCCATCGCCGGTGCCGGGAAGGTCGGCCGCGCCATCGCGCGCGAGCTCATCCTCAACGGCCACGACATCCTGCTCATCGACCGCGACCCGGAGAAGGCGCGCCCCGGCGTCGTCGAGGGTGCCGGCGTCCTGCTCGGCGACACCTGCGAGATCGCGGTGCTCGACCAGGCCGACCTGCCGACGTGCCAGGTGATGATCGCCGCCACCGGCGACGACAAGGTGAACCTCGTCGTCTCGCTGCTGGCCAAGACCGAGTACGGCGTCCCCCGCGTCGTCGCGCGCGTGAACCACCCGAAGAACGAGTGGATGTTCGACGAGGCCTGGGGCGTCGACGTCGCGGTGTCCACACCGCGCATGCTCTCGGCCCTCGTCGAGGAGGCGGTGACGGTCGGCGACCTCGTGCGCCTGTTCACCTTCCGCGAGGGCAACGCCAACCTCGTCGAGCTCACGCTCGCGCCGGCGTCGTCGGTGGTCGGCTCGCGCGTCGGCGACGTCCAGTGGCCGGTCGACACCGCGCTGGTCGCGATCGTGCGCGACACCCGGGTGATCTCCCCCAGCGCCGACGCCTCCCTCGAGGCCGGCGACGAGCTGCTCTTCGTCGCCGCCCCCGACCAGGAGCCGGCGCTCGAGGCGCTGCTCACCGCCTGACCGCGCGAGCGCGCTGGACTAGCGGACGTCGTCCTCCGAGGACGCCGTCACGTCGTCGTCGCGCGGCGGCACAGGTGCCTCGGCCCGCGCCCGACGGATCACCCGGAAGGCCAGGAACGCCGCGAGCGCGAACAGCGGCCAGCCCATGACGAGCTTCACCGTCCCGAGCGCCGCCACCGCACCGGCGAGGTAGAGCGGGACCTGCACCGCGAGCCGCGCGGCGAACACCGCGACGAAGAACCAGGTCGCGAGCGCGTAGGCGCGACGCTGCTCGGGCACCGAGCGCCACCCGGTGAGATCGCCCGTCGCCGCGCCGACGCCGTAGCCCAGCAGCGGGTGGCCGACCAGGCACGAGACCGCCAGGGCGACGCCGTAGGCGACGTTGGTGATCAGCCCCGGCAGGTAGAAGTCCTCGGCGCGACCGGTGCGCGACGCCAGCCAGGCGCAGAACGCGACGCCGATGAAGCCCGAGGCGACCTGCTGGATCGACTGCCGGCGCACCAGCCGCAGGATCGCGATGACGACGCCGGCCGCGACCGCTGCCCAGATCGCCGGGGCGAGCTGCTGGCCGTCGACGACGTAGACGACGAGGAACACCAGGCTCGGCAGGCTCGAGTCGAGCATGCCCCGCCAGCCGCCGACCGCCTGCGCCATGAGCTGCTCGGTCGTCGCGTCGCCGGGACGACCCGTGCCCTCCTCGGCGCCGCCGCGCAGCGCGTCGACGACCTCGTGGTGCTCGTGGTGCTCCCCGCCCGCGCCGGTCGCGTCGTGGGTCACTCGGCCGACACCGGCTTGAGGACGTAGCGCGGGTTGACCATGCACCACTCCCCGTCGCGCACGATGGGGCGACCGGTGACGACGAGGTGGCGACCCGGCGTGATGCCGGGGATCCGGCGACGGCCGAGGAACAGCAGCGTGAGGCGCCCGGTGCCGTCCCAGAGCTCGGCCTCCACGGCGGGGGCGCTGGCGACCGGGCGCAGCGTGACCGAGCGGAGCCGGCCGGCGACCGTCATCTGCGAGCCGCGCACGCAGTCGCGCACGAGGTTCGCGCCCTGGTCGGCGGCGCGCTCCTCGAGGGAGTCGGCGTCGAGCTCGGACTGGCTGCGCGCCCAGCGGGAGAACAGCCCGCGGCGACCGGTGTCCGTGCTCATGCGGTCAGGCTATCGCCCCTGCGACGATGCAGCCGTGGAGCGGGTGGTGCTGCTGGCGCACGGCGCGGGGTCGAGCCCCGACGTCGTACGCCGCCTGCTCGCGCCCTGCCTGCCCACGGATGCCGAGGTCGTGGCTCCCGAGCTGCGCGGCGGCGTCGAGTCCGCGGTGCGCGCGCTGGCCGCGGCTGCCGACGGCCGCGAGGTGCTGCTGGCCGGCGGGGTCTCGCTCGGCGCCCACGCGCTCGCCCTGCTCGCCGCGCGGACCGGCGTCGACCGGCCTCTGGTGCTCGCGATGCCGGCATGGACCGGTGCGCCCGGCGACGTCGCGGCGGCGACAGCGGCAGCGGCCGCCGACCTCGCGGTCCGAGGTCGGGCCGCCGTGCTCTCCTCGCTCGCCGCCGATCCGCTCACCCGCGACGACTGGGTCCGCGTGGAGCTCGAGGCGGGCTGGGCGACGTACGACGAGGAGGACCTGGTGACCGCCCTGCGTGCCGCGTCGGTGTCGCCGGGACCGTCGCTCGACGAGCTGGCGTCCGTGCGCGCACCGGTCGCGGTGGTCGCGCTCGACGACGACCCGCTGCACCCGGCGTCGGTCGCGCAGCAGTGGGCTGCGGCGGTCCCCCGGTCCCAGCTCGCCACGGTGTCCCGGGACGCGCCCGCGGCGGACCGCGGTGCGCTCGGCAGGGCCGCCGCGATCGCGCTCGAGCGCCTCAGCGGATCTCGGTGATCTCCGGACCGCGCTCGGGCGGCGGCAGCGGGGTGCGGCGGTCCGGGCCGGACGCCTGGTCCATGCCCTCGGGCAGCTCGCCGGGCATCTGCAGCGGCAGCGGGTCGCCGGGAGCCATCGGGTCCGAGCCGCGCACGACGACGGTGTTGCGGAAGACGTCCTCGAGCGGTGCCGCGAGGTCGGCCTTGCGGGCGGCCGGGCCGCTGAGCAGACCGCGGACGAACCACCGCGGGCCGTCGACGCCGATGAAGCGCACCGGCTGCATGCCGCTCTGACCCTGCGGCCCTGCGACGGGGAGCGTCGCGAGCAGCTCCTTGCCGAACGTGCCCTGCGCCTCCTCGACCGGGCCCTGCGCGGCGAGCGCGACACGGATCTCCTCGCGCACGTCGTCCCAGATGCCGTCGGTGCGCGGTGCCGCGAAGGCCATGATCTGCAGCGCCGACTCTCCCGTGACGACGGTGACGGCGACGACGGCCTGCGTGTTCTCGTCGAGGTCGAGACGGAGTTCCATCCCCTCGGTGCCGGGCACGCGGAGGCCGCCGAGGTCGAGGCGGACGAGGTCGTCGTCGGGCGCCTCGGTCTCGTCGTAGGGACCGGGGACGCGGGGCTCGGGCTCGTCGTCCTCCTCGAGCTCGTCGTCGACGTCGGTCTCGTCGACCTCGGGCTCGACGGGATCGGCGTCCTGGGACTTCCGACGACGGAACACGACTGACTCCTCGGGCTCTTGGCTAGGGGACGAACCTATCGCCCGGACGATCCGAAGCCGCCCTCACCGCGGTCGGACCCGGGGAGGGTGTCGACCTCGTGGAGCACCGCGTGCTCCACGCGCTGCACGACCAGCTGCGCGATCCGGTCGCCGCGGCGCAGGTGCACGGCCTCGCGCCGGTCGAGGTTGATGACGGTGACGGCGAGCTCGCCCCGGTAGGCGGCGTCGACCGTGCCGGGGGCGTTGACGATCGAGAGCCCGTGCTTGAGGGCGAGCCCGGAACGCGGGTGCACGAAGCCGGCGTACCCCTCGGGCAGCGCGATCGCGATGCCGGTGGGCAGCAGGGCGCGCTCCCCCGGCTCGAGGATCGCGTCGACCGTGGTGACCAGGTCGAGCCCGGCGTCGCCCGGGTGGGCGTACGACGGGAGCGGGACGTCGGGGTCGAGCCGGCGGACGAGGACGTCGACGGCGTGCGGGGGTCGGGTCACGGGTTCACCTCGAGGTTGTCGACGCTGCGCCGCACGGCCCGGTCCTCGCGGGCGCGCTCGACGTCCTCGGGACGTCCGTGCGTGGTGAAGTGCTCGAGCGGCACCTGCAGGAACAGGGCCGCGGCCGTGAGGGCCACCGGACCGTCCGCGGCGTCGAGCCGACCGACCGCGCGGGTGAAGACCTTGCGACCCTTGACGCCGACGACCTCGGCATCGATGAAGAGAGTGGAGCCGACCGGCACCGGGCGGCGGAAGTCGGTCTCGAGCCGTGCGGTGACGGCCGGTGCGGTGAGCAGCCAGTTCAGCGAGCCGAGCGCATCGTCGAACGCGGCGCTGAGCAGGCCGCCGTGCGCGAGGCCGGGAGCACCCTGATGGTGCTCGGTGACCGTGAACCGCCCGGTGAGGGTGAGCCCCTCGCCCGCGACCACCTGCAGGTGCAGGCCGGTCTCGTGGTCGGTGCCGCAGCCGTAGCAGCGCGTGTAGTGGGTGGGGATGGGCTGGCCGGGCGCGGGCGCGTTCGGGTTCCGCTCCGGCAGCACCGCGTCGTCCGGGGGCGTCGTCGGCAGCAGCCCGACCCGCACCTGGCCCTTGCTCGTCACGCTGCCCGACCCTACCCGCAGGGGCGCGGCCACCCGCGTGGCAGGCTCGTCCCGTGGTCGAGGACGCAGCCGGGGTCGAGGGGGTCGACGGCACCGTCGTCGCGTACCGCGAACGGCTGCACGCGCCCTGGTACGTCTGGGGGCTCGCCACCTTCCTCACCGCGTCGCTCGCGGTGGCCTACGGCTTCTACCTCGGCGACGTCGCCGGCCTCATCACCTTCGTCGCGACCGAGGCGCTGGTGGCCTGGTGGCTGATCGCCACCGCCGCCACCGTCGTCGTCGACGACCGCGTGCTCCGCGCCGGGCGCGCGCGCCTCCCGCTGCGCTACGTCGGACGCATCGCGCCGCTCGACGCGGCGCAGACCCGCGACGCCCGGGGACGTCTCGCCGACCCCGCCGCCTACCTGTGCGCCCGCGGGTGGATCTCGCGGTCGGTGCTCGTCGAGGTCGACGACGACCGCGACCCGCACCCGTACTGGCTGATCTCGACGCGCGACGGGCACGCCCTCGCACGAGCTCTGGCACCGGCCCGCGACCTGGCGCGCGGGCACGCCGGGACGGCGTCCGCAGCGATCGACGCGGCCGAGGTCGAGGACTGACCCCGCGCGCGGACGCGGGTCGTGGCAGGCTGGGGCACCAGCCGATCGAAGGAGCAGCACCGTGGCCGACGACGTGATGTCGAGCGTCTCCGACGTCCTCGAGACCGAGGACCCCTCCACCCTGGTGAAGGTGATCGCCCCCATCGCCGCCATCGGCGCGACGTGGCTGGTGCGCAAGGTCCTCGACAGCGGCTACAAGGCGGCGACCGGCAAGCAGCCCCCGCACGCCAGCGACCCCGGCCAGTCGATGACCAAGATCATCCTGTGGGCCGCCACCACCGCCGCCGCCATCGCCATCGTCAACGTCGTCATCGACCGCGTGTCGGCCCCGCACATCGCGGAGTAGCCGGCGTCAGGCTCCCGGATAGAGCCGTTCTGCCTGGACCCGGCGCAGGTCGGTGCGCAGCTCCACGCTGAGCTTCTTGGTCTCGGTGGAGTTCACCGAGGCACCGATGACCGCGCCGACGAGGAACGGGATCACCGTCCCGAGGTTGCGGGCGAAGCGGCCGATCATGCGCTTGCCGAGCTGCTGACGGCCGGCGATGCCGAGCACGTTGGGGATCGTCCACGGCTTCATCGGGTCCAGACCGCGGCGGGTCGCCCACGAGCCTGCGAACGCGGTGGCGCGCTGCGTGCCGGTGCCGGGGATGTCGACGCCGTAGACGGCGTGCAGCTCCGCGACGAGCTTCACCTCGACCGCGGCGACGGCGACCGTCTCGACCACGACCTCGAGCGGCAGGGTGACGAGCAGCGGCAGGGTCGCCCACTCGGCGGCTGCGACCGCACCGCCCGCGGCACCGATCCCAGCGGTGGTGCGGGCAGCGTTCTTCACGAGGGCGTCGGCGAGCGCCTCGCCCGTGAGCCCCTTGTGGTGCTCGGTCAGCGTCTCGAGATCGCGCACCGGGATGTGCGGCAGCGCATCGATGAGCAGGTCGCCGAGCAGCTTGCCGTTGGCGACCGCGCGCCCACCGGCACGTCGGGTGCGCGCGCCGACGATGCCGGCGAGACGGACCATCTGCTGGGCGCGCTCGGACTTGCTCAGGTTCTCGTCGCCGAGCCGGCCGACGATCTCCCCCACCTCGCGCGACTCCGCCTCGGTGAGGTCGGAGGGCACCGGCGGCAGACCGGCGAGCGCGTCCTCCTCCGGTGTCGGACCGGAGGTGGCGTCGCCGGGCGCCGTCACGGGTTCAGCCTCAGGCGCAGTCTCGGCAGATCGGCTCGCCCGACTTGGTCTCGCGGGCCAGCTGGCTGCGGTGGTGGACCAGGAAGCACTTGGAGCAGGTGAACTCGTCGGCCTGGCGCGGGATGACCCGCACGGTCAGCGACTCGTCGGAGAGGTCGGCGCCCGGGAGCTCGAGGTTCTCGGCGAGCTCGACCTCGTCGACATCGACGCTGGACGCAGCCTTGGTGGCGCGCTGCGCCTTCAGCTCCTCGAGGGAGTCCTCGGCGAGCTCGTCGTCGGTCTTGCGCGGTGCGTCGTAGTCGGTCGCCATCTCGTCCTCGCGTCTCGTTCCGTGCCGTGCCTGCCTCGGGACCCTGCGTCGTCGGAGGGTCCCTCGCCGCCCGTCCAACGTCAGGCGCCCGCAGATATTCCCCCGTGCGTCCTGACGACGTGCGGGGATTGTGCCCGACGACGGTGACAGGCGCGATACGACCCCCCGTACAGTCGGTGAACCAGCAGGTGGGATGGGTCACACCCTTCCCCCTCCGATCCCGCTGCAACCCGCTCCGGAGGAACTCCGTGCCCGTCTACGCGCTCGGCGAACGCGTGCCCCAGATCGACCCCACCGCCTTCGTGCACCCCGACGCCGTGATCATCGGCGACGTGCGCATCGGGCCGGAATCCACCGTCTGGCCCACTGCCGTCCTGCGGGGCGACCACGGGAGCATCGTCGTGGGAGCGCAGACGTCGATCCAGGACGGCACGGTCGTGCACTGCACCGAGAGCCTGCCCACCGTGGTCGGAGACCGCTGCGTGGTCGGGCACAACGCCCACCTCGAGGGCTGCACGGTCGAGGACGACTGCCTGATCGGGTCCGGCTCCGTGGTCCTGCACCGGGTCGTGGTCCGCCGCGGGGCGCTCGTGGGCGCGTCGGCGCTCGTGCCCAACGACACGGAGGTGCCGTCGCGGGCCATGGCCCTCGGCGTACCGTGCCGGATCCGCGAGGACGCCGTGGCCGACGGCGCGTTCCACTACGCCGTCGAGAAGTACGTGCACAACGGGCACTGGTACCGCGCGGAGCTCAAGCGGCTCGACTGAGTCAGTCGCCCTTCGGCGTCGGCCAGGCAGCCTTCATCACCTGGTCCCACGCGACGTCGGGCAGCAGCCGTCGCGACGTGATGAGGGTGCGTGCCATCGCGCCGACGGCGTACCTCGCCCGCGGGCGCGAGCTCGTCGCCGCGGACACGATCACCTCGGCGACCTTCTCCGGCGTGACCTCGAGGTTGGCGCGGCTGCCGTCGTACGCCTGGTGCATGCGGTCGGTGATGTCGCGGCGGAAGTCGGCGTAGGCGCTGTCCGGCGCCTCCTCCATCGACCCCACGGCCGCGTCGACGAACGCCGACCGCACCGGGCCGGGCTGCACCAGCGACACGTGGACGCCGAAGGGCGCGACCTCGAGACGGAGCGCGTCGCTGATGGCCTCCACCGCGTGCTTGGACGCGTGGTAGAACCCGCCGCCGGGGAACGTGAACCGTCCGCCCATCGAGCCGATGTTGATGATCCGACCGTCGTGCGCGGCACGCATCGCCGGGAGCACGAGCTGCGTGAGGCGCACCAGTCCGAAGACGTTGGTCTCGAACTGCGCGCGCACCGCGTCGATCGGCGTCTCCTCCACCGGTCCCTGCAGCGCGTAGCCGGCGTTGTTCACCAGCACGGCCACGTGGCCGTGCTCGGCCTCGACGGCAGCGACCGCCGCGACCATGGATGCCTCGTCGTCGACGTCGAGCGCGAGCGTGGTGATGCGGCGCGATCCGAGGTCGGCGAGGGTCTCGGGCCGACGTGCGGTCGCGTAGACGGTGAAGCCGCGCGAGTCCAGGGCCAGGGCGGTGGCACGACCGATGCCGGTGGAGCAGCCGGTGACGAGCGCGGCGCGCACGGCGGAGACGGGCATGGGACCTCCGGGGTCAGTCCTGGTCTGCTCCGAGCTCGTCGAGCAGGTCGTGCAGCGGTCGGAACAGGTGCGGCCCGGCAGCGACGATGAGCTCGTCGCCCGCCAGCGCGCCGTGCAGGCCCTCGACGCGCGCGCCGGCCTCCTGGGCTACCAGACCGCCGGCGGCGAGGTCCCAGGCCTGCGGCCCGCGCTCGTAGTAGGCGTCCACCCGTCCGGCGGCGACGTGGCAGAGGTCGACGCTGCAGGCGCCGAGGCGACGCACGTCGCGCACGTTCGGGATGACGCCGGCGACGACGCGTGCCTGACCGCTGCGGCGCTCCTTGGTGTAGCCGAAGCCGGTCGCGACCAGCGCGGCCGGCAGCTCCACCGGGTCGTTGACGCGCAGCGTGCGGACGCCGTGCTCGTCGTGCAGCCGTGCGCCCTTGCCGAGGGTCGCGACGTACGTCTCGCGCAGCACCGGTGCGACCACGACGCCGACGACGATGACGCCGTCGATCTCCGCGGCGACGGAGACCGCCCAGGACGGCTGCCCGTACAGGTAGTTCACGGTGCCGTCGATCGGGTCGAGGATCCAGCGCACGCCGGTCTCGCCGACGTGGTCGGAGCCCTCCTCTCCCACGATCCCGTCGTCGGGACGACGCGACAGGATGCGGTCGACGAGCAGCGCCTCGCTGCGGCGGTCCATCTCCGTGACGACGTCGGTGGCGCTGGACTTGGTCGCAGCGACGGTCACGCCGGCGCGCTGACCCTCCAGTGCGGTGTCGGCCGCCTCGCGCGCAGCGCTGATGGCGATGTCGTGCAGCTCGGCCAGGAGCTCGGGGTCGTAGGACAGCCTCACGTCCTCGATCCTGCCCTACCTGCTGCGCCCCTGTCCGTGACGCCGCTGGACCGGTGGCGCATCGCACATCAGCCGGGCTGCTCGCACAGCGCGGGTCGCGCTCCGCGCGGGTTCGGGCAGCAGGTGCCCGGGCAGACGTCGTGGGAGGGCCCGAGCGGCGACAGCGCCTGCGGCTCGGTGAGCCCGACCCGCTCGAGGACCAGGTCGCGCACCACCGCGACGAAGCGCGGATCGGTGCCCACGGTGCGGGCGCGCGCGGCCGGCAGCCCGATCGAGGCGGCGTGGTCGAGCGCCACCGTGTCGAGGTCCCACAGGACCTCCATGTGGTCGCTCACGAAGCCGAGCGGCACGATCACCGCGCCCGGGACGTCGGCGTCGCGCAGGGCGCTGAGGTGCTCGCCGATGTCGGGCTCGAGCCAGGGGATCTGCGGGGTGCCCGACCGCGACTGGTAGACGAGGTCCCAGCCGTCGTCGACGGCGACCTGCGCCGACACCCGTTCGTGCAGCAGCCGAGCCACCTCGCGGTGCTGGGCGACGTACGCGTCCCCTTCCGGGCCGCTGGACGCCGCCGACGACAGCGGGATGGAGTGCGTCGTGAAGACGAGCCGCGGCCGCTCCACGCCGACGCTGCCGACCGCCGCCACGACGTGGTCGGCCATCGTGTCGACGAAGCCGGGGTGGTCGAAGTAGTGGCGCAGCTTGTCCAGCCGCGGTGCAGCACCCGCTCCGTCGGACTCGACCTCGGCGACGGCGTCGAACAGGTTCTCGCGGTACTGGCGGCAGCCGGAGTACGACGAGTACGCCGACGTCACGACGCACGCCGCGCTGGTGATGCCGTCGTCGCGCATCGTGCGCAGCGTCTCGGCGAGGTAGGGGTGCCAGTTGCGGTTGCCCCAGTAGACGGGCAGGTCGAGCCCGGCGTCGGCGAGGTCGGCGCGGATGGCGTCGAGGAGCGCACGCGTCTGCGCGTTGATCGGCGAGACGCCGCCGAAGAACGTGTAGTGCGCGCCGACCTCGACGAGCCGCTCGCGCGGGATGCCGCGGCCGCGCGTCACGTTCTCCAGGTACGGAACGACGTCGTCGGGACCCTCGGGACCGCCGAAGGAGACGAGCAGCACGGCGTCGTAGGAGCCGCGGGGGCCGGTCACGGGCATGCGGCCATCCTGTCGGCGGATTCGTCGCTTCGCACCACGGGTCGGTAGCGTCACGACGTGCTCACGCCGTATGCCGACCTCCTCCGGCGCCCGGGCACCCTGCGCTTCAGCGCCGCCGGTTTCGTGCAGCGGCTGCCGATGTCGATGCTGGGCCTCGGCGTCGTCCTGTTCCTGACCCTGCGCGGCCAGTCCTACGGCCTCGCCGGCGCGGTGTCCGCGACCGGTGCCCTGGCCACCGCGGTGATCGGTCCGTTCCTGTCGCGCGCGATCGACCGCTACACCCAGCACCGCGTGCTGCCCTGGGCGGTGACGTTCTCGGTCGTCATGCAGAGCGCCTTCGTCGCCCTCGTGCTCGTCGAGGCGCCGGTCTGGACGTGGTTCGTCGCCATCGCGCTGGGCGAGGGATTCGTCCCCGCAGTGGGCTCGCTCATCCGCGCGCGCTGGGCCTACGTCCTGACCGAGGCCCACGACGTGCGCACCGCGTTCGCTCTCGAGTCGGTGATCGACGAGGTGGTGTTCGTCGCCGGTCCCCCGGTGGCCACGCTGCTGGCCGTCTCGTGGGAGTCGTGGGGCGCCATCGTCGCCAGCATCCTGCTGCTGATCGTGGGCACCGTGCTGCTGGTGCCGCAACGGTCCACGGAACCGCCCGCGGCCGGACCGGAGCACCACGAGGGCCGCGCGGCGATCCGCTACGCCGGCGTGCCGCTGGTGTTCGCCGTGTTCATCCTCGTCGGCGGCGTTTTCGGCTCGACCGAGGTCTCCACGGTCGCGTTCGCCCAGGAGTACGACGTCCGCGCCTGGACCGGCCTGCTCCTCGCCCTGTACGCGCTCGGCTCGGGCATCTCCGGGCTGGTGCTCGGCACGCTGCACCCGCGCCTCCCGCTGCACCGGCAGTGGATGGTGGCGCTCACCGCGCTCGCCGTCGTGGGGCTGCCGTTCCCGTTCGTCCGGTCGGTGGTCGTCCTCGGGGCGTTCTCGCTGCTCGCCGGCGTCGCCGTCGCCCCGACGCTCATCACCGGCATGGCCCTGGTCGAGCGGCTGGTGCCGGCGCAGCGGCTCACCGAGGGCCTCACGGTCGCCATGGCCGGTCTCACGGTGGGCTTCGCCGCCGGCACGACCGTGTCGGGCCTGGTCATCGACGCGCGCGGCGCCTCGGCGGCGTTCGGGGTGCTCACCGTCTGCGCGGTGCTCGCGGCGCTGCTCGCCGCCTCCGGCGTACGACGCCTGGGCCGGTCGCTGGCCGTGGCCGACCGGGAGCGGGCCGAGGCCGAGGCCGAGGCGGGCGAGGCGGGCG
>Ga0209023_10005322_pt1 | contig 14130 bp, 16 predicted proteins | sample LakOneMetagenome_FD_187468 | JGI IMG/M metagenome (GOLD analysis project Ga0209023, IMG submission 187468) | Freshwater and sediment microbial communities from Lake Erie, Canada (SPAdes) (version 2) | ecosystem: Environmental > Aquatic > Freshwater > Lentic | place: Lake Erie, Canada...
CCCGCTGGACCGTCCGCCTGCGCAAAGACGGCCTCGTCGAATGGGTCCCACCCCCCAAACTCGACACCGACGGACCGCGGGTCAACAACTACCACCACCCGGTGCGCCTACTCACCCGCTACCACCACCGACCCAGAACCACCGGAACACTACGCAGCTAGAGAACTTGGGGCCGAGCCTCGAGTAAGCGCGGAAGAGCCGGCGCGGGAGACGCGAACGAGCGCGGAAAAGTCAGCGCGGACGAACGCAAGAGTCAGCCGCGGACGATGCTCGGCGGCCCCGACGGCGGCCCGGCCGGCGGGATCAGGCCGGTGTCCATGTCGAACACCCGGGCGTGCAGCACAGTCCGATTGCGCAGGGCGGCCCGCACCGCGCGGTGCAGACCGTCCTCCAGATACACCACGCCCTTCCACTTCACCGCGTGCGGGAAGAGGTCGCCGTAGAACGTCGAGTCCTCCGACAGCAGGCGGTCCAGGGCCAGCACCGTCGTCGTGGTCACCAGCTCATCGAGCCGGATCTGTCGAGGGGGGATCTTCGCCCAGTCCCGATGCTGTAGTTGGTGTGGGGGATACGGCTTGCCCTCCCGGACACCCTTGAAGATCATGTGCACACGTTAACCGCTCGGGTATCGGGCCGCCGTAAGCTGGGCGCAACACCGCAGCAGAGGGGAGACACCTACCGTGAGCAGCGCCGACGACCGCCGTTTCGGGGTGCTGCGGGCCATCGTGGCCGACTTCGTCGCGACCCGCGAACCGATCGGCTCGAAAACCCTCGTCGAACGCCACAACCTGGGTGTCTCCAGCGCCACCGTCCGCAACGACATGGCCGTGCTGGAGGCCGAGGGCTACATCACCCAGCCGCACACCAGCTCCGGGCGCATCCCCACCGAGAAGGGCTACCGAGAATTCGTCGACCGGCTCGATGGCGTCAAACCCATGTCGGCCCCAGAGCGCCGCGCGATCCTGGACTTCCTCGACTCCGGCGTTGACCTCGACGACGTGCTGCGCCGGGCGGTGCGACTGCTGGCGCAGCTGACCCGCCAGGTCGCCGTCGTGCAGTACCCGACGCTGTCGGCGTCCACGGTGCGCCACCTGGAGGTCGTCGCGCTCACCCCGGCCCGGCTGCTGCTGGTGGTCATCACCGACTCCGGCCGGGTCGATCAGCGCATCGTGGAGCTCGGCAACCCCCTCGACGAGCATCAACTGGCCCAGCTGCGGGATCTGCTGGGCAAGGCACTGGACGGCAAGAGGCTCTCGGCCGCGTCGATCGCGGTGGCGGACCTGGCCGGCCAGCTGGTCGGCGGGGACCGCAACCAGCCGATGGGCGCCGGCAATCCGCTGGCCGACGCGATCGGCCGGGCCGCGACCGTGCTGGTGGAGACCCTGGTCGAGCATCGCGAGGAGCGGCTGCTGACCGGCGGGACCGCCAACCTCACGCACAACACCGCCGATTTCGGCGGCTCGCTGCGCACCGTGCTGGAGGCGCTGGAGGAGCAGGTGGTGGTGCTCAAGCTGCTGGCCGCGCAGCAGGAGGCCGGTAAGGTGACCGTGCGCATCGGCCACGAGACGGAGGTGGCCGCCGGGGCCGGGGAGATGGCCGGGACCTCGGTGGTTACCACTACATACGGCACAATGGATACCGTCTACGGCGGCATGGGCGTGCTTGGACCGACCCGGATGGATTATCCGGGAACCATTTCCAGCGTCGCCGCTGTTGCGTTGTATATCGGAGAGGTGCTGGGCAGCCGCTGACTGGCCCCGGCCGGATTTGGCGAAGGTGTGGGACAAGCGTGGCTCGGGATTACTACGGTCTGCTCGGCGTCGCCCAAGGCGCCACCGACGCGGAGCTCAAGCGCGCCTACCGGAAACTGGCCCGCGAATTGCACCCTGACGTCAACCCCGACCAGCAGGCGCAGATCCGGTTCCAGGAGATTTCGGTCGCCTATGAGGTGCTGACCGACCCGGAGAAGCGCCGCATCGTCGACCTGGGCGGCGACCCGATGGAAACCGGCATGGGCGGCGGCGGTGCCGGCTTCGGCGGGTTCGGCGGCCTCGGTGACGTCTTCGAGGCGTTCTTCGGCGGTGGCGGCGGCTCCCGCGGACCCGTCGGGCGGGTCCGGCCCGGATCGGATTCGCTGCTGCGACTGCGCCTCGACCTGACCGAATGCGCCACCGGCGTCACCAAGCAGGTCACCGTCGACACCGCGATCCTGTGCGACGGCTGCCAGGGCCGCGGCACCCACGGCGACTCCCGGCCGAGCACCTGCGACACCTGCGGTGGCCGCGGCGAGGTGCAGACCCTGCAGCGTTCCCTGCTCGGCCAGGTGATGACGTCCCGGCCGTGCCCCACCTGCCGCGGCGTCGGCGAGGTCATTCTCGATCCGTGCCACAACTGCGGTGGCGACGGCCGGGTCCGGGCCCGCCGCGACATCAGCGTCAAGATCCCGGCCGGTGTCGGCGAGGGCATGCGGGTGCGGCTGGCCGCCCAGGGCGAGGTCGGCCCCGGCGGCGGACCGGCCGGTGACCTGTACGTCGAGGTGCACGAAAAGCCGCACGAGCTGTTCGAGCGCGACGGCGACGACCTGCACTGCAGCATCGACGTCCCGATGGTCGACGCCGCGCTGGGCACCAGCGTCAGCATCGACGTGATCCTCGACGGCCCCACCGAGCTGACCGTGCCCGCCGGCACCCAGCCGGAGACCGTCGTCACCCTGCGCGGCCGCGGCATGCCGCACCTGCGTTCCGGGGCCCGCGGTGACCTGCACGCGCACGTCAACGTGGTGGTGCCGACCCGGCTCGACGCCCGCGACACCGAACTGCTGGGCCAACTGCGCGCCAACCGGCAACACGAACGCAGCGAGGTCACCGCGACCCGCTCGGCGGCCGCCCACAACGGCGGCGGCATCTTCAGCCGACTCCGCGAGACCTTCACCGGCCGCTGACCGGTGTCCAAGCCGCTGTTCTATGTCGACGCGCTGCCCGCGGTCGGCGCCCGGGTACTGCTCGACGGCGACGAGGGCTTCCACGCCGCCTCGGTACGCCGGCTGCGGGTGGGCGAAGCGATCGTGCTGAGCGACGGCGCGGGTGAGGTCGCCGACTGCGAGGTCATCGACGTCGCCAAGAAGGAACTGACCGCACAGGTGCAGACCCGGGCCACCGTTCCGGCCCCGACGCCACCGGTCACTGTCGTGCAGGCCATCCCCAAATCCGAGCGCTCCGAGCTGGCCGTCGAGCTGGCCACCGAGGCCGGCGCCGACGCCTTCTGCGCCTGGCAGGCCGCGCGCTGCGTGGCCCGCTGGGACGGCCCGCGGGCCGAGAAGGGGCTGCGCCGCTGGTCGGCGGTCATCCGCTCGGCCGCCCGGCAGTCCCGCCGCGCACACATCCCGCCGGTCGACGGCGTCATCGACACCGCCGAACTGGCCCGCCGCATCGCCGACGCCGCCCCGGGCACCCTGACGCTGGTACTGCACGAGGACGCCGTCGTTGCGCTGGCGACGCTGGAGCCCGCCGCCGCGTCGTCGATCACGCTGATCATCGGCCCGGAGGGTGGCATCGGCGACGACGAGCTGTCCGCCCTCACCGCCGTCGGCGCGCACCCGGTGCGGCTGGGCCCCACCGTGCTGCGCACGTCCACCGCCGCCGCCGTCGCACTGGGCGCCCTGGGGGTGCTGACCCCGCGGTGGGCCTGAGCCCCGGCGGTAGACTCCAGGTGTTCCGGTGAACCGACAGGCAGGCAAAACACCCCACGTGACCCCCCGCGATCCCGCGCCCGGCAACTCGGTGCGCAGCACCATCGAAGTCCCCTCCGACCTTGTCGTCGCGCTGCTTGGTTCCGCCGACGAGAACCTGCGGGTGCTGGAGCAGGCCCTCACCGCCGATCTGCACGTCCGTGGCAACACCGTCACCGTCACCGGCGCACCCGCCGACGTCGCGCTGGCCGACCGGGTACTCAGCGAACTCATCGCCCTGGTCGCCGCCGGGCACGCGCTGACCCCGGACAGCGTGCGCCGCAGCGTCGGCATGATGACCGACTCCGGCGTCGCCTCGCCGGCCGAGGTGCTCAGCCTGGACATCCTGAGCCGTCGCGGCAAGACCATCCGGCCCAAGACGCTGAACCAGAAGCATTACGTCGACGCCATCGACAAGAACACCATCGTGTTCGCCATCGGCCCGGCCGGCACCGGCAAGACCTATCTGGCGATGGCCAAGGCCGTCAACGCACTGCGCACCAAGCAGGTCACCAGGATCATCCTCACCCGCCCGGCGGTGGAAGCCGGCGAGCGGCTGGGCTTCCTGCCCGGCACGATGGCCGACAAGATCGACCCCTATCTGCGGCCGCTGTACGACGCCCTGCACGACATGATGGACGCCGAGGCGATCCCGAAGCTGATGGCCGCCGGGGTGATCGAGGTGGCGCCGCTGGCATTTATGCGCGGCCGGACCCTCAATGACGCATTCGTCATCCTCGATGAGGCGCAGAACACCACCGCCGAGCAGATGAAGATGTTCCTCACCCGGCTGGGCTTCGGCTCCCGGATCGTCGTCACCGGCGACATCACCCAGGTGGACCTGCCCGGCGGGGCACGTTCGGGGCTGGCCGCCGCGGTGGATATTCTCGACGGCATCGACGACATTCATTTCGCCCAGTTGACCAGCGCCGACGTGGTCCGCCACCGGCTGGTGTCCGACATCGTCGACGCGTACGCGCGTGCCGAGGGGCCGGCCAACCGGGAGCAGCGACGGCGACCGTCGCGGGGACCGCGGGAGGTCCGGCCGTGACCATCGAAGTGTCCAACGAATCCGGCGTCGACGTCAGCGAGGAGGAGCTGATCAGCGTCGCCCGGTTCGTCATCGCGGCGATGGAGGTCAACCCCGGCGCGGAACTGTCGATGATCCTGCTCGACTCCGAGGCGATGGCCGATCTGCACCTGCGCTGGATGGACCTGCCCGGTCCCACCGACGTGATGAGCTTCCCGATGGACGAGCTGGAGCCCGGCGGTCGCCCGGACGCCGGTGAGCCCGGCCCGGCGATGCTCGGCGACATCGTGCTGTGCCCGCCGTTCGCCGCCGAACAGGCCAAGGCCGCCGGACATCCGCTGGCCCACGAACTCGCCCTGCTCACCGTGCACGGCGTGCTGCATCTGCTCGGCTACGACCACGCCGAGCCGGATGAGGAGAAGGAGATGTTCGCCCTGCAGAACCGGCTGCTGGCCGAGTGGTACCGCGATCAGGAGAAGCTGTATCACCGCAACCGCCAGGGCGAGAAGGACCGCTACCTGCTGGACCGGTCCAACGAGTTCCACAACCAGTCCGACGGCCTGTGAGCGCAGCGCCGGTGAGGATCGCAGCGCAGCGAGGACCGGAGCCTGCGCGCAGCGAATTGGGAAGCTGGTGAGCGGACCGGCCGCGCTGGTCGGCGCGATCGCCCTGGTTGCGCTCGGCGGACTGTTCTCGGCGCTGGACGCGGCGATCGGCACGGTGTCGATCGCGCGGGTGTCGGAGATGGTGCGCGAGGAGCGGCCCGGCGCCGTGCGGCTCTCGGCGGTGATCGCCGAACGGCCCCGCTACGTCAGCCTGGTGGTGCTGCTGCGCATCGTCTGCGAGACCACCGCGACGGTGCTGCTGGTCGCCTACCTCAGCGCGCATATGAGCCTGGGCTGGGCGCTGGTGGTCGCCGCGGCCATCATGGTGGTCACCAGTTTCGTCCTCATCGGCGTCGGGCCGCGGACCGTCGGTCGGCAGAACGCCTACTCCATCTCGCTGATGTCCGCCGCTGTGCTGCAGGCGATTTCGGTGCTGCTGATGCCGATCAGCCGGTTGCTGATCCTGATCGGCAACGCGCTGACACCCGGTCGCGGGTTCCGCAACGGACCGTTCGCCTCGGAAATCGAACTGCGCGAGGTCGTCGAGCTGGCCGGCCAACGCGGCGTCGTCGCCGACGAGGAACGCCGGATGATCCAGTCGGTGTTCGAACTGGGGGACACCGTCGCTCGCGAGGTCATGGTGCCGCGGACCGAGATGGTCTGGATCGAGCACGACAAGCACGCCGGGCAGGCCACCTCGCTGGCCGTGCGCAGCGGACACTCCCGCATCCCGGTGATCGGCGACAACGTCGATGACGTGCTCGGCGTCGTCTACCTCAAGGACCTGGTGCGCCGCACCTACACCTCGACGACGGGCGGCCGCGACACCCAGGTGTCCCAGGTGATGCGCCCGGCCGTGTTCGTCCCGGACACCAAACCGCTGGATGACCTGCTCGCCGAGATGCAGCGCACCCGCAATCACATGGCGCTGCTGGTCGACGAGTACGGCGCCATCGCCGGGCTGGTGACCATCGAGGACGTGTTGGAGGAGATCGTCGGGGAGATCGCCGACGAGTACGACGACGCGGAGATCGCCCCGATCCACGAGCTCGGCGACGGGCGGTACCGGGTGTCGGCGCGGTTGCCGATCGACGACCTCGCCGAGCTCTACGGCATCGAGTTTGACGAGGACCAGTCCGAGACCGTCGACACCGTCGGCGGGTTGCTGGCCCTCGAGCTGGGCCGGGTGCCGTTGCCCGGTTCGGAGGTGACCGCGCACGGTCTTCGGCTGCGCGCCGAGGGCGGGCGTGATCAGCGCGGCCGGATGCGGGTCAACACCGTGCTGGTCGAACCTGGTGTGGAGGCATCGTGACCGAATTCCGTTCTGGCTTCGTCTGTCTGGTGGGCCGGCCCAACGCCGGGAAATCCACCCTGACCAATGCGCTGGTGGGGGCGAAGGTGGCCATCACCTCGAACCGGCCGCAGACCACCCGGCACACCATTCGCGGCATCGTGCACCGCGACGGTTTCCAGATCATCCTGGTCGACACCCCCGGCTTGCACCGGCCGCGTACCCTGCTCGGCAAACGGCTCAACGACCTGGTCCGCGACACCTACTCGCAGGTCGACGTGATCGGTCTGTGCATCCCGGCCGACGAGCCCATCGGCCCCGGCGACCGGTGGATCTACCAGCAGATCCGCGATGTCGCCCCGCGCACCGCCCTGGTGGTGCTGGTCACCAAGATCGACAAGGTGTCCAAGGACCGGGTCGCCGCGCAATTGGCCTCGGTGGCAACCGAATTCGGTGAGCACGCCGCCGAGATCGTGCCGGTTTCGGCGACCACCGGACAGCAGGTCGACGTGGTCATCGACGTGCTGGCCGGCCTGCTGGAACCGGGCCCGGCGTTCTACCCCGACGGCGAACTCACCGACGAGCCCGAGGAAACCCTGATGGCCGAGTTCATCCGGGAGGCCGCCTTAGAGGGCGTGCGCGATGAACTGCCGCACTCGCTGGCCGTCGTCATCGAGAGCGTCGAGGACCGCCCCGACCGGCCCGAGGACGACCCGATGGTCGACGTGTACGCCGTGCTCTACGTCGAACGGGACTCGCAGAGGGGCATCGTCATCGGCAAGGGCGGGGCGCGGCTGCGCCACGTCGGCACCGCCGCGCGCGGCCAGATCGAAAAACTGTTGGGCACCAAGGTGTTCCTGGACCTGCGGGTGAAGGTCGCCAAGAACTGGCAGCGCGACCCCAAACAGCTGGGCCGGCTGGGCTTTTAGGGCTGGGGCCGAGCCGGGGCGTCCCACCAGCGCTGCGGCCGGCGCCCGGACCAGTCGCTGACGGCTTCCAGTTCGGCGGCCAGCGACACCAGCAGCGGCTCGGAGTTCGCCGGGCCCATCAACTGCACGCCGATCGGCAGCCCGTCGGTGGTGAACCCGGCCGGGATGTTGATCGACGGCCAGCCCAGCGCATTCCACGGCCAGCACACCGGGCAGGCGGCGATGATCGCGCGGTCGGTCGCCGTCGGGCTCAGGCCGTCGAACGCGTCCACCCGGGGTGGGGGCAGCGCCGTCGTCGGTGCCAGGACCACGTCGACCAGGTCGAAGATCGCGCCGATCCGGCGCTGCTGGTTCTTCTCCTCGCGGCGGGCCCGCTTCAAGATGCGCTGCGAAAGTAGTTGCCCCATGGTGAAATTCGACAATGTCCGACGGTCCCAGCGGGCACCCGGGCTCAGCCGTTCCCGCCAGGGCAGCAGTCCGGAGGTGGAGCGCGCCAGAAAACTCCAGGACAGTCGCAGCCCGTAGTCCGGGTTGCCCTCGACCACGGTGTGCCCGAGCTCGGTCAGCTGACCGGCCACCGTCCTCAGCGCCGCGGCGATCTGCGGATCCAGCCGGGCCGGGAACCCGGTGAACGGGAACCGGGTGGACAGCGCGACCCGCAGATCCCCCGGTGCGCTGCGGACGCCGTCGTACGCCGACACCGGCTCGGGGATGTGCACGTCGCCGTCGGTGCTGCCGGATATCGCGTCGAGCACCAGCGCGGCGTCGGCGACGGTGTGGGCCAGCACCCCGTTGACGGTGATGCCGTTGAAGGTGTCCGGCAGCGGCCACGTCGAGATGCGGCCGCGCTGCGGTTTGATGCCGACCAGATTCGTCCAGGCCGCCGGGATGCGGACGCTGCCGGCCCCGTCGGAGCCGATCGCCGCGGCCACCAGACCCGCCGCGACGGCCGCCGCGGCGCCACCGGAGGAACCACCCGGGGTGTGTTTGCGGCTCCACGGATTCCGCGTGTGCCCGAAGCCCGGCCCGCTGGTGAACGGCCACTGGCCGAGCTCGCAGGTGTTGGTCTTGCCGACGATCACCGCGCCGGCCGCGTCCAGGCGGCGGACCAGCTCGGCGTCGGTGGCCGCCGGGGGGATCCAGCCGTCGGTGCCGAACGCCGTCGGCGCCCCGGCCAGGTCCACGTCGTCCTTGATGGCGATCGGCACACCGAGCAGCGGCGCCCTCTGCCCGGCGGCGCGGCGGCGGTCGGCCTCGGCCGCGGTGGCCAGCGCCCGCTCGGCCAGCACCACCCGAAAGGCGTTCAGCGTCGGCTGGCTGGCTTCGATGGCGGCCAGCGACCGCCGGGTCAGCTCGAGCGCGGTGCGTTCGCCGCCGGCGAGCTGGTACAGCTGATGCGCGACGGTGGGGAATTCGGAGAAGGCCATGGTGCCGTCAGCGTATCGGTGGCGGTGAACCCGACGGGAGCCATTCTGGGTGTGAGCGGCACCCCAACGCCTCTGCGGCGCGCGTCCCGCGCACTGTCGGCATCCGGTGCCAGACTGTGTCCCCATGCGGCTGTATCGGGACCGGGCGGTGGTGGTGCGTCAGCACAAGCTCGGTGAGGCCGACCGCATCGTCACCCTGCTGACCCGCGATCACGGCCTGGTCCGCGCCGTCGCCAAGGGGGTTCGGCGCACCCGCAGCAAGTTCGGCGCCCGGCTGGAGCCGTTCGCCCACATCGACGTGCAGCTGCACCCGGGCCGCAACCTCGACATCGTCACCCAGGTCCAGGCCATCGACGCGTTCGCCGCCGACATCGTCAGCGACTACGGCCGCTACACCAGCGCCTGCGCGATCCTGGAGACCGCCGAACGCCTCGCCGGCGAGGAACACGCCCCGGTCCCGTCGCTGCACCGGCTGACCGTCGGAGCGCTGCGCGCGGTCGCCGACGGGTCCCGGCCCAAGGACCTGGTGCTCGACGCCTACCTGCTGCGCGCCATGTCGATCGCCGGCTGGGCGCCGGCGCTGACCGAATGCGCCCGGTGCGCGGCCCCGGGACCGCACCGGGCGTTCCACATCGCCGCCGGTGGCAGCGTGTGCATGCACTGCCGGCCGTCGGGCTCGGTCACCCCGCCGCAACAGGTGCTGGACCTGATGGCGGCGCTGCACGACGGGGACTGGGCCGGTGCCGAGGTGGCCACCGCCGCGCACCGCAGCCAGGCCAGCGGTCTGGTGGCCGCGCATCTGCAGTGGCACCTGGAGCGCAAGCTGCGCACCTTGGCGCTGGTGGAGCGGTCTTCGGGCGAGCGGGTGGGGGAGCATTCCGAGCGGGTCGATCGCCAGGTTTACGCCGTGGTCGGGCAGGATGTGGCGCATGGCATTGAAACGGGACCGGAAGCCGACGGGCTATCCGCAGCTGCCGCCGGCGCCTGACGACTACCCGGTCTTCCCGGACATCTCCACCTGGCCGGTGGTGTTCCCCGAGCTGCCGGAGGCCCCCGACGGCGGGCCGCGGCGCCCCCCGCAGCACCCGTCCAAGGCCTCGGCCCCGCAGATCCCGGCCGATCAGCTGCCCAACCACGTCGCGGTGGTGATGGACGGCAACGGCCGCTGGGCCCAGCAGCGCGGCCTGGCCCGCACCGACGGCCACAAGATGGGCGAGGCGGTGCTGATCGACATCACCTGCGGGGCAATCGAAATCGGCATCAAGCACCTGTCGGTGTACGCCTTCTCCACGGAGAACTGGCGCCGGTCGGCCGAGGAGGTGCGCTTCCTGATGGGCTTCAACCGCGAGGTGGTGCGCCGGCGCCGGGTGGCCCTGGACATCATGGGCGTCAACATGCGCTGGGTGGGATCGCGGCCGCGGATGTGGCGCAGCGTCATCAAGGAGTTCGAGATCGCCGAGCAGATGACGCTCACCAACGACACCATCACCGTCAACTACTGCGTCAACTATGGCGGGCGCGCCGAGATCGCCGAGTCCGCCAAGGAGATCGCCCGGCTGGCCGCCGACGGGAAACTCGACCCCGAGCGGGTCGACGAGGAGACCGTCGCCGCGCACCTGAACCGCCCCGATATCCCCGACGTGGACCTGTTCATCCGGACTTCCGGGGAGCAGCGGGCCAGCAACTTCCTGCTCTGGCAGTCCGCCTACGCCGAATACGTCTTCCAGGACAAGCTGTGGCCGGACTACGACCGCCGCGACCTCTGGGCGGCGTGTGAGGAGTACGTGTCGCGCAACCGGCGTTTCGGTCGGGCCTGAGATGGGCGCCCCGGCGCTGGTGGACCGGCTCGCCGGGGTGCTCGGCGAGGCGGCCACGGTGACCGTCGAACCCGACGGTGCGCTGACCGTCGCCGCCGCCGGATCGGTGGCCTCGGTGCGGGTGGTCGGCATCGCCGACGGGCTGGACATCGTCTCGCTCAACCAGCCGCTGGCCTGGGACCTGCCGTGCAACGCCAAGACCCGCGAGCAGGTGCTGCGGCACGCCGCGGCGACCATGCTGGGCACCGTCACGCTGGTCGAGCGGACCGAGGAGGTGGCGGCCAACGGCGATTCGTCCGGCGGGGCCCGGCGGAAGGCGCCGGCGAGCAAGGTCGCCGACGTGATGCTGCGCTACAACTTCCCGGGTAACGGGCTGTCCGACGAGGCGCTGCGCACCCTGATCCTGATGGTGCTGGCCAACGGCGCGGACCTGCGGGCCGACCTGGCGTCGTGAGCGTCATCCGGATCGTGGCCGCCGTGGTTCTCGACGACGACGGGCGGCTGCTGGTGGTGCGCAAACGCGGCACGACGGTATTCATCCAGCCCGGCGGCAAGGTCGAGCCGGGGGAGACCCCCGCGGAGGCCCTGGTCCGTGAGGTCCGCGAGGAACTCGGTGCCGGGGTGTTGACCGTGCGGGAGATCGGCCACCGTGAGGCGCCTGCGGCCAACGAGCCCGGCCACACGGTCGAGGCCGATCTGTTCCTCGTCGAGCTGGACGCGCCGCCGCGGGTGTGCGCCGAGATCGACGAGCTGGCCTGGGTGGATCCCCATGCCCCGGGCGACGTCGAGCTGGCCCCGCTCACCGTCGGTGCGGTGCTGGATTGGGTTCGCGCTCAGGCGAACTGAATCAGTCGCACTTCCCGCACACCCCGAAGATCTCCACGGTGTGACTGACATCGGTGAAACCGTTGGCGGCGGCGACCTCGGTCGCCCATTCCTCCACCGCGGGCCCGTCGACCTCGACGGTGGCGCCGCACTGGCGGCACACCAGGTGATGGTGGTGGTGCTCGGAACAGCGCCGGTACACCGACTCGCCGGTGTCGGTGCGCAGCGTGTCGACCTGGTTGGCCGCGGCCATCGACTGCAGGGTCCGGTAGACGGTGGTCAGCCCGATGTTCTCGCCCCGGCGGCGCAGCTCGTCGTGCAGCTCCTGGGCGGACCGGAAGCCGTCGATGGTCTCCAACAGGTCGCCGATGGCCGTGCGCTGGCGGGTGGAGCGGGTCGCCGTCATGCGTGGCCCTCGCCGGCGTGCGCGACGGCATCGAGCACGATGTGCGCCAGGTGGTGGTCGACGAGGCGGTAGACCATCTCGCGTCCGGACCGTTCGGCGGACACCACGCCCGCGGCCTTGAGCACTCGCAGATGCTGGCTGACCAGCGGCTGGGGTACCCGCAGCACGTCGACGAGCTCGTGTACCCGGCGCGGAGTCTGGTGTAGCTGCAACACGATCGCGATGCGCACCGGAGCGGCCAGTGCCCGCAGCAGATCGCCCGCGGCGTCCAGCAGGGCCGGGTCGGGCGCCTCGGGCGAGGTGCCGTCACGGTCTGGCTGCGTCTCGTCGTCGGTCGTGATCGTCATCGGGCTCCCTGCGCCGTTATTGGAAATCGTTTTCAGTTTAGCTGAAAATTGGGAACCATGCGGTTCTACGCATATCGGCGCGTCCGAACCCCTGTGCCGGGCCGGTTCTTGGGTGTCGGCAGTGCGGTGAGCGTGTTCGGGAGTGCGGTGAGCGTGGTTTCGGGCGTCGACCTCGCCCAGGCGGGTGCCCGCCCTCGGAGCCCACGTGCAAAGTGCCGCTCTGCGCCTCGTCTACGCTGATCGGACTGTCTCAACCACCCACCAAGGAGTGCCGAGCATCGTGGCGTCCATCATCGACACCGTCGCCAACCTGGCCAAACGCCGCGGTCTGGTCTACCAGTCCGGCGAGATCTACGGCGGCACCAAATCGGCGTGGGACTACGGGCCGCTCGGGGTGGAGCTCAAGGAGAACATCAAGCGCCAGTGGTGGCGCTCCATGGTCACCAGCCGCGACGACGTCGTCGGCCTGGACTCCTCGATCATCCTGCCGCGCCAGGTGTGGGTGGCCTCGGGCCACGTCGCGGTGTTCAACGACCCGCTGGTGGAATGTCTCAACTGCCACAAAAGGCACCGCCAGGACCACATGCAGGAAGCCGTCGCGGCCAAGCTGGCCGCCAAGGGCACCACGGTCGATCCCGACGACATCCCGATGGCCGATGTCGTCTGCCCCGACTGCGGCACCAAGGGGCAGTGGACCGAGCCCCGCGACTTCAACATGATGCTCAAGACCTACCTGGGTCCGATCGAGTCCGAGGAAGGCCTGCACTACCTGCGCCCGGAGACCGCCCAGGGCATCTTCGTCAACTTCGCCAACGTCGTCACCACGGCCCGGCGCAAGCCGCCGTTCGGCATCGCCCAGATCGGCAAGAGCTTCCGCAACGAGATCACCCCGGGCAACTTCATTTTCCGCACCCGCGAGTTCGAGCAGATGGAGATGGAGTTTTTCGTCGAGCCGTCCACCGCACCCGAGTGGCACAGGTACTGGATCGAGCACCGGCTGCAGTGGTACATCGACCTGGGCATCGACCCGGAGAACCTGCGGCTCTACGAGCACCCGCTGGAGAAGCTGTCGCACTACAGCGCCGGCACCACCGACATCGAGTACAAGTTCGGCTTCGCCGGCAGCGGCTGGGGTGAGCTGGAGGGCATCGCCAACCGCACCGATTTCGACCTCACCACCCACGGTGAACACTCCGGGACCGACCTGTCCTACTACGACCAGGCGACCGACACCCGCTACGTGCCCTACGTCATCGAACCGGCGGCCGGGCTGACCCGCTCGCTGATGGCATTCCTGGTCGACGCGTACACCGAGGACGAGGCCCCCAACGCCAAGGGCGGGGTGGACAAGCGCACCGTGCTGCGGCTGGACCCGCGGCTGGCCCCGGTCAAGGCGGCCGTGCTGCCGCTGTCGCGGCACGCCGACCTGTCGCCCAAGGCTCGTGACCTGGCCGCCGAACTGCGCGGCTACTGGAACATCGAGTTCGACGACGCGGGCGCGATCGGGCGCCGCTACCGCCGCCAGGACGAGATCGGCACCCCGTACTGCGTCACCGTCGACTTCGACACCCTGGAGGACAACGCGGTCACCATCCGCGAACGCGACGCCATGACCCAGGAACGCGTCGGCATCGACCGGGTGTCGGACTACCTGGCGAGCCGGCTCAAGGGCTGCTGACCCGGGACCCCCGGGTGAGGAGAGTAGCGGTTCAGAACCGGCCGCTGC
>Ga0209023_10005323_pt1 | contig 14128 bp, 12 predicted proteins | sample LakOneMetagenome_FD_187468 | JGI IMG/M metagenome (GOLD analysis project Ga0209023, IMG submission 187468) | Freshwater and sediment microbial communities from Lake Erie, Canada (SPAdes) (version 2) | ecosystem: Environmental > Aquatic > Freshwater > Lentic | place: Lake Erie, Canada...
CCCGCCGGCATCTTCGCGCCGTCCTTGGCGATCGGGGCGGCGCTCGGCAACGACGTGGCGCGCTTCATGCACGTCACGCCCGAGACGACGCTGATCGCGCTCGGCATGGTGGGCTTTCTGGCCGCGGTGACGCAGGCGCCGCTGACCGCGTTCATCATCGTGATGGAAATGGTCGACGGCCACGCGATGGTGCTCAGCCTGATGGCTTGCGCGCTGATCGCCAGCGGCGTCTCGCGGCTGCTGAGCGCGCCGCTGTATCCGACCCTGGCGCGGGCGCAGTTGCAGCGGCTGCCGCCGCCGGACCCGGCGCCCAATCCATAACGCGCGCGTGGCGATGCGCCGCCGCGAGCGCCCGGCCTCGGTATATTCGTACGAATGCAAGGCGCCGATCCGGACGACGATCCGCGCCCCCGGCGCCCGCGCCGGGGCGGCAGCGCGTGGGGCGTGGCGATGGTCGCCGTTGCCGTCGCCCTCGCGGGCGGCGCGTTGTGGTGGTGGTTCACCCAGCCGATGAGGCCGGCACTCTCGCCCCCGGCGGCCACGGCGTCGGCCGCTGAACAAGCGCAGGCGGGACCGGCATCCGCCGCGGCGGCGAGCGCGGCCGCCAGCGAACCGGCGATCCGCTACGCGGTCGCCGAGCCTGCCGCACCTGCGTCGAGCCCGGCGATGCAGCCGGCCGACATCGCCCCGGCACTTGCCGACCTGCTCGGCCGCAAGGTGGTCGCGAACGTCCTGCAGACCGAGGATTTCGCGCGCCGCCTCGTCGCGACGGTCGACGCGCTCGGCCGCGACCACGCCTCGCCGCTGCTGTGGCCCGTGAATCCCACCAACGGCCGCTTCAGCGTCGACACGCGCAGCGGCGCCGCTGTCATCTCGCCGGACAACGGCGCGCGCTACACCCCCTTCGTGCTGCTGGCCGAGGCGATCGACATGGAACGCGCGGCGGCGCTGTACGCGCACATGTATCCGCTGCTGCAGCGCGCCTACGTCGAGCTCGGCTACCCGCGCGGGTACTTCAACGACCGCTTCGTCGACGTCATCGACCAGCTGCTCCAGGCGCCGGAAAGCGATCGGCCGATCCCGGTCCGGCTGACCGACGTGAAAGGCCCCGTCCCGTCGACGCGGCCCTGGGTGCGCTACGAGTACACCGACCCGGCGCTGCAGACGCTCACCGCGGGCCAGAAGATCATGATCCGCGTCGGCGCCGTCAACGAACGCCGCCTCAAGGCCAGGCTGCGCGAGGCCCGCGCCCGGCTCGTCGCGCTCGACGCGCCGCGTTGACCCGAGCTTGATCTGGCGCAGGCAGGTCTTGCCCGAGCTACGTACACTGTGTGCTCCCCCTTTTTTGATTCTGTGACGCAACGGAGGTGTCGGCGATGAGCAAGCGTGATGTGGTGGTGCTGGGCGCGGCGCGTTCGGCGATCGGGACGTTCGGCGGTTCGCTCGCCGACATGGAGCCGGCGGAACTCGCGGGCACCGTGATGAAGGAAGCGGTCAAGCGCTCCGGCGTCGACCCGAAGGCGATCAACTACGTGACGGTCGGCAACACGATCCCGACCGAGAGCCGCTTTGCGTACGTCGCACGCGTCGCGGCGATCCAGGCCGGGTTGCCGATGGACTCGGTCGCGATGGCGGTCAATCGCCTGTGCTCGTCGGGCCTGCAGGGCATCGTCACGACGGCGCAGAACATCCTGCTCGGCGATTGCGACTACGGGATCGGCGGCGGCGTCGAGGTGATGAGCCGCGGCGGCTACCTCTCGCCGGCGATGCGCAGCGGCGCGCGCATGGGCGACACCAAGATGATCGACATGATGACCGCGACACTGACCGACCCGTTCGGCGTCGGCCACATGGGCATCACCGCCGAGAACCTGGTGACGAAGTGGGGCATCACGCGTGAGGAACAGGACGCGCTCGCGGTCGAGTCGCACCGCCGGGCCGCCGCCGCGATCGCCGAGGGCCGCTTCAAGAGCCAGATCGTCGCGATCGTGAAGCAGACCCGCAAGGGCGAGGTCACGTTCGACACCGACGAGCACGTCAAGGCGAACACGACGATGGAGACACTGGCGAAGATGAAGCCGGCCTTCAAGAAGGACGGTTCCGTGACGGCCGGCAACGCCTCCGGCATCAACGACGGCGCGGCGTTCTTCGTGCTCGCCGATGCCGCCGTCGCGGCCAGCGCCGGCCACAAGCCGATGGCGCGGCTGGTCTCGTACGCGGTCGCCGGCGTGCCGAACGAAATCATGGGCGAGGGTCCGATCCCGGCCACCAAGCTGGCGCTGAAGAAGGCCGGGCTGCGCCTGGACCAACTCGACGTCATCGAAAGCAACGAGGCCTTCGCCGCCCAGGCGATCGCGGTCGCGCGCGGCCTCGAGCTCGACATGAAGAAGGTCAACGTCAACGGCGGCGCGATTGCGCTCGGCCATCCGATCGGTTGCTCCGGCGCCTTCCTCGCGACGAAAGCGGTCTACGAACTGCAGCGCGTCAACGGCCGCTATGCGCTGGTGACGATGTGCATCGGCGGCGGGCAAGGGATCGCGGCGGTGTTCGAGCGGCTCTGACGCACGCGAGGCGCGCGGGGTCAGCGGATGGACTTGTGTCTGATCCTGCGCATCCAGGCGCGCGCCAATCGGCTCGCGAACCACCGCCTGCACGGCGCGATGGGGGCGCTGACGGATGCAGCGTTCCACGCGCCGCGCACCAGCTTCTTCCCGAGCCTGGCGCAAACGCTCAACCACATCCTGGTGGTCGACCTGTACTACCTCGGCGCGTTACTGGCCGAGCCCTCTCACGGGCAGATCTTCGACCAGTACGCGGCTGCCGATGACCTCGCGACCCTGGCCGCGCGCCAGCGCAACAGCGACGAGCGCCTGATCGCGTTCTGCGAGCAACTGAGCGCGGAGCGCTGCGCAGCCCCGGTCGCGATGGATCGGGGGCGAGGCCGCGTCCAGCGCGATCAGGTCGCGCACGTGCTGATGCACATGTTCATGCACCAGACCCATCATCGTGGCCAAGCCCACGCGATGCTGTCGGGCACGGTGATCGCCCCACCGCAGCTCGACGAGTTCGTGATGCCCAGCGATGCTCACTTCCGAACGTTAGATGTGACCGCCCTGGGGTGGGACGAAGCGCAGGTGTACCCAACCCCCCGATAATCCGCCCGCGGCCGCCGCTCAAGCTGAAGGCGAAGCGATTCGTTGAACCGTCTTCGCACCGCGGGGTACCCCCGCGGTCGTCGAGTTGTTCTGCCCCACCGTGGCGTGAGCCGCGTGGCGATTCTCGCCAGAAAGCTCACGCATCACCCGCAGGTTGGGTGGCGCGCCGCACCACGACGACCGCATGCCGACCCTACGCAGACTCACCGCGCTGGCCCTTGCGCGCGCGATGCTCGCCGGGCGGTCAGACGCCGGCGGCTTGGCCGCCCGCATGCGCGCGTGTCTCGACGGCGATGCGCTCTGGGTCGCACCACTCGCGCAGCGCTGCGCGGGCCTGGTCGGGGAACACTGGCGGCGACTGACGCCGCGCACGCTCGCCGACCTGATCGAGCACGACGCCGGATATCGGGAGGCGGCGACGGCGCCCGTCGCGCGGCGGCAGATCCTGCGCGTGCGAACGCAGATGCAGCCTGCGCCACTCGGCCTCGATCACTGCGCGGTGCCGGACTGGCCGCACACCGCCGCGCTGGCAAGCTGGCTCGGCGTATCGGACGCCGGCATGTGGCGGTTGACACGACCCTCGGCCTGGCAGCGGCGCATGCCGCTGGGCGAGCAGCACTATCGCTACGCGCTGCTGGCCAAGCGCAACGGCGGCTGGCGGTTGCTCGAAGTGCCGCACCCCCATCTGATGGCGTTGCAACGGCGGCTGCTCGACGATCTGCTCGACCGCATCCCGCCGCACGAGGCGGCTTGCGGCTATGCGCGCGAGCGCTCTGTCGTCGACCATGCGCGTGCGCATGCCGGCCAGGCCGTCGTGTTGAAGTTCGACCTGCAGGACTTCTTCGCGTCGGTGCGCGCCTCGCGCGTGCACGCGTTGCTCGTGACGCTGGGTTATCCAGAGACGGTCGCGCGCGAGCTGACCGCGTTGTTCACCACCGCCACGCCCGAGCCGGTGCTGCAACGCATGCACGAGGACGGCGGGCTGACGTGGCGCCAGATGCAACGCCTGCGCGACCCGCACCTGCCGCAAGGCGCACCGAGCTCGCCGGCGCTGGCCAACCTGTGCGCCTTTCGCCTCGATCTGCGGCTCGCCGGCCTGGCTGATGTGCTCGGTGCGCGCTACACCCGCTATTCGGACGACCTCGCGATTTCCGGCGGGCGCCATTTGCGTACTGCGCTGCCGCGCATCGAGGCGTGGATCGGGCGCATCGCGCTCGAAGAAGGCTACGCCCTCAACCACCGCAAGACGCGTTGCCTCGGCGCGGCGCGGCGACAGACGGTGTGCAGCATCGTCGTCAACGAGCGCACCAACCTGCCGCGAGCCGAGTTCGATCGGCTCAAGGCGATCCTGCACCAATGCGTCGTCGCCGGGCCGGCCGCCCAGAACCGCGAAGCGCATCCACACTGGCGCGAGCACCTGACCGGCCGCGTCGCCTGGGCGGCGCAACTCAACCCTCGCAAGGCCGCGCGGCTGCAACGCCTGCTCGCGCAGATCGTGTGGCCCGAGTGAGCGCAGCAACGCAGATTTACTCGCGCACCGATTGACGCTGCCCAGGCCTTGGTCGACGATGGTGCTTCTGTCGGAGCCTTGCACCATGGACCATCCCCTCACCACCTTCCGCCTCGCCCCCGGCACGGCGATCGCGCAGGCGCAGCCGCAAACCAGCCTGCCCGTCACACTCGATTCGCCCGCGCTCGGGGTGATGACCGACCTCACGCTGGTCAAGGCCGCGACGGTCGCCCCCGGCGTCTCGCTGCGCCAGGCCGAGCAGACGATGGTGTACCAGGGCGTGCGGATGCTGTTTGTCGTGAGCGAGATGCCGGCGGTCGAGGGCCTGATCACGACCACCGACCTGCAGGGCGAGCGGGCGATGCGCATCGTTCACGAGCGCGGCACGCACTATGAGGATCTGATCGTCGCCGACGTGATGACCGAGCTGACCACGCTCGATGCGATCGATCACGACCGCATGCGCAGCGCTACCGTCGGCGATGTGATCGCCACGCTCAAGCGCTTCGGCCGCAACCACCTGCTGGTGGTGCAGAACGCCAGCGCGCAGACGCCGCGGCGCATCCGCGGCGTGATCTCGCGCGCGCAGATCGAACGCCAGCTCGGCGCGCCGGTGGCCGTGACGCCGATCGCGAGCAGCTTCTCGGAGATCGAGCGCGCACTCGTCTGAGCCGGCGACGCGCTCTCGGCGCGCGCTGACCCTGCGCGCGCCGCTCCGGCAGGCTCGAGCCCGCAGTGGTACACTCGCGGCAATCGACGTGGTCACCGACTTCCTGCGCCTCCCAAGCGCTTCATGCGGACCACGCTGAGATCACGAGTTGATCTCCCTTCCTCCCCAGAGCTGCTTGCCCGGCAATCTCGTTGTTCTGGTGGCCTCTGGCGCGCAGCGAGTGACCCTGCCCCCCAGCCGCCTGGATCGAGTTCATCCGCCGTTCGCGTGCCGAGTGCACGCCCCCGCAAGCTCCGGCCACCTCGACTGACGAGGGTGGGCCCCGAAAGAAGACCCTCATCGACGCAACCCTCACGGTCGGGAAGTACCTTGTCTCCCCTCTGACCCGCCTCACCGATGGCGGCCGCTACGCCGCATCGGTCTCGATCCGCTCCGGCCGCGGCAGCGCCACGCACGACCGCGTGCTTCGCCTCGTGCCGACCTTCAACTCCGCTGCCGAGGCCGCGCGCTATGCGACGCGCCAGGCGCTCGAATGGATCGGCGCCCTGACGGCGCCGCGCCCGGTTCCATCGTCATCATCATCAACTCACGAGGACTGAACACTTGGCCAAGGAAGAACTCATCGAGATGCACGGCGTCGTCCACGAAATCCTCCCGGATTCGCGCTTCAGAGTGACACTGGACAACGGCCACACCCTGATCGCCTACACCGGCGGCAAGATGCGCAAGCATCACATCCGCATCCTCGCCGGCGACAACGTGTCGCTGGAGTTGTCGCCGTACGACCTCACGAAGGGACGCATCACGTTCCGCCACCTCGAGCGCCGCGGCCCGCCGCCGGTCGCCACCGGCCAGCCGCGCCGCAGGTGATCCCCATTCGACCGGCGCAGCGCCGGCCGCATGCCCGCACCGGCACGACGAGCCGACGCGGGCTCCCACGACACTCGTCAAATTCAACTCTACCCATTCAAGGAAATACGACATGACCACCGAAACCGGCACCGTCAAATGGTTCAACGAAGGCAAGGGCTTCGGCTTCATCGCCCCTGACAACGGCGGCAAGGACCTGTTCGCCCACTTCAAGGAAATCCAGGGCGAAGGCTTCAAGACGCTGATGGAAAATCAGCGTGTCCAATTCGAAGTGACCCAGGGACAAAAGGGCCCGCAGGCGTCCAAGATCCGTTCGATCTGACGCGACGCAGGCTCCGCAGGCGGGCAGAACGCATCGCACTGGGCAGCAGCAGCAGTACCCAGCCGATGAACAAGAAGACCCCCCACGAAGCCTCCTCTCGCATCGGCGGCGCCGAGCGCGTGCTGTTCTCGACCACGCGCCTGCTGACCTACGCGGGCGACCGGGGGCTGACCTCGGCCACCGGCTTCTTCTTCGCGCGTGACGAGCGGCTCTACCTCGTCACGAGCCGACACGTGGTGTTCGAGGGTCCGACCGGGCATGCGCCCGATCGCATCGAGATCGAACTCCACACCGATGCCAACGCGCTCGCGAGTTGCAGCGTGCTGTCGATCCTGCTGTACCGCGAGGGCGTCGCCGTCTGGCGGCAGGCCGAGGACGGCGGTGGCGATGTCGACGTCGCGGTGCTCGAACTCGACCGCCAGGCGCTGCCGCCTACGGCGGTGCTGCAGCCTTTCGGGCCCGGCGACCTGCCCGCGGGCTATGAGACCTTCGAAGTCGGCGATCGCCTGGCGATCCCCGGTTTCCCGCTCGGCTTCCACGACACCGTCCACCATCTGCCGGTGGTTCGGCAGGCGGCGATCGCGTCGTCCTACGGGATCCGTTTCCAGGGCAAGGGCTTCTTTCTCACCGATGGCCGCACGCACCGCGGCAGCAGCGGCGCGCCGGTGCTGCGCCAATGCGTCGGCGCCGACGGCACGCGCGGCGCCTGGGTGTTGCTGGGCGTGCATTCGAGCCGGATGGACATGAACACCCGCGACCTGGAGCAGGACGAATCGCTCGGCCTGAACTGCGCGTGGTACCCCGACATCCTGCTCACCCTGACCGAGCCGATCGCCGCGGCGGCGCCCGCCCCGCGCACGAGCCGCTGAGGTCGGCGTTAGTGCCCCGCCTCGATCTGGACCCGCTTGTGGCGGCTGGACGCGCCGCTGCGGATCGACACCGCGGCCTTGCGACAGCCGAAAGCCTGCGCCACCAGGCCGATGAGTTCCGCGTTGGCCTTGCCGTCCACCGGCGGCGATTTCAGGTGCGCGACCCAGGTGCCGTCATCGCCCGCTTCCAGTGTGCTCGTTCGCGCATTCGGCTTGACGAGTATCCGCAGCACGCGCGGCGCGGGCTTCGGCGACGCGCTCATCGTCGTGCCGGCCGCGCCTCAGCGCGCTGCGATCTTCGCCGCTTCGACTTCCATCTGCGACACCAAGGCGTCGAGCTGATCGACGACCGCCTGCACCGTGGCGCGTTGCGTCAGGTCGACGCCGGCCTGCTTCAGCTGCGCCATCGGGTGGTCGTTGCCGCCGCTCTTGAGCAGCGTCAGGTAGCGCGCCGTTGCCGCCTTCTTCGACTCGGCGCTGCCGGTCGTCATCGCGTTGAACAGCTGCGCCGATGACGCAAAGCAGGTCGCGTACTGGTACACGTAGTACGGCGTGTGGAAGAAGTGCGGAATGCGCGCCCAGGTCCACTGGTAGAACTCGTCCACCGTCAGCGCATCGCCGTAGTAGGTCTTCATCAAACCCGCGTAGAGCTTGTTGAGCGACTCGGTGGTCGCCGGCTCGCCCTTCTCGACGAGCTGGTGCGCCTGCAACTCGAAATCGGCGAACAGCACCTGCGTGTAGAACGTGCCGACGATGCTGTCCACCGCATGCTGCAGCAGCAGGAATCGCTCCTTCGGGTCGGTCGTGCGCTTGAGCAGCGTGTCGAGCAGGAAGCGCTCATTCGTGGTCGATGCGACCTCGGCGACGAAGATCGTGTAGTCGGCGGTGCTGAACGGTTGCGTCTCGTACGACAGCACCGTGTGCATCGCATGGCCGCCTTCGTGCGCGAGCGTGAACACCGAGGACAACGTGTCGTTGTAGTTCAGCAGCTGGTACGGGCCCACGCCGTACACGCCGGCACTGTACGCGCCGCTGCGCTTGCCCTCGTTCTCGTACACGTCGATGCGCCCGCCGCTCATGAACTTGCGGTAGCGCTGCACGTAGTCGTCGCCGAGTGGCGCGACCGATTCGAGCACCAGCGACGTGGCGCGGGCGTATGGGTACTTCTGCGTGCTGGCGAACAGCGGCAGGAACCCGTCGTACAGGTGGTATTCGCTCAGGCCGAGCACCTTCTTGCGCAGCTTCGCGTAGCGCTGCAACGGCGCGGTCCCGGCGCGGGTTGTGGCGATCAGCGTCTCGACGACGCTGCGCGGCACGTTGTTCTCGTTCAGCGCGGCGTCCAGCGTCGTCGGGAACTTGCGCGCCTGCGCGATGAACCAGTCGCGTTGCAGGATGCCGGCGTACATCGCGGCGTAGGTGTTGGCCTGCGCACCGTACGCGCCGACATGGGCCGCGGCGGCCTTTGCCCGGTCGGGCTGGTGCGCGTTGCTGTCCAGCAGCGCGGCGTAGTTGCCGGGGGTCAGCACGACGCTGCGGCCATCCTGCGTCGTGATCGTCGGGTACTTGATGTCGGTCGTGCTCAGCTCGTCGTACGCATTCATGCTGGCGCGCCCGGTCGGCCCGGCCAGCGACAACAGGCGTTCGCCTTCGGCATCGAGCACGTGCGCCTGCTTGCGGAAGCTGTCGGCGATGCCGAACGCATACGGTCGAAGCTCCGGTGTCGCCGCGACCCAGGCCTTCACCTCGGCCTCGGGCAGCGCCACGAGCTCCGGCTGGAACCAGGCCGTGACCGCATCGAACTTGGCGAACAGCGCCATCACGCGCTGAAATCGTCCGGCGACCGCCTGGTCCTTGCCATCGACATCGCGTTGCAGCTGCGGGTAGCGGTACAGGCTGTACTGCAGCTTGCCGATCTCGTCGTACGCGCGATAGGCCTTCAGCAGCGCCGCCGGGCCGCCCCTCAGCGTTCCGCGCAGCTTCACGAAGTCCGCCATCAGCGCTTCCATGCGCTGCATGTCGGCCTCCCAGGCGGGCCAGCCGGAGTAGATCGGGCTGAAGTCCCAGCGGTATTCGGCGGGAATCTCGGCGCGGACGCGGGTGGCGGGGCGGTCGCCGTCAGCGGCATGTGCGGCGGACGGGGCCATCAGGGTCGCGGAGCAGGCGGCCCACAGGGCGGCCGTGGCGCCGAGGGTGCGGCTGGTGTTCATGCGTTGGCTCGTCGATATCGTCTTCGTGGTTCGTCGTGGTTGGTTGTCGATCGTCGTCATCAAACGTCGATATTCCCGGCCCGCAACGCGTTCCCCTCGATGAAGTTCCTGCGCGGCTCCACTTCGTCGCCCATCAGCATCGTGAACACCCGATCGGCTTCGATCGCGTCGTCGATCTGCACCCGCAGCATGCGGCGCACCGCGGGGTCCATCGTCGTTTCCCACAACTGCTCAGGGTTCATTTCGCCCAGGCCCTTGTAGCGCTGGCGCGAGACGGCGTTCTCGGCCTGCTGGATCAACCAGGCCATCGCCTGGCGGAAGTCGCTGACGCGCGCTTCCTTCTGCTTCTCGCCCTCGCCGCGCCTGACCACTGCGTCGTCCGCGACCAGGCCGCGGAAGGTCGCGCCGGCCGTGCTGAGCACCTCGTAGTCGGCGCCGTGCACGAAGTCGGCGGTGATGACGCTGCTCTTCACGTTGCCGTGGTGCATTCGGCTGATGCGCAGGATGTGCTTGTCCATGCGCGTGTCGAATTCGGCACTGACTTCGGCGTCGTGCAGCGCACCTTTCAGTGCAGTGGCCGAGCGCTCGGCCGCGTCGAGCGTATCGAGGTCGAGCTCCAGCCCGTTGGCCATCGCACGCAGCGCCTCGACGTCCATCCAGCTCGACAGCCGCTCCACGACGTTCTTGGCCAGCACGTACTGGCGCGCGAGCGCTTCGAGCGCGTCGCCCTGCAGCAGCGCCGCGCCCGCCACGCCGGTGTCGAGCTTCGCATCTTTCAACGCCACCTTCAGCAGGTAGCCGTCGAGCTCGTGGCCGTCTTTCAGGTACTGCTCGTCCTTGCCGAACTTGACCTTGTACAGCGGCGGCTGCGCGATGTAGATGTGGCCGCGTTCGACCAGCTCGGGCATCTGGCGGAACAGAAACGTCAGCAGCAACGTGCGGATGTGCGCGCCGTCGACGTCCGCGTCGGTCATGATGATGATGCGGTGGTAGCGCAGCTTGTCGGGGTTGAAGTCGTCGCCGCCCATGCCCTTGCCGATGCCGGTGCCGAGCGCCGTGATCAGCGTCAGGATTTCATTGCTCGTGAGCAGCTTCTCGTAGCGCGCCTTCTCGACGTTCAGGATCTTGCCGCGCAGCGGCAGGATCGCCTGGAACTTGCGATCGCGGCCCTGCTTCGCCGACCCTCCCGCGGAGTCGCCCTCGACGATGTAGATCTCGCACAGCGCCGGGTCCTTCTCCTGGCAATCGGCGAGCTTGCCGGGCAGGCCCATGCCGTCGAGCACGCCCTTGCGGCGCGTCATCTCTCGTGCTTTGCGAGCTGCTTCACGTGCCCGCGCCGCCTCGACGATCTTGCCGCAGATGATCTTGGCGTCGGTCGGGTTTTCGAGCAGGTAGTCGGTCAGCGCCTTGCTGACGACGTCTTCCACCGGGCCGCGCACTTCGCTGGAGACCAGCTTGTCCTTGGTCTGGCTCGAGAACTTCGGCTCAGGCACCTTCACGCTCAGCACGCAGCACAGGCCTTCGCGCATGTCGTCGCCGCTCACCTCGACCTTGGCCTTCTTCGCCAGTTCGTTGTCCTCGATGTACTTGTTGATCACGCGCGTCATCGCCGCGCGCAGCCCGGTCAGGTGCGTACCGCCATCGCGCTGCGGGATGTTGTTGGTGAAGCACAGCACGTTCTCGCTGTAGCCGTCGTTCCATTGCATCGCTACGTCGGTGGTGATCGTGGTGCCCTGCTCGCTGATCTTCTCGCCGCTGGCGCCGAAGACGGTCGGGTGCAGCACCTTCTTGCCGGTGTTGATGAACTCGACGAAGCCCTTCACGCCCCCCGCGTAGGCGAAGGTGTCTTCCTTGTTGTTGCGTTCGTCGACGAGGCGGATCTTCACGCCGTTGTTCAGGAAGCTCAGTTCGCGCAGCTTCTTCGCGATGATGTCGTAGTGGAAGTCGATGTTCGCGAAGATCTCGAGGTCGGGCAGGAAGTGCACCTCGGTGCCGCGCTTCTCGGTCTCGCCGATGATCTTCATGGGCGAGACGTCCACCCCATCGCGCTTCTCGATCAGGCGATCCTGCGGAATGCCCTGCTTGAACTCCATGAAGTGCGTCTGGCCATCGCGCCGAACCGTCAGGCGCAGCCATTTCGACAGCCCGTTGACGCAACTCACGCCGACGCCGTGCAAGCCGCCCGAGACCTTGTAGCTGTTCTGGTTGAATTTTCCGCCGGCATGCAGCTCGGTCAGCGCGATCTCCGACGCCGAGCGCTTCGGCTCGTGCTTGTCGTCCATCTTCACGCCGGTCGGGATGCCGCGGCCGTTGTCGGTGACGCTGATCGAGTTGTCGGTGTGGATCGTCACGACGATGTCGTCACAATAGCCCGCGAGGGATTCGTCGATCGAGTTGTCGACGACCTCGAACACGAGGTGATGCAACCCGGTGCCGTCGGAGGTGTCGCCGATGTACATGCCCGGGCGCTTGCGCACCGCCTCCAGGCCTTCGAGGATCTGGATGCTCCCTTCGCCATACGCGGCGCTGTCCGCCGCGAAGCTGGCCTTCTCCGCCTTGTTGGCATCGTCCTCGGGAATGTTCTGGGTGTCGCTCATCAGGTCTCTCGCACTCAAATCTGGGGCCTAAACGCGGGGATGCCCGGCCCTTGAAAAGCACTCAAGCGGGCCGAAGCCCGCTTGATCGTCGGATGTCGGGCCGCGGCTAGATGCGCATCGGCATCACGACGTACTTGAAGCCGGCCTGCTCGGGCACCGTGATCAGCGCGCTCGAATTCGTGTCCTGCAGTTCGAGCTTGATCATCTCGACGCTCATGTTCGACAGCGCATCGATCAGGTAGGTCACGTTGAAGCCGATCTCGATCGTGTCGCCGCCGTAGTCGATCTCGAGCTCTTCCTTGGCCTCTTCCTGTTCGGCATTGCTCGACGCGATGCGTAGCAGGCCCGGCTCGATGTTGACGCGCACACCCTTGAACTTCTCGCTCGTCAGGATCGCCGCACGCTGCAGGCTGGCGAGGAACGGTGCACGGCCGAGCGTGACCGCGTTCTTGTGGTTCTTCGGGATCACGCGGTTGTAGTCGGGGAACTTGCCTTCGACCAGCTTGGTGACGAACTCCATGCCGCTGAAGTTGAACTTGGCCTGGTTGCCCGCGAAACGCATCTCGATCGGGCGATCCTCGCCGCCCTCCTTCTCGTCCTTCAGCAGACGCTGCAGTTCGAGCACGGTCTTGCGCGGCAGGATCACCTCCTGCTTCGGGATCTCGACGTCGAGCGTGGCCTGCGCCAGCGCGAGGCGGTGGCCGTCGGTGGCGACGAGCGTCAGGCTCTTGCCCTCGGCGACGAACAGGATGCCATTGAGGTAGTAGCGGATGTCGTGCACCGCCATCGCGAAGTGCACCTGGTTGATCAAGCCCTTCAGCGCCTTCTGCGGCACGCTGAACATCGGGCCAAAGTCGGCCGCCTCCTGCACCAGCGGGAAGTCGTCGCTCGGCATCGTCTGCAGCGTGAAGCGGCTCTTGCCGCCTTGCAGCGTGAGCTTGTTCTGGTTCGAGGTCAGCGTCACGACCTGATCGGCCGGCATCGCGCGCAGGATGTCGATCAGCTTGCGCGCACCCACCGTGGTGGCGAAGTTGCCGCCGTCACCACCGAGTTCGGCGCGGGTGCGGACCTGGATCTCCAGGTCGCTCGTGGTCAGTTCGATCTCGGGTCCGGTCTTGCGGATCAGCACGTTGGCCAGGATCGGCAGCGTGTGGCGGCGCTCCACGATGCCGGCCACCGCTTGCAGGGCGCTCAAGAATTTTTCTTGTGCTGTCTTCAAGACAATCATTTGAACCTCTTAACTTGGTCGTAATTAGTAGAGCTCGGCGATTTCTGTGGACAACGCCATTTTCGCCTGTTCCATCAGCCACTTAACTGCGTGAAAACCGTGGGGTTCGGGCTCGGGTTGCACGCCGCCGATCGGACAACAACTTTCGCGTTCGGTCCGGACCTGTGGACAGAAGAGCGCTTGTTCGAAACTTGTCCCCAGGGTTGTTGCTTGACAGCGCTCGGATCTTGTTCTGCATCGCCGCTCAGCCCTTCAACGTCTGCTCGAGCACGTGCAGTTGCTGATTCAACTCGGTGTTCTTCTGGCGCTCCGCGGCGATCTTGCGCACCGCGTGGAGCACCGTCGTGTGATCGCGCCCGCCGAACAGTTCGCCGATCTCGGGCAGGCTCTTCTGCGTCATGTCCTTCGCGAGGTACATCGCGATCTGGCGAGGGCGCGCGATCGATGCCGGGCGCTTCTTGCTGTACATGTCGGCGACCTTGATCTTGTAGAAGTCCGCGACCGTCTTCTGGATGTTCTCGACGCCGACCTGGCGGTTCTGGATCGACAGCAGATCCTTCAACGCCTCGCGCGCCAGGCCGATGTTGATTTCCTTGTGGCTGAAGCGCGAGTACGCGAGGATCTTGCGCAGCGCGCCCTCGAGCTCGCGCACGTTGGCGCGCACATTCTTGGCGACGAAGAACGCGACGTCCTCCGGCAT
>Ga0209023_10005324_pt1 | contig 14128 bp, 15 predicted proteins | sample LakOneMetagenome_FD_187468 | JGI IMG/M metagenome (GOLD analysis project Ga0209023, IMG submission 187468) | Freshwater and sediment microbial communities from Lake Erie, Canada (SPAdes) (version 2) | ecosystem: Environmental > Aquatic > Freshwater > Lentic | place: Lake Erie, Canada...
TTGAATCGCCCTGGGTTTGATGGAGGCTCGGGCTATTTGGTTTCGACCAGCTCGTTGGTGGCGAGCTGACGGTAGTAGTGCTCTTCGAACTCCGCCGGCGGGATGTCGCCGAGGGAGCTGTGGAGGCGTTCGGTGTTGAACCAGTGGACCCAGGCGAGGGTCGCGAGCTCGACGGCGTCGACGTCGCGCCAGGGTCCTCGGCGGCGGATCACTTCGGTCTTGTAGAGGCCGTTGATGGTCTCGGCAAGAGCATTGTCGTATGAGTCGGCGACCGATCCGATCGAGGGCCGGGCGCCGATCTCGTCGAGGCGTTCGGTGTAGCGGATCGAGGTGTATTGAGACCCGGCATCGGAGTGGCACACGAGGCCGTCGAGACGGGTGCCTCTGGCCCACCGGGCCATCTCCAAGCTGTCGAGGACCATGTCGGTGCGCATGTTCGACGCGACCCGCCACCCAACGATGGTGCGAGAGAACACGTCGGTGATGAACGACACGTAGACCATCCCTGCCCAGGTCGGGACGTAGGTCAGGTCGGTGACCCACAACTCGTTCGGGCCTGACGCGACGAAGCGGCGCTCGACCAGGTCCGGTGGCCGGTTCGCCTTCTCATCGGCACGGGTGGTTCGGACCTTGCGGCCCCGTCGCACGCCCTCGATCCCGAGCTCGCGCATCAGGCGGGCCACCTGGTCCCGGCCGATGTCGGTCCCGGCCCGGCGGATCGCCTTCCACATCTTGCGGACCCCGTAGACCCCGTAGTTCGCCTCATGGACCGTCACGATCAGCACTTTCATCGCGACGTCACGGATCGCCCGCGCCGAGAGCGGCCGGGACTTCGCTGCGTAGTAGGTGGAGGGGGCGAACTGCAGCACCTCGCAGATCGGCTCGACCCCGAACTCCTTCTTGTTCCGGTCGATGTAGTCGACCGTCACTTGTGTGGGCGGTCGAGCTCCGCCGCGAAGAAAGCCGACGCCGACTTCAAGATCGCATTGGCCCGGCGCAGCTCACGGTTCTCCTGCTCCAGCTCCTTGATCTTCGCCGCGTCCGCCGTCGTGGTCCCGGCGCTCAGGCCCTCATCGATATCAGCACGCCGTACCCACGACCGCACCGACTCGACCCCGAACCCGAGCTGATTCGCGACCCGGAACACCGTCCCGTGATCGGTGCCCAGCTCGGCCCGCAACTGCCGGACCAACCGGACCGCCTGGGCCTTCTCCGCATCGGTGTACCGACGCGTCGTCGGCCTCCCTGGTGACTTCTCTCCTGCCATGGCTCCATCCTCGTTTCAAAGGTGAGGAGCCTCCAACCATCCCAGGGCGATTCAGGGAAAGCAGTGTCGAAGGTGGAGCTCTACGAGAAGGTTCGTCTCGCTCGTCGTGACGAGGGCCTGAGCATCCGAGCGTTGGCGGCCCGGTTCGGGGTGCATCGTCGGGAGGTGCGGGCGGCGTTGGCGTCGCCGGAGCCCGTGCCCCGCAAGGTTCCAGTCCGGGCTGCGCCGGTGACGGGGGCCTGGCACGGGTGGATCCGCGAGGTGCTGATGGCCGACAGGGACGCGCCGCGCAAGCAGCGCCACACGGCGAAGCGGATCCGTGACCGCCTGGCTGAGGAGCATGGCGTATTGATCTCGGAGTCGCAGTGTCGGGTGGTGGTGGCCAGGCTCCGTGCCGAGATCGCCGCGGAGTTCGGGACGCCGGTGAAGGTGTTCGTGCCTCAGACCCGACTGCCGGGGGCGGAGGGCGAGGTCGATTGGGGCCAGTTCGACGCGGTGATCGCCTGGCCGGGCCGGTCGAGCGGGTCCCGGACCTGTCGATCTACGACCAGCTCCTCATCATCGAACCCAACCAGGAAGACCCAACCCCATGACCAAGACCACGACCATCACCGACACTGCCACCGCGGTCGACGCCTGCCGGCAGCTCTCGCTCCATGCCGACGCTGGGCGAATGGTGGGTTTCGTGTGGCAGACCCCCTACCGGTCCGCTCCGAGAAGTCCCCACCCGGCAGCAGGTCAGTTCCGGGCCTGCCACAGCGACGGTGGGTTTCGGAGGGTTTTCTGTGCTGATGGAGTTGCGGGGGCCTGGCCCAGTGCGCTCAGGATGGGGCTGCCTCCCGCCGAGGGTGTTCCTACGGTGCAGCTAGGACTCTGGCGGACTACGTCGCCATTCGGTTTCTAAGCGTCTCTACATCGTCCTGAGCTGTCTCACCCCACTCCCCCAGTCGCACGGTCTCTCACCGCTTTCTAGGGGCCTCTCAGGTGAACACAGTCCCTAAGCCAGGTCGTCCCGAACTTGGCACCCCGGGCAGGCGTCCCGCTTCGGTCTGGGCCTCACTCTCGTCGCGCCCTAGGAACGACGCCCGGGTGCCGTTCAGCGTGGCGAGGGCACGCTGACCTAATCACGGGCGGTCAAGGGGCCGTACCTGGCTTCGAGTGCAGCCCAGACGTCCTCGTCGTCCTGCCGGTCGCCCTGCTGCTGGTCGACCGGATCAGCCACAGGCGGGGCCGCGTCCCGGGCTGCTCGAAGCTCGGCCAGCGCTGCCCCCCTCGCCCCTTCAGGTGGAATCTGGAACGGAGCCTTAAGGCCCTCGGCCGAAGCCAGCGACACGATCTGAGCCTGCGGGAATCTCAGCTTGGCTAGCTCACGATCGTCGTTACACATCCGAAGTTCCACCCCATCTGGCAGCAGCACCCACCAGGCGTCCCGCTGATCGCACAACTCACAACGTCCGACGACGAGCTGCTCGTTGTCCTCACAGTCGTTAGTAATCAAGGTGTGCGAAGAGCTTTCAGACCTCATAGACCTAAGGAGTGGTGCATCGCGCGCGCCACGTTCCGCCTCGCCCGCCCGCGGCGAACGCAGGTTTGGTCCCGCGTCCAACGCGGGCACTGATTCCACCGTGCCCGGGTCCGGTGTCCTGCGCTCACCGCGGGGCGTCTGCTTTCGGACCCGAGGTGCTCGACCCTCCTTACGGGCCGCGTCCCGCTCCGTAGCGAACTTAGGTGCCGTGCTGGGCTTGCGGTACCTGGTGGTCCGCTCCGGGAGCTGCACCGGGGTCGGCGGCCAGCGCCGCCGAGCCGGGTTGTAGATGACCCGCATGACCTCCTTCCCGTGGCCCCCATCACCGGTTGAACCCTCCAGTGCGATTACCCCGAACTCGCAGAGGTGGTGCGCGTGGCTCGACACCGTCCGGGGCTGGAGGCCCAGGTCCTCCCCGGTCGCCGCGAACCCTCTGGCCGGATGACCGTTGTTGCCCTGCACCCGATCGAGATAGGCGTACAAACGCACGCACCCGTCGTCTAGCCCTGACTCGACGATCGACTTCGGAACCATCGAGAACGGCTCCTGTTTCGGGGCGACTACTCCGTCACCGGCGCTCATCCTCGCCCAGCCTCACCGCTACTGCACGCATGGCGACCGAGCACGATGGCTACATGGCCTTGGGTTGGTTGGGGGCGGACGGAGATCTTCACACACCCCATTATGAGAACGAGTGGGGACACGGAAGATGGTCACGGAGAAGAAATCCGAAGATTCCTGTTGGCCTCCTGCCCCTGCGCTAGATACTGCGGTTAGGCGGTCAGCCGGAGTCCCGATAGATCAGGTCGCGCCAGACCCGACACGAGCGACCGGGCACTACGCGCTTGGGCTTTCAACCATCGACGGATCCTCGCTCGGAGCCCACATCTCCAACGGAGCAACTGGCCAACCTGCGGCTCGGTAGACCGAACTGGTGGTCACGACGGCTACACGAACCTCCCGCCGAGACCACTCCGGACGGTCGAGGACTCGGCGGTCCACGAGTCCGCGCACGCTGTCTCGCGAGATCCTCAGCGCTGCCGCAGCCTCGTCATAGGACATCATGGGACCAGGCCGTGGCGGCAGGTCGACAGTTTGCGCGTCGTCCCTGGCCGTCACGCGGCTCGTATCTGAGCCTACGCATGGACCCAGCCCCTTAGCGCGCACGGCGTGCTGCCGAGGTCGCCGCTGCGCCCGCCCGGTCCCCAGATGGGATGGCGTGGGCGTACGTGATGAGCGTGATGGTCGGTGTGGAGTGTCCAAGACGCTGCGATACGTGATGGATAGGAACACCTTCCTCCAGAAGGGTGGTTGCGTACCGGTGACGGAGGTCGTGGAACCGAACATCGTCGAGGCCAATAGCGTCCTGACAGCGGGACCAGTCCTGGCTGATGCGGCTCGGCTTGATGTGGAGAAAGGGGTCAGTCGGGGAACCAAACACGGGGGCGGAGTCAGGAAGTCCGACGCCGAGCGCGAGGGCGCGTGCGGCGGAGTCCGACTTCCACCGACGAAGATCCGTCATGGCGTCGGCATCGACGTCGACAATCCGAACGCTGCCCGTCTTCGTCTGCTTGCGGGTCAGTACCCCATCAGGACCCTCCGCGATTGCCGCGTGGATCCGGATGCACCTCGCCGAGAAGTCGACGTCCGTCCATCGAAGCCCGGCAAGCTCACCTCTCCGGGCACCCGACGCAAGCGCGAGCCTGGCCACAGCCTGGAGGCGGCGATGCGACTCGGGGATTCGGTCGAGAGCCGTCTCAATTGACTGGTACGACGGGAGGTCCATCAGGTTGCGCTTCACCTTCGGCAGGACGACGTCCTCGGCGGGCGATCGCAGGATCCAGCCGCTCCGCACCGAGTGGTGCAGGGCGGCAGCGAAGAGCGAGTGGCGACGCCGGATGGTGCCCGGAGCCTTTCCGCTGCTCCGCCACGCGACGTAGACGTCCGAGATGTCGCTACCCCGGAGGTCGGCAAGTGGCACCGATCCGAACGCCTCGATGACTGGGGCGGCGTGCCATGCGTGCGACTTCCGGGTGGACGGTGACCAGTCCGCGGACCTCGCGGCCTCGTACATCTCAATGGCCGAGCGGACCGTCAGATCGTCACTGACGCGATCGGCTGACTGGATGAGGACGTCGAGCGCGTTCAAGGCAGTCCTGCGCCCTTCTCGCGTGTTGTCTCCCGCCACACGTTCAGTGCGGCGTCGTCCATTGACCTGGACGCGGATCTCCCAACCTCCTCGGTGATAGCGGACGCTTCCGCGGTCTCGGGCCATGCCCACATTCCACCACCTACAGGGGACACTGGGGTACAGACGTGGGTACGGCCGTTCCAGCTCTGCTTGGCTGGCCGTCAGAAAGGGTCCCTGAGCAGCAACTATGCGGGTGGGCGCAGAGGGACTCGAACCCCCGACATCTGCCTTGTAAGGGCAGCGCTCTAGCCAACTGAGCTATGCGCCCCGGGTGGGGCCGCCGAGCCTATCGGTCGGGGTCGACCTGGCTCATGGGGGATCCGGGGATGGCGGGCGACTGCGGGGTGTGGGCCGAACGGGCGAGGGCGACGAGCGCGCCCGCGGTCTCGTGCTGGAGCTCGGGGAGGGAGTCACGCGGGAACCAGCGGGCTTCGACGATCTCCGGAGAGGTCGGGGCGATGGCCGACAGGTCGGCGCCCGGCGCCGGCGCGGCCCGGTAGACGATGTCGACCCGTTGCGGCGCAGCGTCGACCACCACGGCCGGCTCCCCCACCAGGTCGACCACCAGGTTGACCTCTTCGAGCGCTTCCCGGCGGGCGGCCCGCTCCGGCGATTCGCCCCGCTCGAGCAACCCGCCCGGCACCCCCCACCGCTCGCGGTAGACGTGGCGGACCAGCAGCAGCGCGCCGTCGGCCCGCTCGACGATGCACATCGCCCCGACGGTGTAGGAGGGGGCGACGGCGCGCACGACCCACCGTCGCCCCAGCGTGGGCAGACGTTGGTACAGGCGGAGCGCAGCCCGCCGGGCGGCCTCCGAGGCACCGGTCATCGCGGCAGCCTACGAGGGCCGGGGGGCCGGGGGGCTCGCGTTGCGAGCCGCGGCGAGCTCGCTCACCAGCGCGGCCGTCCCGCCGGCCACCAGGGTCCGCCGGGCGCCGTGATCGAGATCGAGGAGCGGGCGGCCGTGGAGGTCGACGCAGGTCGCCCCGGCCTCCTGGCAGACGAGCACCGCACCGAGGTAGTCCCACGGGGCCAGGCCGTCGTCGGTGCAATCGACGAAGCCGTCGAGCCGACCGTCGGCCACCGCGCACAGGTCGAGAGCCGCGGCGCCCAACGCCCGGAACTGGCCCCACCCGAGGTGCGACGACGGGAGGCCGTTCAACCCCACCAGCGAGTCGCGCAACCGGTCGACCGGCGACGAGCGGATGGTCCGTCCGTCGCGCCACGCGCCACCGCCCCGCACCGCCTCGAAGCGGGTGCCGGCGACGAGGTCGACCACGAGCGCGGCAACCGGACCATCGCCGTCGACCGCGCACAGGCTGGTGGCGAACCACGAGATCGGACGGGAGGCGTTGGTCGAGCCGTCGAGCGGATCGACGACGACGGTGACCGCCCGCTCCGAATGGTGGCGACCGGACTCCTCGCTGAGCACCCCGAGGCCCGCCGCGGTCAGGACCGAGACCGCGGCCTCGTCGGCCGCGAGGTCGCTCAGGTACTGGCCGGGCCGGGTGTGGGCCAAGCCCCAGTCGGGCGTGGCCCGCAGCGCGGTGGCGACGGCATCGGCCGCCTCGGCCAGCACGGCCCGCAGGGCCGCGTCGCCGGGAGGAGGGCTGACCGGACCTGACACGGCTCCCGACCGTAGCCGTCGTCGTTTCGGCCGCCGCGGCCGCGGCAGTGACCCCTCGGTCGGTCTCGCCCGTTCGCCGAAAGTCCATAGAGTGAGTGGGCAAGCCCTTCGCACGCTGACCCAAGGAGTGGCCTGGTGGCCGTCATCGACGTCCCCGGCTTCGTCGCCGAGCTCAAAGACCACGTGGTGGACCACGGCTTCCACGTCCACGACGAACGCCACTTCGTCGAGACCTACTCCCTGCGTCAGGCGTGGGAGGTCGACCTGCACCCCGAGGACGCGTGCGGCGGACCGCTCGACCTGCACCTCGCCCTCGAGGTCGACCCGCGCGTCCTGCTCTCGTTCGAGGACCTCGCCATCGAGCTGGCCGAAGGCGAGGACCCGCCCGACGTCCACTCCTTCCCCCTCCACTTCACGTGGTCGCTGCCACCCCTCCCCTCGTGCCCCGACCTGCTGGTGCTGGCCACCGACCTGGCCGGCGTGGGCGGTACCGACCTGCCGCTCGAGGTCTCGGCCATCGATTCGTTCGGTTCGGTCACCGACGCCCCGGAGCGCACCATCGGCATCGTCGGTCGGGTCGACGTGTCCCTGGCCCGGGTGTACATGGGCGAGGCCGAGCTGCTGTGCGCCGTGCTCGAACGATGCCTCAGCGTGAGCGAGTACCTGCTCGAGCGGGCGCCCATGTGGCTCGGCGCCTGAGGGTCCACTCGGCCGCCGCAACGTCGCGCACCGCCGAACCGCCGCACTTCAGCACCGAGGGCGCACGCTCGGTGGCGAGCACCGAGCATTGCGGTGACGGTTCGTGGCCAGCATCGCACTCCCCGCCACTGAATCCCGTGAAAGTGTCGATCCGGCCTGCGGCACAGAGCAGAATGGCCGGAGGCAGGCTCCGCCGGTGAGCCGAGGGGGTGGCGAGACACCGAGATGGCAACGGCGATGACGGGCCGAAGGGGCGAGCGGCGGCCGAGACCGTCGTTGCGCGCGGGCCTCCGGCTGTTCCTCCTGGTGGCCGTCATCACCGGACTCCTCTCCGGGGTGGGTGCGGTCCTGGTGGTGCGCAACGAGCGCCAACAGCGGCGCAGCACGATCGAGAGCACCATCGGCTTCGCCGAGGCGGCCGCCCGCTCCGCCGACCAGGTCATCAAGGACGACCTCGCCCTGCTGAACCTCATCGCCACCTCACCCGAGCTGGCCAGCGTCGACCCGAGCGCGGTGCAGGCCGTGCTCGACGCGATCGACGTGAAGAACGCCGGGTTCACCGGCGGTGTGTCGTGGGTCGGCGCCGACGGCATGCTCGAGGCCGCCACCGGGCGCAAGGCCCACGCCCCGCCCGAGAACATGTCGGACAAGCCCTACGTGCAAGCGGTGCTCGACCGTGGCGTCTCGACGTTCGTCAGCGAGGGCTTCTCCCAAACCGGCGTCCCCGGGGTGTCGGTCATGCTCGCCGTTCCGGCGATCGACGGGAGCAAGAGGACCGTCGGTGTGGTCATGGGGTCGCTCTCGCTCGACCGGGTCGCCCGGCACCTCACCGGCTTCAACTTCGGCGGCACCGACCTCCTCGTGCTCGACCAGGCCGACCAGCTCCTGATCTCCGGGACCTCGGGCTCGAAGTTGAGCGACACGACCACCAACGCGACGACCCAGGCGCTGCGCCGGGCGGCGCCGGCGGCGCGAGTCGGCGTCACCGATCCGCTCGGTCGCCGCAACCGGCTGGTGGCCGGAGCGATCAGCCCGACCGGCAACTGGCTCGTCCTGGTCAGCCGGTCGAGCACGAGCGCGTTCGGGCCGGACCGGCACAACATGCAACAGGAACTGCTCGGCCTGGCCATGGCCGGCGTGATCGCCCTGGCCATCGCCTGGATGGGGGCGCGCCGGCTCGAGGAGCTCCAGGCCGTCGCCGCCGGTGCGGCCGCCGCCGAGCGGAACGATCGCGAACGGGCGGTCGGCCTGCGACTGGCCATGGCGGAGATCGCCACCGCTGAGACGCGCGACGACGTGGCCAACACCGCCGCGCTCAAGGGCCGCACGGCGCTCGGAGCGCGGGCGTCGGCCGTTGCGCTCCGCCTGGACGACGCACGGGACGCGATGCGGCTGGTGGCCCACCAGGGCTACACCGACAACGTGAGCCAGGACTGGGGCCGCTTCCCCATGGAGCCCTCGACGCCGACCGGCCAGGCCCTCGAAACCGGGACAGCTCAGTTCTTCGGGTGCCCCGAGCTGACCGCCGCCTTCCCCGGCGTGGCCGACCGGCTGGTCATGGGGCCGAAGGCCTCGCTGGCCGCCGTCCCGCTGCGGGTCGAGGGTCGTCCCTTCGGCGTCCTGACCCTGATCTTCGACGACGACTCCGCGCTGGCCCCGGGCCGCCAGCTCGAGATCATCTCGTTCGCCACGGAGGTGGCCATCGCGCTGGCATGGGTCGGGGCGCGCCAGGTGGAGCACGAGTTCGCGCTCACGCTGCAACGGGGCCTGCTCCCCGCCTCGCTCCCCAGCGGGCCCGACGTCTCGGTGGAGGCCGACTACCTCCCGGCCAACGGCGTCTTCGAAGTGGGCGGCGACTGGTACGACGCCCTCGAGCGCCCCGACGGAGCCCTGACCCTGGTCGTCGGCGACGTGGTCGGCCACGGCGTGTCGGCCATCGCCGCGATGGGCCAGCTCAGCAGCGTCAGCCGCGCGGTGGCCGACGAAGCGTCGCCGGCCCGGCTCCTCGACTACCTCGACCGGTTGGCCCGCCGGGTCCCCTCCGCCGTCGGCACGACCGCCGTGTGCGTGTTGGTCGACCCCGATCGCCGCTCGGCGCAGTACTCGATCGCCGGCCATCCTCGCCCGCTGCTCATCGAGGGCGGTCAGGTGCGCGAGCTCGACGAGGCGGTTTCGGTGCCGCTGGCCTACGACGACGACGTGGTGCGCCAGGAGGCGACGGTCGAGCTGCACCCGCCGTCGACCCTCGTGCTGTTCACCGACGGCCTGATCGAGCGGCGAGACATCACCTACACCGAGCGGGTCGACCTGCTCCGGCAGATCGCCGGCACCACCCCGGCGGCCGGGCTGCGCCAGGCGATCATCGACGCCATGGTGACCAACGACCAGTCCCCCGACGACACGGTCGTGATGGTGGTCCACCTGCCCGTCCGCAGCTGAGGCATCGGGGGACCGATGAACCAGGTCAGGTCGAGGGCGACATCTCGAACCACACGGCCTTGCCGTCGGTCTCGGCCATCACGCCCCAGGTCGAGCTGACCCGCTCGACGATCTCGAGGCCCCGACCACTCACGTCGGTCGGCAGCGCGTGCTTGCGGACGACGCTGCCGGGCCCTGCGTCCTTGACCAGCACCCACAAGGCCGCCCCGCGACGGTAGAGGGTCACCCGGACCTCGGCGCCGGCGTGCCGGAGCGAGTTGGTGACGAGCTCGCTGACGCACAGCACCGCCTCCTCGACCGACCCGTCCCACTCGACCTCGGCCGCGGCCGCTTCCATCCAGTGCCGAGCGGCGGCCGCCGACTCGGGCTCGCTGGGAAATGCCTTGGTTCGCACTGCGCCCATAACGGGGTCTCCTGTCGAGCGTCGGCGCCCGTCTGGAGGTGCCTTTCCCAGCGACACACCTCGAAACGGATACAGCACTATCGGTGATGTTTTCATCACTGTAAGCGAAAGTGGGCGGCGGCGCTCAGAAAGGCCTCCCGACCGACCGGCGGCGGCCTACCCTGCCGGTTCGCTCCACCCCGCCCTCGGAGGATCGATGGCTGCCGAGATCCAGCCCGCTCCCGCACTCGTCGTCCTGCACTCCCTGCGGGTGGTGGGGTTCATCGACCTCGTGCCGCTCGTGGCCCGCACCGGGCTCCCGCCGGACGACGTCACCCCGGTGCTCAACGACCTCGTGGAGCGGGCGTTGGCCCGGCGCCGCGACGGCCGAGTGGCGGGGTGGGCCCTGACCGGCGCCGGCCAGGAGGAGCACGGGCGGCGACTCGCGGAAGCGTCGGCCGCGTTGCCCCGGTCGGCGGTCGAGACCGGCTATGAGCGGTTCGTCGATTGCAACGACGAGCTGAAGCAGCTGTGCACCGACTGGCAGCTCGGCGGCGATCGGGGCACCACCGCTCCCGCGCTGGCCGCGTTCGCGGGACGGGCCGAGCCCGTGGCCGACACCCTGGGCCGGCTGGTCCCGTGGATGGCCAGGTACGGCGAGCGGCTCCAGTCGGCCGCCCGGCGGTTCGCGGCCGGCGACGACCACGCACTGACCCGTCCGCTGTCGGGCAGCTACCACGACGTGTGGATGGAGCTCCACCAGGACCTGCTGCTCACCCTCGGCCGGGAGCGGTCGGCCGCCGACGGCCACTGACCCCCGGCCGGGTCACTCGCCGGTCGGACCGCCGAACGAGGGTGGCCGCTTCTCGGTGTGGCTGGCCAGGCCCTCGCGGGCGTCCGGGCCGCCGAACCCGTAGAACTCGTAGGCCAGCGACGCGTCGAGGATGGCCGACTGGGCCCGGTACCAGTTGTTCAGCGCCTGCTTCGTCAGCCGGATGGCCGACTGCGCGCCGGCCGCCAGCTGCGTCGCCACGGCGAGCGCCCGGTCCTGCACCTGGTCGTCGTCCACGCACAGCGAGACGAGACCGATCCGTTCGGCCTCCTCCCCGGTGAGCGTGTCGCAGGTGAGCAGGTAGTACTTGGCCTTGGCCATGCCGCACATCAGCGGCCAGCAGATCGCGGCATGGTCGCCGGCCACCACGCCGAGCCGGGTGTGGCCGTCGATGATGCGCGCCGTGCGGCCCACCACCGAGACGTCGGCCAGGATCCCCGCGACCAGCCCAGCGCCGACCGCCGGGCCGTGGATGGCCGACACGATCGGCTTCGAGCAGTTGATGACGTTGAACACGAGGTCGCGCGCTTCCCGCATGATGCGGGTCCGGACCGCGAAGTCCCGCATGAGGTCGTCGAGGAGCTCGAAGCTCCCGCCGGCCGAGAACGCCTTGCCGGCGCCCCGCAGGAGGGCCACGTTGGTCGAGCCGTCACGGTCGACGGCCAGCCACACGTCGGCGAGCTGGCGGTGCACCTCGTGGCCCACCGCGTTCAGGCCGGGGCCGTCGAGGGTGATGCGCAGCACCCCGTCGGCCGGCCGATCGAAGGTCAGGTCGGGGAAGGCGGCATAGGGGTCGGTCACGGCTGCGACCCTAGGTCCGTCCCACCCGTCGGGGCGGGTGGGCCCGATGACCGACCGGCCCCCTCATCCGCGCCGGGGTCCCGCCCCGAAGACCAGGGGCCGGTACGCACGTCGCGTCGCCGTCGCCCAAGCCTCAGGAGGCGCAGTCGTGGATCTCGGTCCCCCAGAGCTCATCATCATCCTCGTCATCGTGCTCGTGCTGTTCGGCGGCCGGAAGCTGCCGGGCCTCGCCCGCTCCCTCGGCCAGGCCAAGCGCGAGTTCGAGAACCCCGACACCGCAGCCGCACCCGCCGTGGCTGCCCCGGTCGCCACCCCCGCCCCGGCCCCCGCCGTCGTGGCGGACCCGGCCACCGCTCCGGCCCCGGTCGTCGTGCCCGCCGCGCACCAGCAGGACTAGGCCTCCCCATGTCCAACCTCGGTGGTGGCGAGATGCTCGCCATCTTCCTCCTCGCGTTGATCGTGCTCGGACCCGAGCGCCTCCCGGTCGTGGCCCGCAAGCTCGGAGGCTTCGTGCGCAAGGCCCGCGCCATGTCTGCCGGGATCGAGCAGGAGGTCCGCAAAGCGATCGACCTCGACCCGCCTCAGACCCCGAAGTCCCCGGCCAGTCCCCGCATCCGGGCCGTCCCGGCCCTCGACGCCGTCGACGGCCTGACCGACGACGAGGCCAGTGTGATCGACGCATCGCCGAGTCAGCCCGAGCGCGCCGCAAGCTGACCGCTCTGGAACTTCACAGAGGCGTGGTGGGCCCGGCGGGGATCGAACCCGCGACCGAGGGATTATGAGTCCCCTGCTCTGACCAACTGAGCTACAGGCCCCGATTGCGCCCGATCGGGCCGGGCGCGTGTCGCGGTCCCTCTCGCCGATCGGCCCTCCGGGTCGCCCGGCAACCGTAGCGCCCCCGTCGTAGGGTGCTGGATCCGAACGAACGGGGGCGCACATGTGGGCACAATTGATCAAGACACAGCTGAAGCCGGGCCGGGAGGGCGACGACCTGTCCGCTCTCACGAATGCACTCGACGCCGCTGAACAACCCGGGTCGGGCCTCCTGCGGTCCACCCTGATGCGGGACCAGAACGATCCCAGCCGCGTGTACTTCATGGTCGTCTTCGAGAGCGAGGAGCGGGCGCGCCAGCGGGAGCACGACGAGCGGCGCTCCGAGGCGCTGGAGGGCGTGCGAGCGATGATGGCCGACCTCTTCGTGGGCCCGCCCGACTTCGTCGACCTGGTGGTCGAAGCCGAGCACTCGTACTGAGCCCCCCGAGCCCCGGCACGGGAACAAGTGCCGGTCAGGCTCGAATTTCACGCGGGTGGCTCCGGGGGTGGGGCTCGAACCCACGACCTACGGATTAACAATCCGTCGCTACTGCCAGCTGAGCTACCCCGGAATGACGCTTGGGCAAGTTAGCAGAGCGTCGGTCAGCCCCAGAACAGTTCGGAGCGTCCGCGAGTGCGAGTACACGACTGACGCGCACCCCATCGGATGCTTCGATCGCCTGATCGACGGGTCGGCGACGGCCCGGTACGGCTTGCTGAACTGGGCGGATGGGACCCCGGTCAGCTGCGACCAGAACTCGATCGCCGCCTCGAGGTCGAGCCCCTCGTGGAGGTAGAGCCGCATGCGGAGGCGCGATTCATCGATGGCGAAGAACCGACGCAACCACGTCGCAAAGAAGAGGATCATGCGTGGGTCACTGTTGGCGAAGCACACCGCTCCGTCGCGCTTCGATCCCTCGCCTGCGTAGAGCGCCGTGCCGGCCACCAGGAACTCCTGCTCGGTGAGCGCGGCGATTCGGGCTCTGCCCTCCGCCCGCAAGCGGGCGATCTCCTCATCCTTGCGGACCTTCTGGGCGTGAGGCCGAGCGTGCCGCGCGCCGTAGTTGCGGTTGGCGCTTGCTCGGGCCGCCCAGGCGTCGGGGTCGGGCTCGACGTCGCGGCACCAGAGGGACACGGAGCTCTTGCTGACGCCGACCTCGGCGGCGATCTCGTTGTAGGTCCAGCCCGCGGCGCGCAGGTCGCGGGCCCGGTTCTGCTCGGCGATCTTGCCGCGGTATCCCATCCACCCATGATGGCGACGGGGTGTGACAGGAACGGCGGGGTGGATCAGTCGGTGTCGAGGTACTCGCGGAGCTTCTGGCTGCGGTGGGGGTGGCGCAACTTGGCGAGGGTCTTGGACTCGATCTGGCGGATGCGCTCGCGGGTCACGCCGAACTCCTTGCCCACCTCCTCGAGGGTGCGGGCTTGGCCGTCCTCGAGGCCGAAGCGCAGGCGGACGACCTGCTGCTCGCGCTCGTTGAGCTCGCCGAGCGCCTCGCGGATGGCGGCGTTGAGCATCTGCTTGGCCGCCTTCTCGTCGGGGGCCTCGGCC
>Ga0209023_10005325_pt1 | contig 14123 bp, 20 predicted proteins | sample LakOneMetagenome_FD_187468 | JGI IMG/M metagenome (GOLD analysis project Ga0209023, IMG submission 187468) | Freshwater and sediment microbial communities from Lake Erie, Canada (SPAdes) (version 2) | ecosystem: Environmental > Aquatic > Freshwater > Lentic | place: Lake Erie, Canada...
ATGATGAGCGTAGAGTAAACGAAATAAAGGAAATGCTTTACGCTGTATGATAACAGATTTACCAGAGTTTGAACCGTTAGAACCTATTGATTTGAACTTAGAACCTTTGAGTTTAGATTTTGAAGCTGTAATGTTTGAGCTTGAACCACTACCACAAATGGATTTACCAGAGTTTGAACCATTTGAGTTTGAGCCGTATGAGATGGAACTACCTAAACTTGATTTTCAGATTGAGCCACTAGACTTATCTAGCTAGGGAAGCCGTCCACTTCATCACTCAGTCTGCCTTTATACTTTCTACCAACATTGATACCTGTTTTCACATATACATTAGTCGTTGCTTCAGCGATTTGAATATCAAGAAATGACAAAAAATCCTCGTAAAGACGGCGTGTATCAATGTGAACTTGGTCGTGCATAAAGAAATGTCCAGTACTGACACCGCCAGCTGAAGCAGTTACCGACCAGTTTATCGTCCTACGACCCCTACTTATATGCACTAAGTGGTCAGAATGAGCTAATGAGTTACGATACATCTGCCACACAATATCTGGGTAAGGTATATTTAGTTGTTTCAAAAGTCTTGGTACACGGACATCATCGCCTTTACCCTTGCGGTATATTGTCTTGGCAGTGGCTTCAATTACAGGAAAAATCAAACGAGCAGAACCCCAGAAACCAATCATATTTCCCTTACTACCCTCAACATCAATTGTTGAAAAGTATGTGCCAACATCATTTATCAGCCGTTCTTTTACTCCTTCAAGATACTGCGACTTGGACATTTTTGTATATGTGTCCTTGATGTGTTTGCTTCGGTTCACTTTCTATTTAGCCTTGCTTTTGCAATTCTCAGACCCACATTTACAAACAAAGTTTTCAGTTTCAAGGTCAATGTAGTCTGAAGTTATTTCTTCGCCTGGCTCAATATCACTTGACGCTACATCGCTCTTGCCTACAACGTGTGTATTTGGCTCGCAAGAATGGTTCATATACCGTTCTGGTGCTTGCATATACAGCATCTTGTCACCGTCAGGATAGAGGTAGTGATGCTCGGATGCTGGTAGAGCATCAGCTTGCTCACGAGTTAAAACCTTCGGATGCCAGGAAACGACCACTTCATCTGCCTTAATCAGGGTCGTAGCAAATAACCCTTTTCCTGAAATGCTGGAATTGCGTACTTCAAACTTTTGATTTTTGTCAGCCACTAATTAACTTTCCTTTCTCAATGACAATAGGTTCGCTTCCGATTGTCTGTACATTCTCGCCATCAATAACTACGGCACTGTCGTCACGCAGTCCGTAAACTTTGCCTTCAAAACTACCGACAGCTTCCAGTAGACTTTCTTTGCGGTTTGGGAAATGAGGCGAGTCAAGGTGTGGCATTACCGACAGGTCAACAAGACCAACATACTGGTCTATATTCCATTTGCTATCTTCGCCGTAAATCAACTTGTAAGCTGCGGCATTGATGCGTTTTCCAACAACCATTGAGCCAGCACTGCTACCAACGTAAACCTTGGTTTCTAATAGTTTAGGCAGTAGCATATCAAAGCCTGTCTTTTGGTACACACTCATAAGGTAATCTGTATCGCCACCGACCACGAAAATCACATCTTTATCAGATAACCGTTCTTCAACTTTTTCTATTGAGAGTGCCAATAGGTCAACAATGTCTATTTCGCCACTAAAGTTACTAGCTACTGAGTTTAGGTTGTCTAATACCCATCGTTTATCGCCTTCTTCAACCGCATAGGCTTCATTGATGATGCCGATTGATATTTGGTCTTGTGGTTTGCCGACTAGTTTTACGCACGCTTCAACAGTGTTTGGTGTGTGGAAACCCTCGGAACATAAAACTAACTTCATTTTTGCTCCTTTGCATATGGGCTTTCGCTTTCTTCTACAAAGCGTACGTGCCGCTCATTTTCTTCCTTCCAAGCTGGCGATACAGTTAATACCATCTCCATTGTTCCAAAGTAGTGTATGCGTGTGTTTGGCGGTATGACCACTAAATCAGTTGCCTCAACCTCAATTTGCTCTTCGTCCAGAAAAAAAGTGCCTTTGCCTCGGATAATGTAGTAGGTAAATGCACTTTTAGTGTCGTAAAACTCTTGGAAATGACCTTTCTTTACAGATACGTGGCATACGTTTGCTGAAGCTTCGTCTTGACCGTAAATAGTTAGGTCAATGCCGTGCTTATTAAACTTGTCAGCTTCTTTGGCGGTGTATTTGTATTTCTTACTCATTGAACTTCCTTCTTCGTAATGTCCAAGATGGTTGTATTCGGCAAGCTAACAAAAATGTTTCCTGGCACAAGTATTTTTGACCCTCTTATGCCGCTGCCAATGATTACGTGCTTTTTTTGCGTGATAGCTTTATCAACAATAAGTTGCCAATCATCGGGCAAGCCAATCGGTGTAATACCACCGTATTCCATCTTTGTTAACGATGTAGCTATGTCCATTGGTGCGAAGGATACTTTCCGTGCGTCTAGTTGTCGTCGCACGACACCATTTATGTCTGCTCGGTTCGTTGCTAAAATCAGGCAAGCTGCATACCACGTCTTATCCGCTCGTTTTGCTTCAACAACAACACAGTTCGCAGACACATCTAAACCAATATCGTAGGCTTCACAGAAGGCTGTCGTGTCAGCTAAACTAGCATCAATTTCAGATACCAAAGTATCATTAAGGTTGTACTTTTCTACTGCCTCATTGGTTACTTGTGCGACAAGCTCAGGATGCTTTGTCGCATCGTTAAAATCTAATTTGCCGAACTTCATCCCTGAATAGCCTTCTTTGCATCTGCAATAAACGCTTCAACCATTTCTCTTGGCGTTGACCACGAACACACCAGACGTACTTTTATTTGGTTTTCATCAACTTTGTTCCAGGGGTAAAAGCCGTATTCTTTACTTAATTTTTCATTGATTTGGTTATCAAATATTGGGAAAACTTGGTTTGCATCAGCCGCTAGGTCAAACTGAACCCCCAGTCCTTTCAGCCCAGTGTAAAGCATTTCTGCCATCTCGTTGGCGTGCTGTGCTGCTGTAAGCCATAGCTTGTCATCGTCAAAGAAACGAGCAAACTGTTGCCCTAAAAAGCGACCCTTGCTCATCATACCGCCACGTTGTTTTACGTAGCTACGAAAATCTGGTTTGAATTTATTGTTCTGTACCACCATCGCTTCGCCGTACATACCACCGTTTTTTGTGCCGCCAATATAAAACATATCAAGACCAAGCTGACCAACATCTTCCATTGTCATATTTGCTGCCTTGCTCGCCACTGCCATTGCTAAACGAGCACCATCAAGATAAGTGTAAAGACCCTTTGATTTGGCGTGTGCTATAACTTTTGTAAGCTCATCTTTTGTGTACACAGTACCTAGCTCAGTTACTTGGGTTAGGTATACAACTCTTGGCGTTACCGTATGCTCATCCTCGTAACGCAGTAGAGCCTCGTCTATAAGTTCAGGTGTTAATTTACCGTCAGTCGTATCTACCCAAATGATTTTGTGACCGTGTGCTTCTAAAGCACCTGTTTCGTGTGTGTTGATATGTCCACTAGCTGGAGCTATAACACCTTCAATGGCTTTAAGCATAGACTTAAGACCAACAACATTACACACAGTGCCAGTTGGCATAAAGTGCACATCTGCATCAGGTACGCCAAACGATTGCTTAATTCTCTCGGCAGCTAGTTTGCTGTATTCGTCACGACCATAGGTGAGCTGTTGTTCGGCATTATGTTCGGTTATATACTCAAGTATCTTAGGTTGTACACCCTCTGAATAGTCATCGTAAAAACTATATTTCATTATTGCTCCAAAAACTTTATTACATCTTCTTTTTTATATCGCCGCAGTTTACGCTCGCCAATTCGTATTGGTTTTAGGGTTCCGTTTTTATCCCAGTTTCGTAGGGTATTAGGGTGTACCTTCAGCAGTTTGCTGACTTCACTCAGGGTTAGGTACTCAGACAGTTCTTCGTTACTCATATAACAATATTGTATAATACTTCACAAGAACGTGGAAGCTGAAGGAAGTAATGAACGATAAATTGAAACCAGAACTGATGAAGCTATTAGGCATAACCGATGAAAAGGTTGCTGACAAGGTTTTATATTACGCAAAGTTAGTCAATGACGGCGCTACTACAATGCTAGTAAACTCTGGACAAAAACAAGAAGCAAAGAAGTTACTGGACGATTTGAAGGCTAATGATTTTGCCGTTGCTAAAGCATTGAACGAACGAACAGTCAGCATAATTGATATGGTTGCCAGTGCATATCAGAGTAGTAGCTTTGAGGCTATGAGTATAGATGTACAGAAGCTAAATAAATGTTACGTGCTAATCGTAAATGAACTAAAGAAAATATATGCACGTAATGAACAGCTTGCTGATATATCATTTAGTCCTGCGTGGAAACACTTTGAAATTATTGAAGGCGATGAATGGGAAATAAACCAATACATATACCAAAATCAAAACGACGCAGGTCAGCAACATAACGCACAGGTAAATAAACTTTGTATTATTTCTGGTGTTGAAACTCCGAAGTACACTCCCTCACTCAAACAGATTATTGAAGATACAGATGAGGTTATTAGTGCCTATCGTACTGAATTGAAAGAGCTGAAGCGTAAAAACGCCACTAACGAAAGAAACTGGCATATACCAGATTACAAGCTAACGTACAGTTTAGACGGCACTATCTTGGTAAACGGCGTGTTGAAGCTAAAGAAAGTACACGCAGGGTCAGCACCTGACAAGCTTATGGAACAAGCTACCAAGCAACCGAACGCTGTATTCAAGCCAGAGTTAGGTCAGACTGCTCGTAACCTAAGCACCACGCTTAGTAGTATGGGCTTTTCAGGTACGCTCAGAGCTTTATTCTTCCCTAGTGTCAGTAAAGATAAAGGTATTTTGTTTCGCCCATCAATATCACGTGCCACAGCAGATAGCGAAAGGCTAGACACAACAGACCTAGACCTTCAACTGAAAGAACTAGGTGCTAACACTAAGCTCAACCCAATGGACATACCTTTCTGAACCGAAAAGCACTGCTTTGAACCGAAACTGAACCGAAAAGCACTGACTTAGAACCGACCACGCACTGAAAGTTTACACAAAAATAACAGATTGAACGGTTTTATTACGACATAAAACCAAAACGGCGAATTACTGTCGCTGACTATGACAAATATGTAACTAAGACAAAGGCTGAAATGGACACATTAGACCGAAAGCTAGTAGATTTCACTAACAACGATAAAAGCTTTGTAATGACCAGTGAGTATCTGTTACGACTGGCTTCAAGGGCAAAAGAAATCTTTGACAATTCGCAACCAGCTAAAAAGAACAAGATTTTGCAGATGTTACTTGCGAACTGCACTTTAGACCAAAAAAGGCTTCAACTCAATCTGTTGAAGCCCTTCTCTGGGTTAGTGTCTAACACTAAAAGTACAAATTGGCTCCCGGGGTCGGATTCGAACCGACAACCTCGAAGTTAACAGCTTCTTGCTCCACCATTGAGCTACCCGGGATTAGTATAACTCGCTTATTCTAGCGATTTCCTCTGTAAAAGTAAATATTAGACTTGTTTTTGAGCTTCTTGGAGGTGGGCTGCAAACAGGGCGGACTTGACCTGAAAGTCAAACTGATCCTGCTTGAGGGTTGGGTCGGCGTTGCGCATACCAGTTACGGTGTTGGCAAATTGAGCGAAAGCGGCTGCTTCTTGCGGGCTGCCAAAGTGATAGCTAAAGTTCCCTTTGCTTACTTCTTGGGGGCCATTTGGAGCAGTTGTAGTGGGCGTGGTCGTTGGAGTTGTTGCTTCGGTAGTGGTTGGGGTGTTCGTTGTCGACACTTCGGCAATTGCTGTTGTAGTAGTGGTCGATGGTGTGACTTGTTCGCCCTCGTTCGGGCTGTTGGTACGGAGTGTAAGACCACCTCCGGCCAGTAAGGCTATCGCCAGCACGGTACCGGCAGCTTTTTGAACGCGTTTCTGGTGCTTGTAGTATAGCCCCTCCAACCTAAAGGCGGTTTCGCCGACTTTATGCAGAAAGCGGCCAACTCGGCTAACCTTTTCATGCATAACCAGCTGTTGCGGGTAGAGATTTGGTCGTTGCTCCAGATTGCCACGTCTTAGGTGGGGGCGTTGGTTCGGTTCATCTTGCCGATTCTGATGTCGGCGTGCTGTTCGACTCTGCTGGTGGGTACGCGTTGATTGCTCGGCAGCAGTGGCACCCCAGACAAGGCCCTTGATTCCTTCTTCGAAGTCATTGATCGTCGTCATATTACGCTCGGCTTTAGGCCGATCCAGTTTTAGGTCGCTGGTGGCAGCTGGCTGTGGCTCTGGTTTGGGATGTACAACAGCAGTATCTTCGGTGATATCAATGATGACATCAGTCGCCACGGGTTCTGGTGCGGCTTCATTGCGCAACAGAGCATTCACTGGGCCGCGCGCTCGTTCTGAAAAACGCTGCTCTTGATCAGAGCCCATCATGGCCCCAACAGGATAGGCATGCTCTAAGGCATCTATCTCATCAAGGTTCGCGAAGGTATCACCTTCTTCTGCAAAGTTATAAACACCGGACATAATTTAACAATAGCATAAAGTAGCCATAAGCGCAAGATATAACTTATACATCACCCCTGATACTACGTTCTTCATCGCGCTTCTTAAGTGCCTGGCGCTTGTCGTAGTTCTTTTTACCCTTACCGATGGCAATGCGTAGCTTGATGTAACGGCCCCGGGTTAGCACCTCTGTCGGTACGATGGTGCGGCCTTGATCTTTGGCGGCCATTAGAGCGCTGATTTCACGCTTTTTGGCCAAGAGTTTACGGCTGCGGGTTTGTTCGTCTTCCTCCAGGCTCACCCCTGGTACGCTGGTGATGGTGGCGTTAACCAGCCACAGTTCACCGTCTTTGACGTTGACGAACGAACCGCGCAGGTGGCCGTGCCCCATTCGTAAAGCCTTGGTCTCGCGGCCGTTCAGAACCATGCCCACCACAAAATCGTCGCCTAGCTCGTAGTCGAACTTGGCGCGGCGATTCTGAATTTTACCGACGGAAGGCTTTTTCTTCTTCATAAGCAGTATTGTACCTGATTTACCCCTGTAGACAAAATCAGAATATTGTGATTAAATATGCGAAACTAGTTTAGGAGATTAAGAGAATGCCAGTTGTACCAGAATTATGGCTCCCTCCCGGTTACGAAGCACGGTTAAGTGATCATGAACGCGATGTGCACGAGGCTGCCGCTCAGATGAGTTTAGCTGACTGTATGGAAGAAAATATTGAACGCTCTGTTACTGATTTGGCAAACGGTAAGCAGATGGGAATGGTCGATTTACGACATGATGAAGAAGCAGACACAAGTGAAGCACTCGTCATGCCGCTGCCATACGCCAACGGATTTGGTCCAGCTATGCGTATCCGCGCTCGGTATATTCAAGCGGCGATGGATATCCCACGACGAATGCTGGTTTTCCCAAACAACACCCTAACCGAAACTTGGTATGATTTAGATCCTGCACAAGAGGCATCGATAGATCTGGCCGATGGCATTCTCGAAACGCTTGCCAAGAATGGAATCAAAAAAGCTCATATTATTGGATTTTCTCAAGCTGCCATGGTCGGCGCCAAGATGCTCTATCGATCAAGTGGCGACATCGACTTTACTGGTTCTATTTTAGGTGATGCACCTAATGTCGACTGGCGTACCGAAAAGGAATTACAGAAAGACTTTACCCGTGGGGGCATCGCTCCGTTAAATAAGGCAATTAACGATTCTGGTCTCCCTGCCCTTTCTGAAGCACAGCATTCACGAGGTGGTTTTGATGGTGTTCGGCAGTTGCTTGGCTTTGCTAAATTCGTGGCAGGCGGTAAGTTACGCCAAGCAAACCGTGCACTGCACAGCAGTATGGCTGATAATGATTTTGTGACTGATTTAGAGTTTGCACAGCTTGCTGGAATGGACCTCTCGAGCTTACAGCTATTCCGCTTTGCTGAGAGCTTAATAGCCACCGATGAGCTTGATCATCAGTATGTGCTTGCTAAAATGGCGGGGCGTCTAAGTGCAAAATTTGAAGTTGTCCCAGGCTATGGTCACGAGGGATTTGATAACGTACCGTTAGCCGCCCACAAGAGCCGCAAAGCTATCGAAGGCTAACAGATAGCCCCATGGGTTTTCTAGCATTGGCCTGTGGCCCCTATGGTTTTTGGGCTATTCCTGAGAGCTTTTTTAATAATTCATCTTAAATGATTTAAGAATATTACCCCTGTTAGAATCATTAACTTATTTAATCTGAACTATTAAATTCTGGTTAAATCGGGTCTTAAAAATCATAGGAGGAAAAAAGGAACTACACAAAAACCTCAGAGCTATTTGTAGACATTATTGTTTTGGGAGTCGCGAATTTCGTCCTTAACAACCTTCCAGAGGCTGTCGTCGTGGACAACGGTCTTGCGCCAGTACCACCATTCGGCACCCCAGAGGTCGATTGTTTTCATGCCGGTGGCTTTGCCGTATTCGATGCGGTCGTGGAGGCGCTTGGCGTCGAGGGATTTGTTTTGCTCGGCGACATCTGCCGGGTTGTTCATTTCATAGCCGGGCGGCAGCCATGACTCAGCCTGGAGTTCGTGAATCATCATATCTTTCCCGGTCAGTATTTGGCCGGCTCCCGCCAGAAAGCCATAAAACCAGGCTGGGAACGGATATTCAAAGTAACGATGGGTGATGGTTTTGTCCCAGACTCGCTTGTAGACCGAAATACCAAATTCATCAGGGGTGGGCTTGCCCACCGGCAGGCCGAGCGCGTTGTTGCTGCGGGCAATAATAACCTTATGAGTCGGATCTTGTTGCTTCACGAAGTTAAACTCATCGATCAGGCGTTGGCGGTCAAAATTGGTGCATTCGCCAAAGGCCTTTAAGAAAAATTCATTCTCCAGCTGGTAGCTTTGCAGGGCAGGACTATTTTTGTAACGGTCAATCACCTTGCCCATGTAGGTTTTGAGGTTAGCCGACCACTGTTCGGTCGATTGTTGAGCGGCCCAATCGGGGATGTGACACTCCGGCCAGCGAGGTTGGCGTAAGCCTAGTGACAGCGAAATCTTAGTGTTGGTATCTTCGGCCATCTTGAATTGCCAGTCTAGCTGACTAAAATCGTACTGTCCCGGCGTGGGTTCTATCTTCTCCCAGTAACTAACTAAGCGGAAGTGGCGGACACCCAGATCGTCAACCATGGCGCGCATTGTCTCCTGGGGGTTGAGGCCATAGTATTCGGCATACGACGGGATGAAGGTGACGCCCAGCTGAGTTTGTTCGTCGCTGTGGACGGCAATGTACCAGCGAGCGATGGCGTACATGCTGCCTACCCACAGTAAGACCAGCGCCATAATCACCAGGCAGATTTTTTGCCAGAGTTTGCGCTCGCGGAACCAGAAGCGTGGCTTCTCGAACCGGAGTTTTTCGAGATGATGAATCAGCCGCGTTCGCTGGCGGGCTTCGTTAGCGCCCCAATGGCGCTTATAGTACGGTTTGGCTGGTTTCTTCTTTGGTCGTGGCATTTGTTACTATGAAGTAAGTTTCTATGACAAATAAAATATTAAAAGCATTAACAGTATCTATAGTTATACCAGCTTACAACGAAGAAGGCTATCTTGAAGCCTGCTTGAAAGCGGTCGCCGCCCAGACCGTAAAACCGCTGGAAGTGATTGTGGTTGATAATAACTCAACCGATAAAACTGTGGCGATTGCCAAGCGGTTTTCGTTTGTAAGACTGGTAAAAGAAAAACGGCAAGGCGTCACCTACGCCCGAGACCGTGGTTTTGATCTGGCCACGGGCGATATTATTGGTCGAATTGATGCCGACACCGTTTTGCCGCCCGACTGGGTAGCAACAGCTATGCAGCTAATGACCGATCGTCCGCATCTGGCCGCCGTGTCTGGCCCGACCGGATTTTATGATTTGCCTCATCCTGGAATGAGCCTTTGGCTCACCAAGCTGATTCGTACCAGTCTTTTTTATGGCGGCAAAAAAGATAGCCGCTACTTATTTGGATCAAATATGCTGATTCGGCAGTCGGCCTGGCGAGCAGTAGCCAAACTGGTCTGTCACGAGTCTGGCCTGCACGAGGATAATGACTTGGCGATTCACCTTGATAAAGCCGGTTTGGAAGTAGGTTACTCTAATCGGCTCACCACCAACATTTCAGTGCGCCGAACCGATGTGCCGCCTCGCGACACGCTGCCCTATGCCTTTAGCGAGTATCGCACCTATCGACACCATGGCATTTTGAGCTTTCGAGCTATTATCGCTGGACTGGTCTTGCTCGCCATCTACCCTGGCCTAAAGCTGGCTCACCGTGCCTATGACGACAAAACTGGTCATTATAGCTGGGCCAAGTTTCAGCAGCGCCCACCAGCCCGCCCCCATCCTCAACCCTAGTTAGCGTTGTTGGAGGTGTAGCCACCATTCTTGTTGGCAGTTGGTTGGCAGCTACCCCAGAGTCCGAGGTTGTTGGCCTGGGCCTCTTTCTGGAATTGTTTGAATTCCTCTAGCTTGGTAAACGGAAAACTGACATAGGCAAAACCATAACCCTGTTTGATAATCTCTGCATTGATAAGCCGTCCGTCGGGTGTATAGACGTACCGCAGTAAGCGGTTGTAACGGTCACGGTCGGTGTTGGTGTGGTCGGCTTCCAGCCGCACGGCGTTGCTGCCGATTTGTTGTTTGGTGAAGGCCGCGGCAGCAACGCCAAAGCACTGCACCTGCTTGCGGGGATCGTGAGTTTCGGGCGTGTCGACGCCAATAAAACGCACCTTTTCTTTGGTTCCATTCATATCAACCTCAATTGTGTCACCGTCTACAAACTCAGTGACGTGATAATAGCCTGGTGCAGCGGTTGGTTGAGCGTTTCGGGCGTATTTGGCAATGAACGGGCTAGCCAACGCTACTATCAACGCGACAAGTAGCCCGGCGAGTTGTTTTTGGGTTCTGCGGCTCATAGTTTCCACCTCATGAGCTTAGTTTAGGGTTTAGTTCTTAAAAAGTAATGAACTGATGTAGTCAGAGCTAATTTTAGTGCCATCAAGAATTATCGGATGCTCATCGGCTTGAGGCGGCTCAATAATGTGGGCGATACGGTCGAACATGTCACTGGCGGTTTCGTGGCGTGGGACTAGCTTGGAGCGCTTCTCGTCCAAAGCTCGCTCTTTGGCCAGGGTCTTTTCGGTTTGGACCCAGAGTAAAATCGGTTCGGCACCAGTTCGCTGGCAAATATCATATTTCTCTTGACGGTGTTCGCGCCGATTCAGGTTGGCGTCATAAATCACGCTCTTCCCGGCCTGAAGTAATGCTTCGGTGGTTTGGTTGAGTTTTTGGTACAGCGCGTCGTGCTCTTGGGCAGTAAAAGCTGGGTCGGCAGTAATCTCTAATCTCATTTTGTCAGAAGATAGATGGACGGCACCAGTGATTTGAGCGATAACTTCGGCAGCAGTGGTTTTACCAGCACCTGGATACCCCATCATCAGATAGAGCTTGGGTTTCATTAGTAGTCGATGCCTTTATTGGCCAGAAATTTATCGTCAAAATGATGTTTGAGTTTGGTCATGTTGGTGGCGATGTCGACCAGTTCGATAAATTCTTCTGGGAAGTTTCGGCCGGTTAAGCAGAGACTTGTGCCGGTGGCGCGGTCTTTAATGAGCTTCTTTAGCTGGTCTTTCGTTAGTAGGCCATTATTGACGGCATTATTAATTTCGTCACAAATCACCAGGTTAAACTTGCCGTTGGTGGCGCACTCGTAGGCCTTATCGTAGGTTTCTTGGGCAGCTTGTTTGTGCTCGGCTTCGCTGACGCCCTTGGCGCTGATCTCGCCAGCGTTGTAAAAGCCTTTGCCACCCTTAAAGAAGTACAGTTTGTCGCCAAATAAGGGCTGAATCTTGGCGATGAAACGGTGTTCGCCGACTTCCCAGTGCTTAATAAATTGAATAAAGGCTACCGTCCAATCGGTACCTAGGGCGCGGGTCATCAGCCCCATGCTGGCACTGGTCTTACCCTTGCTCTCGCCGGTGTAGACAATTACGACGGCTTGTTTTTGTTTAAAATCCTCAAAGGCCATGCGCTAATTATCGATGATTGGTTCTTGCAAAGCAAGCTTTCGAGCCTCCAAGAGGCCACGCTTGTGCGTAACGTACATTTGAAGAATCAAGCTTCGCTGGGTGGCAAACATAACGTCTCGAACCAGCTGGATAAATTCGCCCGCCGGTATCTGTTGGCGATAATCCCTGTTGAGCTGTACGAGTACAGCGTGAACAGGATTATTATCTTGCTGCCAGGCTTGCTCAATCAGTCCCAGGACGGCATCAGCCGGTAATAGTTCTTGATACGTTACGGTTTGGCCATCAATCTTTGAGGTCTTGCGCGTGAAATCCTCAACATCCTTAATAGAGTTGGCATAAGGCTGATTGACTGTTGCAAAACTCGCCAAGTTGGCCGGTTCACTCGTCAGAGCATCGATGACAGCCCGCAAGCGAGAGGCACGGCTGGGATCGACGATGTCGTTGCCAAGTAGCTGGTTCTCCGAAAATTCATAAACCTGATCGGGCCATGGTCCGGCCGCAGGCTTTGGAATGATCCCACAGTAGACGAAGTCATCATTAATGAGTTCGCGGAGATTAAAAAACGATCCGTCTGGATCGTTGGGTACAATTTCTGGGATAAAGCCAGCCTCTGGAGCTGGCCAGTTAGTGGGAGGTGGTGCTTGTTCAGCTTCGCTCATGCTTAAATTATAGCACTCACCTCAATAAAAAACTACTTTTTGGCGGCAAGTGCAGCGTCGATTTTGGGACGGTCAAAACCAACAATAATCGTGCCATCAATATCAAGCACTGGAATCCCCATTTGGCCAGATTTCTTGATGACAGCCTGAGCATTGGCGGGGTCAGCTTCAATATCTTTATCGTCATATTTGATTCCAAGTTTGTCGAGATAATCCTTGGCGGCGTGGCAGAAGGCGCACCAGGTGGCGCTATATATAGTGATGTTTGGTTGGCTGTTTGCACTAGGATTAGTCATGTAATTATTATAGCACTCTTGCGAGGCTTAGCCCACTCCTGTTATACTTGAGGGAGATGAAGAGACACCGAGCCGCCGCCAACCCGACGACTGTACTGCCCTATGGGGGTAATCTCTAATGCTGCCCCGCCTTTTTGCTGCTTCCGACATCCATGTCAGTCTCCGCGCAGAACCGTTGTTTAAGATTGGCCCGCTGCACGTCACCAACTCAATCTTGTATGGCTTTATTTGTTCGGTGGCGATCGTCTTAATGATGGTGGGCGCGTCCCGTTTGATTACTGTTCGACCAAAAAAAGGCTTTTTCCGCAGCTCTATCGAATACATGGTGGAATTTATTATCAATCTGCTAGAAGGTGCCTTTGGCTCACGAGAAAAAGCCGCCAAGTTTGCTCCTTACTTTGGCGTTTACTTTATTTTTATTATCTTCTCGAACTTATTTGAACTCCTGCCGTGGGTTGGCGAGGCGCTGTACCACAACGGTGAGGCTGGTGTACATACAGCACTCTTTCGTCCGTTTACCGCCGACCTGAACGGCACCATCGCCTTAGCAGTGATTGCTATTGTCATGGTTCAGTACCTGAGTATTAAAGAACAGGGCCTCAAGGGTCACGCCCAGCACTATTTCACCGACAAACCCGGCAACCCGATTAATATGTTTATTGGTTTACTGGAAGTGTTTGGAGAGTTTACGCGTGTCCTCAGCCTGAGCTTGCGTTTGTTCCTGAACACCGCAGTTGGTGAAATTCTGGTGACCGTCTTTACCTCGTTGATCCTGGCCGAAGGCCGTACGCCATTTGCCGTTATTCCGATTTTTATGTTTGAAGGCTTGGTGGCATTCATCCAAGCCTATGTCTTTACCGTGCTGGCCGGCACTTACCTCGGATTGGCGATTAGCCATGCCGATTCATCCGGCCACGAAATTCATACCGATCATCAGCCCGAACCGTCACATAAGGTCGAACAGACGGGTACAGCTGATGTGTAGGACCATCTCTTCCACGGAAGAGTTACAATATAAGGGATTAACAAGGAGTTAAAAT